>Ga0209181_10001408_pt1 | contig 42335 bp, 44 predicted proteins | sample MAT05_FD_187208 | JGI IMG/M metagenome (GOLD analysis project Ga0209181, IMG submission 187208) | Freshwater microbial communities from Lake Fryxell liftoff mats and glacier meltwater in Antarctica - MAT-05 (SPAdes) (version 2) | ecosystem: Environmental > Aquatic > Freshwater > Ice > Liftoff... | reverse complement strand
CCAGCGCCGCGACATCCGACAAACTCAAGGCATCATTCCGGTACACACGCACATCCTCGCCCAACTCCGCCAAGTACTGGACGAGGTTGTAAGTAAAGCTGTCGTAGTTATCGATCATCAGCAGCATGGCGCTAACCTATTGTTCTATAAGCGAGGTGTAAACACGCCGCGTGGAGGATAGTCGTTTAGATGCCCCAATCTGGCGGGTGCATTGGGGGTTCATCGGCGGACGAACACGTTGGGCGATCTCACAGTGGGGCGCAGGAGTGCTCTTATCCGCCCGCAACTCTATCAGTCTCTACCGATCCCGTGAGGAAGAAACCTCGATGCGTCATTGCCGAGTGCTCTTAGTCGGGGATCCAGCCACTTTTAAGGGTGGGAAAGCCTGGATTCCCGCTAAAAGCTTGCGGGAATGACCACGTGCGGGGCGGAAGCTGCGCGCCTATCAGGGGCAGGAATTGCCCGATTGTCGCAGTCGCGGTTTCCGCTCTCGGGTTCGCACGGCAATCGCTTTGGCGTTTTGAAAATTCTGCGCTGATGCGGTTCGAGTACCTTTAGCTGCACTTAGCCACGCTAGCTCTTGCGCAGCCGCTTGGCATTGGCGACGGCGCGATGGTGAACGGGTTTAAGCGTTTTTTTGGAGCTGCTCGCGATTTGGCCGGAGCCCTCCACGCAGGCCTTGGTACTGGAAACGATCGCGCGCTTCATCGCGGCTTGGCCAGCGCGTAATTTTGTTCCCGTCGTGCTGCCGGCTATCGCTAGCCCCGCAAGACCCAGTGCCTGCCAATGCATCGCCGTGCGCATCGTCCAGCGCGGTCCGGCAGTTGCCAGCGCCATCGCTGACTGCGCGAGTACCGCAGCACCGGCGTCCAATTTCTCTTGGCTCATGCGTGCAAACTCGCGCTGATCGCGTGCGCTGACGGGCGTATTAGCGGAAGCCAAACGTGTGAGTCGCTTCGGGATCACTTCAGACGACGCAAGCAAGATCTCGGCGTTCAATTGCCCCAACTCCAGCCATCGGTGAGCAGCGCTCTTTCGCATCGGCTTAAACCTCTGATCGCCGAATCCGGCTATAGACCAAGTCTGCATGCGCCGGTTGCGATAAGGGCGTCAACGCTGGGGCTTATGACCGTGAACTTGGGTCAAACTCCAACAGCCAGTCGAACGGCGCTGGCGTCTGCCGCACATGCGCGGCTTCCTTCATTGAAAAAGGAGAGAAATATGGCTCGTTATGTCGATGGATTTGTACTCGCGGTACCCAAAGCGAATCTCGACGCGTACAAGAAGATGGCGCGCAGTTTCGGAAAACTTTGGATGAAACTTGGCGCCTTGGAATATGTTGAGTGCTGGGCCGACGACGTCAAATCCGGCAAGCTGACCTCGTTCCCGCAAAGCGTGATGCTGAAAGACGATGAAGAGGTGGTTTTTTCCTACATCGTTTACAAATCGCGAAAAGATCGCGATCGCATCAACAAGTTGGTCATGAGTGACCCGATGATGGAGCAGATGGACCCGTCTACCAATCCGTTTGACGGCAAGCGCATGTTCTTTGGCGGCTTCAAAGAAATCGTGAGCTTGGGCACCACCTCGAAAGTGACTGCGGCTGGGTCGGCCGTAAGCGACGGCGCTTGATCAGTCGTTTCGGACGGTGAGCAGTTCGCGCAGCAATGGCACGGTAATTCTGCGTCCGCGCGCAAGCGCTTCTCGGTCGAGTCGCGCCAGTTGTGCCATCAATGAGCGAAGGTCGCGATCACTGTGTCGGAGCAAATAGTCGGCTGCCGCTGAGTCCAGCGGCATGCCGGCATCACTCGCGCGCAGCAGAAGTATTTGCTTGCGAGCGTCATCGTCGTGTTGGGCGATGCGTAATCGCTCTGCCTGGGCCAAGCGCGAGCTCAAGTCGCGCAGCATTCCCGGCGAGTCTTCAGGACCTGTGCGCGCGGCAATGAGAACCGCCGCCTGGCGGTCATGTTGTCGGTTGATTGTGGCGAATAGCGCATGCGCTAAATCCGCGTCTGTTGTCGCCAAATGCGCATCATCCACAGCGATCAAATCTGCCAGATGGGCGTCGCGCAATTCGTCGGCGCCAATGCGCGCCAGCGGCAGAAATAGGACGGAATGTCCGTGTTCGCGTGCACGCTCGCAGCTTGCGAGCAACAGATGCGTTTTCCCGCTGTCCGGCGACCCAGTCATCAGAATCCGCAAACTGGCTGGAAACTGCGCGATCAGTTGCAAGCGCTTGATTAACAACGCGTCTTGGACAGCCCAGAAGTTGTCGAAACTGAGCTGCCGCCATCCGCCTAAAGCCAGCGGAAGTTGCGCGTTCATGGTTGTGGTGGCTTGTCGTCCAAACTTGGTGCGGAGGATAGTTCGACCACTACCACGGCACTCACCGGCACGATTGCCGTGCTGCTTGTCTCAGGCTGCGCTGTCATGACGTTGGCGCCTGCCGTTCGCACCAAGAGCCGATCTTGCGTTCCGGTGACGACGGTTTCCGGGTCAGGTGCGGGTTGCGGTACGGCGCCGTCGCGATACAAGCCACTGTCCACATAGCGCGTGTGCACATGTCGCAAGATCACCATCAACACCGCCGCAACGGGCAGCGCCAACAAGACGCCAACAAAGCCAAACAACTGACCGCCCGCGAGAATGGCGAAGATCACGGCAACCGGGTGCAGACCGATACGATCGCCCACCAACCATGGCGTGAGCACGAAGCCTTCCAGTGTCTGACCAACGCCAAATACGGCAATCACGTAGACCACATGAATTACATCGCGATGTTCGACCAGCGCTGCGATCACCGCGACGCCAATGCCGAGCACGCCACCCAAATAGGGCACGAAGCTCAGCAGGCCCGCACCCATGCCGATCAGGAAAGCGAGCTTTAAGCCCGCCATCCACAAGCCGATGGAATAGATGATGCCGAGCGCAAGCATCACCGCGAGTTGACCGCGCAAGAAGGCGCTCAGCACCTCGTCGGATTGCCGCGCGATCTCGACGACGCGCGGCTCGATATGCCGCGGCAGCAAGATGCGAATGCGCTGCAACATGCCGTCCCAGTCACGTAAAAAATAAAAGGTGACCACTGGGATCAGCAAGAGATTCATGATCCAACCAATCACCGCAAGGCCAGATTTGGAGCCCCACGCCAGTACCGTCGCGGCGATTCCGCCGGCCTGTTGCCAATTCTCTTTCAGCATCTCAATGATGCGATCGGTGCTGAAAACTTCAGGATCGACACCGAAGCGTTCGACCAGCATCGGCATTAGGCGATCACGCACCCAGCCGATGTACAGCGGCAATTTTTCCACCAAAGTACTGATCTGATTCTCGATCAGCGGCACGAGAATCAAAGGCACCAAAAACATGAGGATGCTCATGCCGGCGAAGACTATGGCCACGGCTGCCGAACGCGAGACGCCGCGCTTCTGTAGCCAATCGGCGGCCGGATCACCTAAGTAGGCGAGGAGGGCGGCGAACGCGAAGGGCGCCAGGATGGGACCCAATAGCACCAGCAAGACGCCCAAGATGAGAACGATAGCGGCTAACTGCCAACGCTGATTCACAGTCATAACGTGCTCCAGCGCGCGGATTAGCGGCGGTCGAGAACCAAGATGCCGTCGCTACCATCGCCGGCGACGCTCAAAATATCGTTGAGCGCAATGATCTGCTTCAAACGTTCCGCTCCGCCAGAGACGACCACGACCAGATTCATGGTGTCGGCTGCGGCGGCGCCAATGCTGACCGAACGCACCACCGAGAGCGAGGTGAGATAGGAGTGGATGCGTGCAAATTCTTGCGCCGAATTGATGCCGCGCACCATTGCCGCGACGCTCACGGGCTCGCTATCGGCGGCATCAAAAGCATAGCGCGAGGCTAAGCGATTGGCCGTTTCATCAGCCACGGCGCGCAAGGTGGCCTCGGCCGTGTCGCCGCGCGCCTCGAATTCCTCAGCACGTTCGCCATCGCTAAACGCGAAACGCCCGATAAAGCCTTCGCTGGTCGGATACAAAGTGCCGGCGAGTACACCCGGTGTGCCTGATTTGGAGGCAATTTGGCGCAAGTTGTCCAGCGATCGGCGTTCGACATCGCCAAGGCGCTCCAATTCGCTTTCATCGCCCTCGATCGAAGCGGCCTTGAGTACGATTCCACGCTCTCCCGCACGTTGCATTAACGGCGAAAGGCTCGACGGACCCATTAGCGCTGTGCTTCCGCCTTGGTCTGTCGCCACCCACACCATCAATGCCGGCCGCTCGCGTGCCCATTGCGATAGGCCTGACGACGACAGCAGCCGCGTGATCGCGCGCGGATCGAAATTGGCGGCATAGTAGAGCTTCATTGCCGGAGTCGGCCCGCTGCGATCAACTTCCTGGCGGTAGTAATAGGCCTGAATCAGCGGTTCGGGATTCTCCAGCGCTGACTTCATCGCCGGGCGTTCTGCGGCTTTGGGATCGCCAGAGACCTTGACCAGGACCTGGGCCAGCGCGGCGACCATGGCTTCGGTGCGCAAAGCATCGTCTTGACTGATGACTGGAACCTCGCCGGTGTACTGATCGGCAGCAGAAGACGGGCTCGCGCAGCAGGCGCACAGCAACATCAAAAACAACATGCGTATTCGCAGGGCGGTCATCGTCGGTGTCAAGTTGGAGGCGGCTAAGTTTGGAGTATTGCATAGGGGTTCGAGGCCTCGACTCCATCGCAACTAAACCGCATGCCACGGGCTAGCCTATGATTCCGCGCTTTCCGATCAGGATCTGCGCATGGCCACCTATCCACCGCTGACCTACCGTGATGCCGGTGTCGATATTGACGCAGGCGCATCACTCGTTGAGCGCATCAAGCCTGCAGTTCGCAAGACCATGCGGCCCGAGGTGTTGGGCGGTCTCGGCGGATTTGGCGCGTCAGTGCGCGTGCCGTTGGAGCGCTTCCGCGAGCCGGTAATGGTCTCGGGCACTGATGGCGTGGGCACCAAACTCAAGCTTGCGCAAACCTTGGGTCGCCACGACACCATCGGCATCGATCTGGTCGGCATGTGCGTCAATGACGTGTTGGTTCAAGGTGCCGAGCCAATCTTCTTTCTCGATTACTTCGCCACCGGTAAACTCGATGTGGATGTGGCCGCCGCCGTCGTGAACGGCATTGCGCGTGGTTGCGAGTTGTCTGGTTGCGCATTGGTCGGCGGCGAAACCGCGGAAATGCCCGATATGTACGCGCCGGGCGACTACGATTTAGCCGGATTTTGCGTGGGTCTGGTCGAACGCAGCAAGATGCTTGACGGGTGCTTGGTACAAGCCGGTCAGCGCATCGTGGGTATCGGAAGTTCTGGTCCGCATTCCAACGGTTATTCATTGATTCGCCGCGTCGTGGCGCGTGCCGAGGTCGACTTGAATCTGCTGGTCAGTGGTGTGCCACTGGGCGATTTGCTGATGGCGCCAACGCGCTTGTACGCGAAGCCGATTCTTTCGATGTTGCCGTATTTGCCGATCGCCGCGATGGCACATATCACCGGTGGTGGAATCACCGAGAACATCATTCGCGTGGTGCCCGAGGGATTGGGACTGCAGATCGACACACGTGTGTGGCCCGAACCACCGGTGTTTGCGTGGCTGAAGAAGGCTGGAAATATCGCGCAATCCGAGATGTGGCGCACCTTCAACTGCGGCATTGGATTTGTGTTGATCCTGCCCGAAGCGCAGGTCGCTGACGCTATTTCGCGTTTGCGGCAAATGGATCTGCCCGCGTGGGACATCGGTGAAGTAGTGGTGCACGAGGCCGGGACCGAGCGCGTTCAAATCCAATGAGCCCGGCGCCTTTGCGTGTTGCTGTGTTGTTCTCCGGACGTGGCAGCAATTTGCGCGCACTGATCGAGGCGCGAGATCGCGGCGAACTCGACATTGAAATCGTCGGCGCCTTCAGTGATCGCGCTGACGCAGAAGGCTTGGCGATCGCGCAAGCTGCCGGTTTGAGTACCGGTGTTTTCCTGCTGAGAGATTTTGCGGATAAGCCCGCCTATGAAGCTGCGCTGTTCGCGGCGGTTGCGGCGTCCGCTGCGGAAATCATCGTGCTCGCGGGATATATGCGCATTGTGGGTTCCACAGCGGTGACGCGATGGGCAGGACGCATGATCAATATCCATCCATCGCTACTGCCGCTTTATCCTGGCCTGCATACGCATGCGCGCGTCCTGGCCAACGCCGACACCGAACACGGCGCCAGTGTGCATTTCGTCAGTGGCGTACTCGATGGCGGTCCGGTGCTGATGCAGGCGCGCATTAAGGTTTTGGCTGGCGATAGCGCGGAGTCGCTTGCGGCGCGACTACTGCGCCAGGAGCATCGTTTGCTGGTGGCGTCGGTGGCATTGATTGCAGCTCGCCGCGTGCGCGTAGTCGCCACGCAAATCTGGCTGGATGACGCGCCGCTGGCTCTGCCGCTGCTCGTCCCAGCGCAAAAAAGCGCTAGTTGAATTGCCGGGCCAAGTACGCGGCTCGAAAAAGCGTAGCTGTTCAGTCGACAATACGGCGAGACGCGTGCAGCGCTGCGCAGATATCCAGCCCTTATCCCGCAACAAAAGCGCTGCTTTGTGCGGCCGCCTAAGGCTCAGTTCATGCGCCACGCGCTTGAATCCATGGCCACTGCAATCGAGTGACCACGCATGAGGATTGTTATTGCACTAGCGCTGCTGTGCGCCGCTCAAATCTCCGCTGCGGCGGATATCGCGCCATTCGACGCTGCGTTCACGGTCAAGCGCAACGGGGACGCCTTGGGTCATATGCAGATGCGACTGACTAATGCTGGAGACGGCCAGTGGGATTTCGTCAGCCGCACTGAAGGCGACAAGGGACTTGCGGGCTTTCTCGGGGTCACCATTGAGGAGCGCTCGCGACTACAACGCGACGACAAAGGTTTCTCGACGATTCGCTATGACTACGAGCAAAAGATGGTGGCGCGCAATCGCAAGCGCAGCCTCACTCGCGCGGCCGACGGCGCAATTTCCGAAAGCGACGGCAGTGATCGCTGGACCTACCGCTCTGCCTATGCCGTGTTTGATCGACATTCTGCAATTCTTGGTATCGCCGACCGCCTGGCCAAAGGGCCGGATCAGGGCGTGATTTTTGGCTTGCCCGTTGCCGCGAAAGGTGAACTTGAGACGTGGCGATTTCTGGTGGTTGGGCCTGAGGAGATTGAAACCGGGAATGGCCGCATGAGTGCAATCCGCGTTGAGCGCATGCGCGAAAACTCTGATCGAAAAACCGTCAGTTGGCACGCGGCTGAGTTTTCGTACTTGCCAATCAAAGTTGAACAGACCGAACCTGACGGCGAAGTCCTCACCAGCGTGCTCGACAGCTTCAAGCATTGACTTTGTAGTGCCGAGCTTGCTCGGCACGCCCTTGCCTTGCACTACCCGGAGGCCGCTCGGCAAGCTGCTTTAGCCTTTGGATTGGCTTGCGACCGAGCCGCAATTATCTGCCGAGCAAGCGCGGCAGATACGGATGCGTCAAGCGCTGCCGAGCTTGGTCGGCGCTAAAACTAGTTCGGCAAGCGACGAATGCGCGCGCCAAGGGCACCGAGCTTTTCTTCGATACACTCGTATCCGCGGTCAATGTGATACACGCGATCAATGGTGGTAGCGCCGTCGGCGGCTAGGCCGGCAAGCACAAGGCTCGCTGAAGCCCGTAAATCAGTCGCCATCAACGGCGCGCCGGTCATTTTTTCTACGCCGGTGACCACCGCGGTGTTTCCGTGCAATTTGATGTCTGCCCCGAGTCGACGCAGTTCCTGCACATGCATAAAACGGTTCTCGAAGACCGTTTCGACAATGTGGCCCACGCCTTCAGCAATTGAATTCAGCGCCGTGAATTGCGCTTGCATATCCGTCGGGAACGCGGGGTAGGGCGCGGTCGTGATTGACACCGCCTTCGGCCGATTGCCGCGCATGTCAAGTTCGATGGAGTCTTCGCCCACGTTCAAGTGCGCGCCTGCTGCCTCTAGTTTTTGCAGCACCGCTTCCAAGGTTTTGGGTCGCGTGCGCTTGAGCAATACGCGGCCGCCACTGATCGCCCCGGCCACCAAAAAGGTGCCGGTTTCGATTCGATCAGGGAGAACGTCGTATTGACAACCATTCAGTGTTTCAACGCCGTGCACGATGATCGTTTCAGTGCCCGCGCCTTCGATCTGAGCGCCCATTTCGATCAAGAAATTGGCCAGATCGACGACCTCAGGTTCCTGCGCCGCGTTCTCGATGATGGTCGTGCCTTGTGCCAAGGTCGCCGCCATCATGATGTTTTCAGTGCCAGTTACGGTCACCAGATCGAGCACAATCCGAGCGCCCCGCAGGCGCTTGGCCTTGGCCTTGATGTAACCATTGGACACGGTAATTTCAGCGCCTAGTGCCTCCAGGCCTTTGATGTGCAGGTCGACTGGCCGCGAGCCAATCGCGCAACCGCCCGGCAAGGACACCTCGGCCCGGCCATAGCGCGCAACCAGCGGGCCGAGTACCAGAATCGATGCGCGCATGGTCTTGACCAAATCATACGGCGCGAAACAGGTGTTGCTTTTGGTGGGATCGGCATGGATACGCATGCGCTCGTCCACGCCCAGTTCCACGCCCATCTGGCCGAGCAATTCCATCGTCGTGGTGACATCGTGCAAATGCGGCACGTTGCCGATATCGCAGGGACTGTTCGCGAGCAATGTTGCCGAGAGAATGGGCAATACAGCGTTCTTAGCGCCGGAAATCCAAACGTCTCCGTTCAGCGGCACGCCGCCTTCCACGATGATCTTGGCCATGGGTTTTCCTTGTCGAATTTGACGACGCGGCGATGAATCAGCCGCGCGCTGCCCATTCCTCGGGCGTGAAAGTTTTCAGGGCTAGCGCGTGGATTTCCCCGCCGAGCTTGTCGCCTAGCGTTTCATACACCCTGCGATGACGTTGCAAAGGGCGCAATCCGGCGAATTCGGAGGCGATCACCAATGCCTCGAAGTGCACACCATCCGGGCCGTCGACCGAAACCTTCGCCCCGGGCATCCCGGTGGCGATCATTGCCTTGACAGTTGCAGCATCCATTCTCGTCGAGTCCGTCTGGGGCCACGGTTCAGCCATGGCAGGTGTAGACTTCACAACAGCGAGGCGGTTGAGCCTTTGATCGCTGCCTAAATGCGGGGCGTTGATTTGAATCCCTACACCCGCATACAAAAAAGCGTAGCGGCGAGGGGGTGCCGATGTTATCGGAAGCCGCCCAAGTAATGAAACGCTCCCTTGCAAAGCCTGGAAAACTCAATGAGTGCCTTGCACAACGCGTCGGTGATGAAATCGCCGACTGACGATACTGTTCGCGCCACGCGGTTGGGCTTGCGGCCTGGATTCGTGGCCAGCGCACGCCGAGTGGTGGCGATTGAGGCGCAAGCCATCAGCGCGCTCTCTGCGCGCCTTGATGGAGACTTCACCCAAGCCTGCGAATTGATGCTCAATTGCGCCGGACGTGTGGTCGTGACCGGGGTGGGTAAATCCGGCCATATTGCACACAAGATCGCCGCCACACTTGCCAGTACCGGAACGCCGGCGTTCTTTGTGCATCCCACCGAGGCCAGTCACGGCGATCTCGGCATGATTACCGCGAGCGATGTAGTGCTCGCCTTGTCAAACTCCGGCGAGACCGATGAGTTACTGACAATTTTACCGGTTCTCAAGCGCAAATCCGTGCCGATGATCGCCATGAGCGGCAATTCGCGCTCGACCTTGGCCCGTTTTTCCGATGTGCACCTGGATGTCGCAGTCAGCGAGGAAGCCTGTCCCTTGGGTCTCGCGCCGACGTCGAGCACCACCGCCGCATTGGTGATGGGCGACGCCTTGGCAATTGCCTTGCTCGAAGCGCGCGGTTTCACCGCGGAAGATTTCGCGGCCTCGCATCCAGCGGGCCGCCTCGGCCGCCGTTTATTGGTGCATATCAGCGATGTCATGCATTCGGGTGCGGAGATTCCGCGCGTCGCGCCGGATGCCAGCCTCACTGAGGCAATGATGGAGATGACGCGTAAAAGTCTCGGCATGACGGCGATCACGACGCTCGAAGACGGCGCCTTGCTCGGCGTATTTACGGACGGCGATTTGCGCCGCGCGCTGGACGATTCGAGTGTCGACATGCGCGCGACGCCGGTGTCCAGTTTGATGACTGTCAATCCGCGCACCATTGGCGCTGACAGTTTGGCGATCGAGGCCGCACGCATGATGGAGACGCACAAAATCAATGCTTTACTGGTCGTTGGCCAGCACGGCGAGTTGGTCGGTGCGCTGAACTTTCATGATCTGCTGCTCGCGCGAGTGATTTGATTCGGTGACAAGGGATTCGCCATTACTCAGCAGCGCGAGGCGCGTCCGTCTGGTCGGCTTTGACGTGGATGGCGTTCTCACAGACGGCCGCTTGTGGTATTCGAGCGCGGGTGCCGAGTCGAAGGCATTTCATGTGCTCGACGGCATGGGGCTGCAAATGTTGTCTAGTGCCGGTATAGCGGTTTGTATTATTAGTGCACGCCCAAGCGCTGCGACGGCCCGGCGCTGTCAGGAACTTGGCATTGCGCGCGTGGTGCTCGGCACGCACGCCAAGCGTCCGGCCTTCGAATCATTTTTGTCCGAGCTTGCGCTGGATTATTCGCAGGCGGCCTTCATGGGTGATGATTTGCCTGATTTGTCCATTTTGGCGCGGGTTGGATTGGCGGCTACCGTGCCAACGGCCTTTCCGAACATACAGGCGCATGCACATTGGTGCGCCACGCGGCCGCCTGGCCAAGGCGCCGTGCGCGAGTTCTGCGAATTTCTGTTGGATGCGCAAGGGCTTACAGCCAGCGTGCTTGCGCCATATTTGGATCAGGCGCGATGACGCCGGGTCGTACACGCGCATGGGGCGTCGTACTGGCGACCGGCACGGCGATCACCTATGGATTGATCCGCTATTTCGCGCCACCTGCGCCGGAGGAAGTGTCGCTGACGTCGGCGCGCCAAGACAATGAAATCCGCCAGGTAGAGATGCGCGTCTATGACACACTCGGCAAACCGAATCTGGTGTTAGTGAGCCCGCGCATTACCAGCCCGCGGCGCAGTGACGAATATTTGATCGCCACACCGCTATTTGATGTGGTGAGTGCCGCTGGCGCGCGCTGGAAGGGCCAGTCACGCATAGGCCGTCTGGATGTCGGCAAAAATCGTCTATGGCTCGAGGACAAAGTTCGCTTGGATGGATTGCAGCCGCCGCGCGATCCCTTGGTGGTGACCAGCGAACGTATGGAATTTCGCATGGATGAACGTCTTGCGCTGAGCGACGAAGCGGCGGAGATTCGCAGTCCTGGACGTCAAGTGAATGGCACCGGTTTACGCGTAGATTTGAAGAATGATCGTTTCGCCCTCAAAACTGTGGAAGGTGTCTATGCCTCGAAGCCTCGCCCCTGATCTGCGCATCTCGCTGTGCTTGTTTAGCGCCGGATTCTTGCTGTGTTCCGTGAATGCGCTGGCGCTCGAAAGTGATCGCCAGCAAGAAGTGAAGATCAATGCCGATCAATTCGGTGGCAGCATGAAAGAGGGCACATCCTTGTTTCAGGGCAATGTGCGCATTCAGCAGGGTAGCCTCGACATACGTGCAGCGCGCGGTGAGTTCACGCAGGAAGACGGTGCTGTGTCGCGTGCCCTACTGACCGGGTCTCCGGCGACCTTGGTGCAGGCGATGGACGCGGGCGGCTTGCTCAAAGCGCAGGCAAGCACCATCGACTACCGGGTCAGCGAAGAAAAAGTGGAATTGCGCGGTTCGGCAGTGCTCGAGCGTCCGCAGGGGATCTTGCGGTCAGAACGCGTGATCTATTCGGTCAAGACTGGCGAAATGGAGGCGGGACAGAGCGGTGGCGGTGTCCAGTTAGTGATCCCGCCGAAAGCTGCGGCGCCGGCCAAGCCCGCTCTAGTCGCGCCGCCAGCCGCGCCAGAATGAGCGTTCGTATCGATTCACGCGCCCAGTTGTCGATACCCCCATTTTTTATGGAAACGTACTGACTCATGTTGGTTGTTGAGACTTTAAGTAAGCGCTACCGCGGTCGCGATGTGGTACACAGCGTTTCTTGCCATTTAAGCATCGGTGAAGTGGTCGGCTTGCTTGGCCCCAATGGTGCGGGAAAAACCACCTGTTTCTATATGATTGTTGGCTTGGTAGCGCCCGATCGCGGCCGCATCGAGCTGGATGGACGCGATATCACTAGCTTGTCCATGGCCGATCGCGCGCGCTTGGGCGTTGGCTATCTGCCGCAGGAGCCGTCGGTCTTTCGTCGCTTGAGCGTGGAAGACAACTTGCTCGCCGTGTTGGAATTGCGCAAAGATTTGACCAAGCGAGGACGCATTGTCGTGCTTGAGTCATTGATGGAAGAACTGCAAATCACGCATCTGCGCGGCCAAATGGGTCAGAGCTTGTCGGGTGGTGAGCGACGACGCGTCGAGATCGCACGCGCGCTGGCGGCAAAGCCACGATTTATCATGCTCGACGAGCCATTTGCAGGTGTCGATCCAATTTCCGTGGGTGAAATCCAAGCCGCTATCGAGCACTTGCGCTCGCGCGGCATTGGCGTCCTGATCACTGATCACAATGTGCGTGAAACCTTGGGTATCTGTGATCGCGCCTATGTTTTGAATGCGGGCCAAGTATTGGCCGAGGGTAGCCCGCAACAAATACTCAATCACCCGAAGGTGCGCGAGGTCTATCTAGGCGAGAAATTCCGCCTTTGATCAACGCCTTTCCAAGCGCGGAATGCGCGCTCAGAAAGGCGTGAAGAAGTCAGCTTTTGACGGCGATCGCAGCGATCGCCAGATCGCGACGCAGATTGAATTCCGCTCGAATATTGCTCGGCAGTGGACCAATTGCCCACCAGCGCAGATCCAGATTCCGGCGTTGCTCGGCCGGCGTTGAGGATTCGCCGGAAGTCAGCCGCGCCGAGAGTTTCTCCACCTGCAAATTCAATCGGTTTTGGTTTTCGCCCGGCGGCGACTCGACGCCAGCAAGAAACTCATATTCGAGCAGAGCGCGCAATGCCAAGGCTGTCTGAGCTGCAAAATCGCTGCTTTCCGTCGCCTCGCTCAACGCACGCAAACGCGCAATGCGGTTGCGGAAAGCGCTTGCAACCGAAGCCTCGAAGCTACCCGCGGTGGCATCTGCAACCGCCAATTCGGCTGCTAGCTCTTCACCTGCGTTGGCGCGTGCTTCAATCGCGTCAATCGAGGCCGCCAGCGCGGTCAGTTGATCGGCGCGCGATTTGAGTTGCTGATGACGCCTTGATTGCACCGATTGCCGAGCGGCGTCCTGTGCACTCTCGAATGCGCGTTCCAGATCACGCGGACGATTTTCCTGAGAGCGCCAATTCAATTCGCATCGCGCAATCTCAGCTTCGAGATGTGCGGCGTCCAAATCGGTGTTGCCCACTAGCGCCAGCATCTCGTCGACCGAGGCTTGCGCTAAGGCGCGTTCGGCGTCGCGTTCGGCATTGGCGGCATTGCCGGCGGCCACTTTCTGCGCGAACAAAGGATCCACTAGCGCGCGTAATTCTTGCCACAAGAGTTGGTCAGATTTTTGCGTGCCTTTGGGAAGCGTTTGCCACTTGCGTTGGGCAAGCTTGGCTAGCTCCAGCGCAGCATCGAGTTCAGCATGCGTCATCTGACGCCGCAACTGCGCGATCAACTTCTGCTTGTCTTCCGCAATCGCAGCAAAACGCGCATCGACAGTGCTGGAGGCAGTTTCGATCAGTTGTTTCAACTGACGGCCACTCTCGCCGCGCTGACGCGGATCGATCTCGTCGACGCGGCGCAAACGATCAGCACCTTCACGTTTGAGCGCGATTAATGCACTCACTTGCGTGTCTGCGGATTCAATCTCAGCCTGCGCCCGCTGCAAGAATTCTCCGAGTTCCTCGGCGCGCTTGCCTCGAATCTCGCGCCGCTTTTCGAAGAAGGGTTTTGCCGGTTGCAGCGTCTGGTGGCAAAGAAAACGAAATCTGCGCGTCATCCCCGATTCGGCAGCGGGTGCCGATGGGTCATGCTCACTCTCGTCGATTTTCTGCCACGCTTGTTTGAGCTCGGCAATGCGATTCGCCAGGGCGTCTGGATGTAAGCCTTTTCCGGTGAGCTGTTCGACTTCTTCGTACAGCCGTGCCCGTAATTTGTCGTCTGACCAGCGCTGCCACTGCGCCAGCTTTTCCAGCTTTGGCTCAAGTTCCGCGAGTTCACGGCGCAACGCGCGCGCGCCGTCGCCGCGCATGGCGTCGGCGGCAGCACGAACTTTGGCACGGGCCGCGCGCGCGGCGACTATCTGTCCAGACTCGATCGCGTTTGCGCATGCAGCAAGTTCGCGATCTACAGCGGCGCGGTGTGCGGCATTGGCTGCTGACTGCTGCGCTTCGCGCTCGCGCCATTGACCGACAAGACGTGCAAATTCCAGTGCCAGCAGATCATCGGCCTCGGGCCGCGCCGCGTCCGTCGCCCAATGTGCGTTCCAGCGTCGCTGCAAATGCTCATGGTCAGCATGCGTCGCCGACGGGGCTAAGCTCTGTGCGCCATTTAAAAGTTCGACCAGTGTTGGGTCGACCTCGGTGCGTGGGGCCGCTGTCGGTAGCTTCTCGGGGGGCAGGCTCGCCGCTTCATCACTGGCGCTGGCAAGCGCGAGCTCAGCGGCAGTCTCATCGACGACCAGCGTTGGCTCGCCAATCCGCGCAATGGCACCGAGCGCGTCGCGCAGGGTGTCCCCCGCGCCTGAGAAGCGTCGATCAAATCGCGCATCGATACGTGGCCGAATCGCTGCCCATTCCGCTTCCACCGAAGCTAAGGTGTCGAGAGCGTCGGTGCCCGGATGTCGCAGGCGCGTCTCGATCGTGACGCACAATGCTTCGGCGCGCGCGAGCAAGGCATCGCCCTCGCCAGCGGCCAAGCGTTCACCATCCAAGCGCTCGCGTACCGCGCGATACAAACGCTTGTCCCGCGTGCGCGCGTGCGCGGCAATACGCTCTAACGACTGGCGCGCATCAATGCGGCCGAGCAGCCAGGATTTGATCTCCGCGTCGCTATCTTCCAGACAACGCTCGACCAAGAATCCCGCGCGCGTGCAACGTTCGAGCGCGGCACGGCGCATTACTACTTCTGTCGAGCGACGCGCGATCGCTTCCAGTTGCGGTTGGTCTTCGATCAATTTTAAGGCGCGTTGGCGTTCAGCAATTGGCGCCTTGCCCAGCAACAAATCAGCGAAGCGCGCACGCGCCCGATCGCGCACCGTGGCATCGCTGTCATTGCTCATGCGGTCGGCGACTAAGGTCAAATCGTCGACGCGCTCCAGAGCTGCACGGCGCACATGCGCATCGACATCCTGGCGCAAAATCAGGGGCAGGGCGGCAATCAACATCGCGTCGCGGCCATGGGCCACAGCGTCTGCGCGACGCGATGCATCACGCGCTTGCCATGCAGGACGGGAAAACCAAGCAAAGGGATTCATCAAGTCAGCCTACGAAAGAACTCGATTCCAGTCAGATAGACACCAATCGTGGTGAACAGATTGGTCAGAATAAATACCAGCAGCACACGCGTGACGCGGTTTTTCCACCAGTTACGCCAATGCTTCAGATCATCGCGCAGCGCCTGAAAATCCGCGACCTGCGGTTTGCGCAGCCAGATTTCTGCGGCGGCGCTAAACATGCCGGACGATAGCGCCGGATGCAGTACCGTCAAAGGCGCCGATACCAGCGCCGCAAGCGCGCTCAAGATGTGCGCCCCGCCAATAATTGCGCCGAGTGCCGCAAGCCCGCCCGTGGCGAACACATAGAATGAAATCAAATCACGCCCGACTTCGGCGCCACGACTAAAGCCATAGGCGAAGCCACCAATCAGCATCGCAATGATGACGTAGCCAATCAGCTTCGGCCAGATTGTTGGCGCTGGCGGCGCACTGAGTTCGGCCAGCGATTGCGTATTCCCCGCGTCATGGCCTTGAAGTGCGCGCGTCAATCCGGCGAGATGTCCGGCGCCGACTACTGCAAGCACACGCTGTCCGGCCTGGGTCGATTCGCGTAAACGCAAGGCCATAAAGCGATCACGTTCGACAATCAACGCGTGATGTAGCGCTTGCGACTGCTGCGCGAACTCATCAAAGGTGTTGGTGAGGATGTCGCCTTCTTTAAGTTTTTCGACATCGGCCTCGCTGATGTCATCACTGCTCACGGCGCTGGCAATCAGTCCGCCGATAATCGATACCTTGTCGAAAAAGCCCACGGCGCGGTATGCGCGTTTGAGCGTAATGCCGACATCGCGGTCGATCAGGTCCACGGGTATTTCGCGCTTTGCCGCCTCGACGCAAGCGACTTTCAACTCCGCGCCCGGCTCGATGCCAAATTGTTCGGCCAGTCGCCGCTGATACGCGCCCAGGGCCAAATTGGCCGCAAGCATGCCGGCCTTGCCTTCCTTGATGATTTTGAGCAGATCCACCTTGCTCCACTCATCCGGATTCAGCAACGAGTGGTGCCGGTGCTCGTCCAGTTCCACCGCGACACGATCAAATGGACGCGTATCGATCAGCTTGGCAACCGCTTCGGCGCTGAGCTTGGACACATGAGCGGTCCCGAGCAGCGAGTAATGCACGCCATCCGGACTGGTAAATTCGACCAAGGGCTGGCCGTCGAAATCGACCCGCGCCGCCGGCGCGGGAATCACCGCCTGCGCTTCGCTCACGATCGGTAACGCCGCGTCAGATCACCGTAGGCGTCGATACGCCGGTCGCGGAGAAAGGGCCAGATACGACGTACATCTTCAGAGCGGCGCAGATCGATATCGGCGATCAACAGTTGGTCATCTGCCTGCGCCTGCGCCAGAAATTCACCCTGCGGGCCGACAACGAAACTATTGCCCCAAAATTGAATGCCGGGCCCTTGCGCTGTTGGATCTGCTTCTAAGCCCACGCGGTTGCAGCTCAAGACGGGCAATCCATTAGCCACCGCATGACCGCGCTGGCTGATGATCCAGGCATCGCGCTGACGCAGACGCTCCGGCTCATCATCGCGCGGATCCCAACCGATGGCCGTGGGATATAGCAGCAGATCGGCGCCAGCCAAAGCCATCAATCGTGCCGCCTCGGGATACCACTGATCCCAGCAGACAAGCACACCGAGTCGCCCAACCGCGGTATCGACCGGATCAAAGCCGAGGTCACCAGGCGTGAAATAGAATTTTTCCATGAAACCCGGATCGTCCGGGATATGCATTTTGCGATAACGCCCCGCAATACGGCCGTCGTTGTCAAAGATCACGGCGGTATTGTGATACAGCCCGGCGGCGCGACGTTCGAACAGCGACGCCACGATGACCAGTTTGAGCTCACGCGCTAAGGCGCTGAAACGCTCAGTGCTGGGTCCCGGAATACTCTCGGCCCGATCAAACTCGCAAACATTCTGGTGCTGGCAGAAATACGGACCGTTGTGCAATTCCTGAAGAAGCACCAATTTCGCACCCGCAGCCGCCGCTTCGCGTAAGCGCGATTCGATTTGCTGCAAATTTGCCTCGACCGAGCCGCGATCGTGATCTTGGACCAAGGCCACCTTCAACCGAGAACTCAAACCGCAACTCCTTCAGGCAACTGCATTGACAGACAGTGCAGACTGCCGTTTTGCTCGATCAATGGACGACAAGGAACAATGACGACATCGTGATCAGGAAATGCCGCTTGTAGTACATCGGCGGCGTCCAGATCGGTGTCCACTTCATATCCTGGCACCAAGACAGCGCCGTTCACGATCAAGAAGTTTGCATATGACGCTGCCAGGCGGCGCCCATCCGCTGCATAGATAGGTGGGGCCCAGGGCAGCGCAAACAAGCTGTAGGGCTGGCCCTGCCGTGTGCGCATCTGCTCAAGCTCGTGTGCCATGCGTTCGAGCGCGGCGAATTGTGGATCATCTTCTTGCGAGCATGACTGATAGGCGATCCGATCGGTCGCGCAGAAGCGCGCGAGTGTATCTATGTGCCCATCGGTGTCGTCGCCGTCCAACTCACCTTGGGTCAGCCACAGGAATTTATCGACGGCGAGCAGCGGCGACAGAAATTTTTCAACCTCGGCGCGCGATTTGCCAGGATGGCGTCGCGACATGCATGTCCAGGTGGTCAGCAACGTGCCGGCGCCGTCTGACTCGATTGCGCCGCCTTCGAGGGCAAAATCGATGCGTTCGCGGCGAACGTGCTCAAACGCGGGGTGCGCGTTCAAGCCTTGGGGCAAGGCGTCGTCAAGCGCGGCCTCAAATTTGTCGCCCCAGGCAGTGAAGTGGAAATCCAGCCACGACGGCTCCCTGCCATTGAGCACCGTGATTGGGCCGGAATCACGCAGCCAAGTGTCGTTGTAGGGCAATTCCAGCCAGTGCAGCCGATGCTCGAGTTTTTCCAGGCCATAACCCAAGACCTCAGTGGCCTGTGCACGAACTTGCCTATTCGCAACGATCAAATACACATCCTCAAATCCCAGGATGGCCCGGATCAGTTCACGATAGCTGCCTTCAACGGCGCTGAGATTCGCCGCCCAATCAGTGCCTTGATGCGGCCAAGCCAGCAGAATTCCGTCTTGAGCTTCCCATTCTGCTGGCCAGCGACGTCGAGTCGTCATTGAGCAGAGGATCGCGCGGCCACGGGCCTGGGCCCGATTTCCTGCGGATTCGCCTTGTTCACCACGGCATTAATCACATGGTTGTGCTCGAAATAGACTGTGAATGCGGGATACGTCCAGCGCGTGATCGGCGGCGAGCCAACGGCGTCATGTTTGGTCGTGGGCGCGCCAAAGGAGCCTTCTACGGCGGTCATGGTTGAACCTTTCAGTGGCAAGGCTGACGTGCGCGATTGCTCAACACGCTCGATCAGCAGGGTGTCGGCGGCGCACGTGGTGGCGGCCGTCAGTAACCCCATTCCAACCAATCCAAACAACAAATTGCGCATGGCCTTGCCCCGCTTAAGATGAACAGGCGAAGACTAGCGCCTCGCGTGCATGTGATGAAGGGCTCCAGCAACACTTTGTGACCGATTGGCGCTTTCAGGTCGATATATAACGCTCACAAGTCGTCATTGGGAGGCGCGTAGCGAAGCGGAAATCCAGTGACTTTCATCGTTCACTAGGGAAAGGCAGTAGCAACTCTCAGCAGAGTCACCTCGATTGCTTCGCCGCGCTGACTATGACGGATCCAGCAGTCGCGCCCTCGAATGAAGTTTCAGGCCCTTCTTCGCGAGCGTCGACTGGATCGCAGAAACGAAAACGGCCGCACTGGGCGGCCGTCACGTAACAACTTGACGCGAACTCAGCGCTGACGCGCCTTGAAACGCGGGTTGCTCTTGCAAATGACAAACACTTTTCCGCGACGACGCACGACTTTGCAGTCACGATGACGCGTCTTGGCAGACTTGAGTGAGGAAAGAACTTTCATAACGCACCATCCCTGATGACTTGGATTCGATGCCGACCCGTGTAGCGATCGGCAAGCCCGCGATTTTAGCCCGAGCGGGACGCACTCGGCAAGCACGAGGCCAAAATTCGAGACGGACGCTCTACCGTCCGTGAAAACTGGCCGTGCGTTTTTCCATAAATGCGCGCATTGCTTCGGCGAAGTCCTCCGATTGCATCAGCGTACCATTGAGCAGCGCGGCGAGTTGGTTGCCGGCCTGCACGCCAGCTTCAATGCGCGCATTCATGACTTTTTTAATGCCCGCCATGACCAGTGGCGGATTCGCCGCCAAGCTCTGCGCCATCTGAAGCGCGAGTGTTGCTAAGCCGCTAGCGTCGTCGACCAGCCGTGTGACCAAGCCCATCTGCGCCGCGGTGGTGGCATCCAGGTCGTTACCAAGCAAAGCCAGTTCACGTGCCCAGCCCTCGCCGACGATATGGGGAAGACGTTGAAGACCGCCAAGATCAGAGACGATACCTACCTTGACCTCGCGCAGCGCAAAGCGCGCCGACCGCGTGGCAATGCGCAGATCGCACGCTGCGGCCAACTCGAGGCCAGCGCCGATGCACCAGCCATCGATCGCTGCGATCACGGGAATGCGGGATAGTGCGATGAGGCTGAAGCCCGATTGCATTTGTGCAGCGAGCTGCGCGATTGCCAATCGCCCGCGCGCACCATCGCTCAAAGTTGCGCCAAGCTGCACCGACATGCCCGGCAAATCGAGTCCATAACTAAACTGTTCGCCGTCACCTCGGACGATCAGCGCGCGCAAATTAGAATCCAGTTCTAGCTCTGCTATCGCCAAGGGCAGTTCCCGCCAGAAGTCAGGACCCATCGCATTGCCGCGGCTGGGACCCATCAGAATCAGCTCAGCGATATTCGGCAGCGGATGCTCAAGTCGCAGGGAGACATAGCGCGGGCGGTTCATGCGATTTGCTCCAGCTCAGTTGGTGTGAACAATAGCCTTTGCATCTGGCGGGTCCGGTCGCAACTGGCGAGGCTATTGGTCGAATCTCGCCAGTTGGAGTACCCTGTCGCCATCGGGCGAGTAGAGTCGGGTGCGTCTGCTGATGCGTCTCGGGTATCTCTGCTGCGGCTTAAGTTGCGGTGCCTGATTTGCTTTCATGACCGGCGATTGGCGACCCTGTGCTGGCCTCTCCATGCGATCTTGGAAGCGCCGTCGCGATTGGTCTGGCATGGTGTGACAGATGCTGGGTGCTTTAATGCCAGTTTTCTGAACACTTCGCATGGCCGTGCTCTTTCTTTTCCGCGCGCACTCGCATAAAGTACTCGGGCTTTCCTGCTCGGCACGGTGCATCGTGACGAGGTGCACGGTGCGTCTTTGCGATCTGCCGCTGTTCCTTTTCATTGTCCGGAATACCTCGCAGATGAACGCAACGACCACCCTTGAGTAAGGGCGGTCGCAACTTACTATGCACAATGGAGATTCAAAATGTCGGAACGTCAGGTTGGTACGGTCAAGTGGTTTAACGACGCCAAGGGTTTTGGCTTCCTGAGCCGAACGGATGGTGAAGATGTGTTCGTCCACTTCCGCGCCATCCAGGGGTCGGGCTTCAAGTCGCTGCAAGAAGGTCAGAAGGTTAGCTTCGTCGTGACGAAGGGCCCGAAGGGTCTGCAGGCGGATCAGGTTCAGCCGCTGTAATCAGCGCGCTTGCGCTGATCTTTCGGCAGTGCCGCGGAATCGCGGCACTGCTTGGGTCTGGTAGTACATTATCTCGCCACCAACCCCTCTCTTGAGTTCGACGCCTTGTCGAGCGCCTAGTGATACGGTGCAAGAATGCACTGACATCACGACGTTATCTTCCTGGAGATCCTGATCGATGCTGACGCTCAGCGTCCGCGGCTTGCCGCGCAAAATGACCGAACAAGTCCTTACCGAGATGTTTGCCTCTCACGGTAAGGTTCGAAATCTGAAGATGTCCCGCGATCTATTCTCTGGCGAATGCAAAGGCTTTGCCGAACTGGAAATGGAAGGACACGAAGCGCGCAAGGCGATTGCCGCGCTGAACGGTGCTACCGTTGAAGGCGAAGCATTGCGTGTGGGACTAAAGAGCGAACTGCGCAGTCGTCGTCGCTGAACGAAAGGCGCTTTCCTGGCGGCCTTATGGTCGCCACAATGCCCGTCAAAGCCATCGGAAATTAGGGGCGAATCGTGGTTATCCGATACTCATTGATTGCTATCGCTGCGGTGTTCGTTGCTGGCTGCTCGGCGGCTCCTAATCCGATCATTGCGCAGGCAAGTGAATTCGCTGCTGAGACACCGTCATCGCATCTGGGCCAGTGGTACTGGATCGGTCTAACGCGGGGTAGTGCATCCAAATCAACGCTCGCTCCCGAGCACTACACGCTGGATTTCCAATCCGATGGGGTGGTTCTCGTGCGGGCCGACTGCAATCAAGGCCGGAGCAGTTACGTGTTGTCCGCGGGTACTTTGTCGATTGAGGCTCCGGCAATGAGCAAGATGGGTTGCGGCGAACAGAGCCAGGATCGTCAGTTCCTCGCGGAAATCGTCAAGTCCCAGGGCTTCAAACTCAGTAGCGCGAAGCTCTTTCTAGACGTGGGTAATGATGCGCAAATGGTGTTTGCGCGCTCGGCTGGCGAAACTCTCGCGGACTGAGACCCCCGGGATCGATTCAGGACAGCCACGCACAGGCTGTCCCGCGCGCGAGCAATCAGCGATTCAGCACTTCTTTGAGCGCGGCAAGCACTTCCTCCACGCTGTCGGGATTGCTACCCGCACCCATGAGACCAATGCGCCAGATCTTGCCGGCGAGTGGTCCGAGACCAGCGCCGATCTCAATGTTGTAATGGTCCAACAATCGTCGCCGCACCGCCAGATCATCGGTTCCCTCAGGGATGACGACCGCATTGAGCTGCGGCAAGCGCGCGCTGGCTTCCACCAATAGTTGCAGCCCAATCACCTCCAGCCCATCGCGGAGCAATTCGTGGTTGCGCAGGTGCCGTGCCCAAGCGGCCTCCAGGCCCTCTTCCTGCAGTATCAGCAGCGCCTCGTGCAATGCGTAGAGCATGTTGATCGGCGCCGTGTGGTGATAAGCGCGCGCGCCTTCGCCCTGCCAATAAGCCATGACCAGACTGAGATCAAGAAACCAACTTTGTACCGGAGATTTACGTGCCTTCAATGCGGAGATTGCGTGCTCGCCGAAGCTCAGGGGCGACAATCCTGGCGGCGCGGACAGACATTTCTGCGAGCCAGAATAGATCGCGTCAGCGCCCCAGGCATCGACTTCTAATCGAATGCCACCAAGGCTAGTCACCGCATCGACGATCGAAAGTGCACCGTGCGCGCGCGCTAAGGCGCACAGGGCCTGCGCATCCGATTGCACACCAGTGGAAGTTTCCGCATGTACGAAGGCGAGAGCTTTGGCGCCAGGGTTAGCCTTTAGTGCGGCTTCTACTTTGTCTACATCGACAGGCGTGCCGAAGGAATCCTGGACCATGATGGCGGTCGCTCCTAAGCGCACCACATTCTCGCGCATGCGTCCGCCGAAGACGCCGTTCTGACACACGATCACCGTGTCGCCAGCTTCGATCAAGTTGACAAAGCACGCTTCCATGCCCGCGGATCCCGGCGCGGAAATCGGCACGGTTAACGCGTTACGCGTCTTGAAGGCAAATCGCAGCAGCTCCTTGACCTCGTCCATCATGCCAACGAAGCGCGGGTCCAAATGCCCGATGGTCGGACGAGCCATCGCCGCCAGCACGCGTTCGGAGACGTTTGACGGGCCGGGGCCGAGTAGAAGTCGATCGGGTGGCAAGAATGAAGTCACATCGGCGCGCCTGTGAGATTTTGAGCGCCAAGCCTAGCGACACGAAGCGGCTTGTAGCCTCGACGAATTTCGGCCCTCTAACAGCTTGTCGAGAATGTACTCTTGCGCACTTTCTTGAGGCGCGCCGCAGCACGCATGCTGGCTGACCACGACATTAAGCGTGTGCCATGCCCGGCGTCGCACGTCGTCGACAAGCGTGTTAACTGGCGGTTGCTAATCTTTTTCGTGACACGTCTCGTTCGCACACGTGCGAGCAATATGCCAACATCTGGAGAGCGAGTTTTTGGGATCTGGAATGGCGAAGAAATCCACTGCGACCGGCGTTGCCAATCGCACACGCGCATCGGAACGCATTCGCGAACGTTTGCAGCAAGCGGGGCAGCGTTTTTTTGCCAACGACAATATTGCTGAGTTTATTGAGCCTGGTGAAATTGAAGAGTTGCTGACAGAAGTTCAGGAGCAGATGTCTGGCGTGCTGCGCAGTCTCGTTATTGATACTAGCGGCGATCACAACACGCAGGACACCGCGCGTCGGGTGGCCAAAATGTATTTGAACGAGGTCTTCCGTGGCCGTTATGTCAGCGCGCCAGCGATCACCGAGTTCCCCAATATTGGCCGCCTGAATGAACTCATGATCGTGGGGCCAATCACCGTGCGCAGCGCCTGCTCACACCACTTGTGCCCGATCATGGGCCGGGTGTACATCGGCATCATGCCCAATGAACACTCCAATCTGATTGGTCTTTCCAAGTATTCGCGCTTGTGCGAGTGGGTGATGAGCCGTCCGCAGATTCAAGAAGAGGCGGTGACGCAGTTGTCGAGCTTGCTCTACGACATGATGCAGCCAGACGGGCTGGCGCTGGTCATGGAAGCCGATCACTTCTGCATGCATTGGCGCGGCGTCAAAGACACCGACACGAAGATGATCAACAGCGTGATGCGTGGATCTTTTCTCAAGGACGCGAACTTACGTCGCGAATTTCTAAGCCTGCTCAACCGCAACCCAAGCTGAGGCATCGCCATGTTGGTCCGATTGCTCTATGCCAGCCGCACCAATGGAAAACCCACGTCCAAGGTGATTGAGGCAATTTTAGAATCTTCCCGCCGCCACAATCCTGCCAACGGAGTTACCGGCGTCCTTTGCCATGGAGGCGAAGTGTTTTTGCAGGTGATCGAAGGCGGACGCGAGGTAGTGAACGACTTGTACAACCGAATCGCCAGCGATGCGCGGCACAGTGCTGTGACCATCTTGCATTACGAGGAAGTGCCCGAGCGTCGCTTCGCCGGATGGACCATGGGGCAGGTCAATTTAGCGAAGGTCAATGCCTCGTTGCTGCTCAAATATTCCGAGCGCGCCGCGCTCGATCCTTATGCGGTTTCTGGTCGCGTATCAATGGCTTTGCTAGAGGAATTGATTGCGACAGCCTCAATTCTCGGCCGTGCGGGCTAAGCGCGCCGCGCGATTGATCGAGCCTTCGGCGGCATTAGCGCAAAAGGGGGGAGCAACCCAGCATGACGGCGAGAATCGAGGAAATAGTTTGAGGTGTGTGCGCGACACCAGACTAGATTAGGGCTCGCGGCAGGCGCGTGCTGATCAGGTAGACCAATTGGCTAAGGCCGAGCGCCACCGCGATCGCCAGCCATTCGCTTTGGCTCAGCGACACCAGAATGACCAGCATTGCGACGATTCCCAGCAGCGGGATGAGCGGACCGCCGGCCAAGGTCAACGGCGCCTCGACGCCACGACTCTGGGTACGCTGCAGTTGCCACGATGCGATACAAATCAGCAGATAGAGCACGCCAACCGCACCGCCAGATACCAGCGCCAGCGTCGCGAACTCACCGTTCAACGCCAGCACCAAGGCAATTGCCGCGTGGACCAGAACCGCGACATGTGGCACCCGCGTTTGTGGGTGCACCCGTCCCAGTGCAGCGGGCAGTGCGCCGTCGCGCCCCAGCGCGTAGAGCAAACGTGAGTTGCCGAGAATATTGCCGTGCAGATAGCCCAACATCGACACGCCCGCGCCGATCAGCAATAGGGTGAAACCCGGCGACCATAACGCACCCGCAGTGCTCGCAATCGGTGTCTTATCGCCCGCCAGCGAATTGCCGAGTACTCCCTGGGCGGTGATTTGCAATCCCAGGTAGAGCACGATCACAAACAGGATCGCCACCAGTGCTGCGCGTGGTACTGACTTGGCTGGATTGCGCACTTCTCCGGTTGGGACAAGTGCGGTTTCGATGCCGGCGTAGGCAAACAACACCAGCACCATGGCTTGTCCCCATTGATCCCAAGCTGGCCATGCGACAACGCGCAGTTGCGAGGGATCGACAAACCAAATCCCAAGGACAATCAGCAGTACCAGCGGTGTCAGCTTGGCCGCAGCGAGGAATCCGATCGCACGCGCACCCAGCGTCACACCGCGTAAATTTAACCCGGCGAAAATCAGAAACAAGGTGATCAAAAAGGCACTTCTTCCGACACTGGTGCCGACAGTCGGCCAAATGCGCGCCACCTGATCGACCAGTGCTGCGGCCACGCCAGCGCAACCGGCCACGTTGGAAATCCAGGCCAAGGCACCGAAATTGAAACCCGCGAAGCGTCCGAAGGCAGCGACGCCATAGCTGTAGGGGCCGCCGGTCTCGGTCGCGCGGCTGCCGGCTGCCGCGAAACATAGGACCACCGGGATCATGAGTAATGCGCCGAACAGAAATGCGTACGGCGCGGCCGAGCCCAAGGTCGCCGCCAAGCGGCCGGGCAGGGCGAAAATACCCCCACCGACAATGATGTTGACCACCGCGGCAGCCAGTAAAGTTGTGCCAAAGGCACGTACCAGCAACTGTTCGGAGGGTTTTGTGGACATCGGGACCATTGGCGGGACGATTGCGGCAGACAATGCACTTTGGCATGCGATTGCGATAGCGTCTGCGCACTTCGATTACGCATCGGCTGTGCGTTCAAACTTGGGTAGGTATGACGGGGAGATGATTCACCGTGATATGCAACGCCTGACCGCATTGGTCGCCGCGGCTGACAATCCTCCGAGCCGGTTTTCCCGGAGTTCCTTATGGCGGTAAAAGCAATTCCCGATGGATATCATGCAGTTACCCCATGCTTGGTGGTCAGCGATGGCAGCGCCGCATTAGATTTCTATGCCAAGGCTTTTGGCGCGGTCGAGACCTTGCGCATGCCCATGGGCGACAAGATTGGACACGCCGAAATGGACGTCGGCGGCGCAAAATTATGCTTGGTGACGAGTGGCCGGACATGAATATGGTCGCGCCCAATAAGCGCGGCGGTACTTGAGTCGGGTTGATGGTTTACGTGGAAGACGTTGATGCCGCCTTTAGGCGCGCGATTGATGCTGGAGGAACAGAATTGATGCCGCTTACCGATCATTTCTGGGGTGATCGATCCGCCAAAGTTGGCGATCCCTTCGGCCACGAGTGGACGCTATGCACGCATATCGAGGACGTGTCTGAAGACGAAATGCGTCGACGAATGGAAGAATGGCTTGCGCAGCAAAGCGAAACGGGTTGCTGAAACCATTCTGAGCGGCGTCCATGTTGCGCTCTGGTGTGCGGCGTGCCACAGATTTCCAGGCCAATGCGGGCGCTTATTTGCTCCACGCGAGATCAACCACCACGGGGCGATGCGCGCTAAGTTGTCGGAACGACTCGATGTCCAGCCCGAGGGCCTCACGCTCTTGGGCTGGCATCGTTTCTGGGTCGAAGGTGAGCGTCTGCACCGCTCGAAAGTTAGCGTCATGCAGCACGTAGTCGAGGTGGCTTGAGCGGAACTTTGTTCCTCGCCCATCCCAGGTCCACGTCGTGCCATCACGATGCGCGGAGCTGGCAATCAGCAGATGATGCGGCTCCGACGGTTTGCCCTGTAGGACCTGCAAGGGTCCGAGCCCACGCAAGGCGTTGAAATCGCCACCGGCGATGATCGCGTCGACTTTTTCGTATTCGAGCGTCTGCAGCATGCGCGTACGAATTTCGGCACTTTCGACCAGACGCCGTCGCTCCTCCCAAGAATCATCGCTGTCGCCGCAGCACTGGAGATCGACTCCAATGACCAAAAGGCGCTTGTCGTTGAGCTCAATCACCGCCGCGTTGGCAGCGACGCCAGCAGCTAGGCTTCGCGGCAAGTGTTCTCGCTGCCACGCATGCATCGTCTCGCCTTTCAAGGTATCGGCGAAATCTTGCGGGTAAGGAATCAACTTGAAATTACCCACACTCGTCGCCTTTCCGCGCACTGCGATCACGGCACGCTGATTATCGCCGCTAGTGCCGTAGGACAACTGCCAAGGCTTGCCCGCGTTCTCATCGATGCGCGCGAGGATTGCGAGCACCTCCGCATCGGATCGGTGCGCCGACATCTCGTCGAGGATCAGCACATCGGCGTCGATTACCCGCAGCGCTTCGACGAAATCATCAGCGTGAATGAAGAAGTTCTCACGCGAGACATTCCACGCGACGACGCGCAAATCGCTGCCGTCAGCGCGTGCCAGCGATTGGGCGAGCAGTGGCTGAGCCAACATTAGAATTACCGTCATCCCGAACGACATGAAGCGCGCCAAGACCGCCTTCATGCCTCGGCCCTCAGCCGCAAGTGCTCAACGATGACGTCGAATTGTTGTACCGGTACAAACCAACGATCACCCCCAAAGTTGAACTGCACAAAGGCGAATTCGCCAGTCTGACCAGCACCACGCAACCAGTCGAGCACACCGGGTAAGGGCATTGATATACGCAGGCGAGTGCCAGCGTCGGCTAGCAATGCATGCGCTTGCGCGATTTGATGAGCACGCTCCGCGTCGGTAAAAGCGAACACGCAATGTCGACCCTCCACCACGGTGGTAAATGCGCGCGGCCCACCCTGTAATTGCGGATGCACGGGAAATTCCCATTGCGGCAGCGACAACAAGGATTGCCACAGCCGATTTAGCGCCTCGCGAGGGCCGAGGGCGCCAAGTTGCGGGTGCGCCGCGCGTGCCGATGCATCGAAATCGACATTGAAGATGGCGCTGGGATTGGAGTCACGCACGACGAATTCCAGTGAAGGGCGAGGTGCGATCGTACCCGACGACGGCGCGAATATTTTGCCCCTGTACGAAGGTCCGACACGCAATCTAGTGCATGAAGCCGATGAGCGTCTGTCAGCGGCTTCGCTCTGCTGCCTCGCCGAGGCCTCATAGGCACGCATTCCGAGGCAAGCACTCAGCGCTTGAGGTAATCTCGGTGGTTTCGTCCTGCTGCCATCAAACCCATGCAAAGCATTTACGACCCGCGAACCATCGAAGCGGATGCGCAAAACTTCTGGGAGCGCACGCGCGCTTTTGAAGTGATTGAAGACCCGACTAAGCAGAAGTTTTATTGCTTGAGCATGCTGCCTTATCCTTCGGGCGCGCTGCATATGGGCCATGTGCGCAACTACACGATCGGCGATGTGGTGGCGCGCTACCAGCGCATGCTTGGCAAAAATGTCATGCAACCGATGGGCTGGGATGCTTTTGGCTTGCCAGCGGAGAACGCCGCGATCGCGCGCAATGTGCCGCCGGCCGAGTGGACCTACGCCAATATTGCGAACATGAAGCGTCAGCTTAAGGCGCTTGGCTTCGCGTACGACTGGTCGCGCGAACTCACGACCTGCACGCCGGCTTATTACCGTCATGAGCAAAAATTCTTTACCGAGCTATTCGATAAGGGATTGGTCTATCGCAAAAACTCGGTGGTGAACTTCGACCCGGTCGACCAGACCGTGCTCGCCAACGAGCAAGTCGTCGACGGACGCGGTTGGCGTTCGGGCGCCATTGTTGAGCGCCGCGAGATTCCGCAGTGGTTCTTTCGTATCACCGATTACGCCGACGAATTGTTGAACAAGCTTGATGATCTGCCCGGATGGCCAGATTCAGTCAAAGCAATGCAGCGCAACTGGATCGGGCGCTCGGAAGGTCTAGAAATCCGTTTTGAAGTGGCTGGTGAGCATGCGCCGATCACGGTCTACACCACCCGACCCGACACCTTGCTGGGTGTGAGTTTTCTCTCGGTTGCGGCGGAGCATCCCATCGCGCGCGCCGCGGCGATCAGTCATCCGGAACTGGCGGCTTTCATCCTGCAATGTCAGCACGCTGCGGTCGCCGAGGCGGCCGTGGAAACCATGGAAAAGCGCGGTGTGGCGCTCGGAATTGATGCTGTACACCCGGTCACGGGTCAACCTATTCCGATCTATGCCGCGAATTTTGTCCTCATGGGCTATGGCACGGGAGCGGTGATGGCCGTGCCCGGACACGATCAGCGCGATTGGGAGTTTGCGACCAAATACGGGTTGCCGATACTCCAAGTCATCGCGCCGGCTGCCAGTCGCCCTGGCGATAGCGTCGACTTGTCCGCGGGGGCATACACCGAAAAGGGCATGTGTGTGAATTCGGGGGAGTTGCCCGAAGGGCTGGATCTGGATGGCAAGGGCTATGCCGATGCCTTCACAGCGCTCAGTGACTGGCTGTCTGAGCGCGGTCGCGGCCAACGCAAAATAAATTATCGCCTGCGCGATTGGGGCGTCAGCCGCCAGCGCTTCTGGGGCTGTCCAATACCGATGATTTATCGCGAAGACGGTAGCGCGATTCCCGTGCCCAGCGATCAATTGCCGGTGATCCTCCCCGAAGACGTCCGCTTTACCGGTGTCGCTTCACCAATCAAAAGCATGCCGAGCTTCATTGAGACCGTCGATCCCATCAATGGCCGACCGGCGCGTCGCGAGACCGATACCTTCGATACCTTTGTCGAATCGTCCTGGTATTACGCGCGCTATTGCTCACCCGGCGCGAACACCATGTTGGACGAGCGCGCGAATCACTGGTTGCCGATCGATCTCTACATCGGTGGCATCGAACACGCGGTCATGCACTTGTTGTATTTCCGCTTTTGGCACAAAGCCATGCGTGATTGCGGCTACGTCAGCAGCGACGAGCCTGCGACCAATTTGCTGTGCCAAGGCATGGTTGTGGCTGAGACTTTTTTCCGCGAGGAAGACGGCAAGAAACTCTGGATCAACCCGGCTGATGTCGACGTGGAGCGCGATGGCCACGGCCGTATGATCGGGGCGCGATTGAAGTTGGACGGCTTGCCCGTTTCAGTCGGGCCGCTCGAAAAAATGAGCAAAAGCAAGAACAACGGCGTCGATCCGCAGGCCCTCATTGATGCTTATGGCGCTGACACGGTGCGCCTATTCTCGATGTTCGCGGCGCCGCCAGATCAACAACTCGAATGGAGCCAATCGGGCGTCGAGGGCATGTCGCGCTTCTTAAGGCGTGTCTGGCGATTGGTCGGTGACTTCGTGGCAGGAGGTTCCGTGCCAGCCTTCGATCACGCCGCCATGACTGCGACCGATCGCACACTGCGCACGCGTTTGCATGAAACCATCGATGGCGTGAATCGCGACGTCGGCACGCGTTACACCTTCAACACGGCAATCGCTAAAGTCATGGAATTGACCAATTCGATCTCGCGCTTCGAGAGCACAGGTCCAGTCTCTCGCGCCGTGGTCCATGAAGCTTGGATAGCCGTCGTGCTGATGTTGAATCCGATCACGCCGCACACCTCTCACGCGTTATGGCAGGTGCTGGGGAAGCGCGAAACCTTGATCGAGGATCAGGGCTTTCCGCGCGCTGACCCGGCGGCGTTGCTGAAGGATTTGGTGACCGTGGTGGTTCAGGTGAATGGAAAACTGCGCGGGCGTATTGATGTGGCGCCGGGTAGTTCAGAAGAAGTCGTGCGCGAAGCGGCTTTTACGAATGCAGATGTCGCGCGCTACCTTGACGCCAAGCAGATTCGAAAGTTTGTCCTGGTACCCAATAAACTGGTCAATATCGTCGTCAGTGATTGATCAATCCCCAAAGGAGATTTATTCCATGCTTTCGCGCCCGTTTCAGCGGTTGTGCCTCATCTTCAGCAGTGTGATCGCCTTGAGTGCGTGTGGTGGCTTTCACCTGCGCGAAACCTCGCCGCTTCCGAATGTGCTCGGTGTAGTGGTGATTGACGCGGTCAATCTGGATAGCCCCTTAGTCGCAGATCTCGAACGCGATCTTGGTACGGCTGGCGCCAGTGTGCAACCGATGAATACGGTTGGCGCCACAGTTTTGAAAATCGTCTCAGAAACCGAGGAGCGCAATGTCATCAGCCTTGATGAGCGCGCCAAAGTGGGTGAGTACGAGTTGCACTATCGGGTGACCTATGCAGTCGACGACGCTGACGGCAAGCCTCTGCTGCGCGACACGCCCATTGACCTAAGCCGTGTGTACAGCTTTGACGAATCCCAGGCCATCGGCGCGGCGCAAGAAGAGGTAATCATCCGCACTGAACTGCGCCGCGACACGGTGCGTCAGATCATGGATCGCTTGGCACGCATCCAGGATCCCAACCGCACCGCGCCTGAAGATCCCACCCCGCCGCGCTGACCGCATGGCGCAACCAGAGGAAAGTTCAACGCGAAGCCGCGACGACGCAAAGAACAGCAGGGAAGGGGAAGTCCATGCTGGGATGAGTGTGACCTGGCTTCACCGCGCATCATGTGTTGTGGACACCGATCACGGACGCGCGGCGGACGGGTATCCTGCCGCCGTGTTGGGTATCGTTCCCCGGGGCTAAGAGATCTCCTATGAGCACAGACGCCGCGCCGCGCACCGCTGTTGATCGCTTCCTTGGCGTCGTTGAACGCGTCGGCAACCTGCTGCCGCACCCCGCGACGCTGTTCTTCCTGCTGACACTATTGGTGATTGCGGCCAGTTTTGTGGTGGCCCAGTTCGACGTCAGCGTGCTCCACCCCAAGACCGGCTTGCCGGTCACACCAGTGAATCTGGTCAGCGTGGAAGGGCTGCAGCGCATCATGGGTGGGCTGGTGACCAACTTCACCAATTTCGCGCCGCTGGGAACGGTGCTGGTCGCGCTGATCGGGATCGGTGTGGCTGAACACAGCGGCTTCATTGGCGCCTGCCTGCGCATCGTGGTGCTGAACGCGCCTCGCTTCCTGCTCACGCCTATCGTGGTGTTCGCCGGGGTCATGTCGAACATGGCCAGCGAGATCGGCTACGTACTGTTGGTGCCGCTCGCCGGTCTGCTCTACGTCGCCGCCGGTCGCCATCCAATTCTCGGTATCGCGGCGGCCTTCGCCGGAGTTTCCGGCGGCTACTCGGCCAACTTGCTGCTGGGCACCATCGATCCCCTGCTGTCAGGCCTTTCGCAGGAGGCCGCCCGCATCCTTGATCCGGCCTACAGCGTCAGCCCGGCAGCGAACCTTTTCTTCATGCAGGCCTCGACGCCGCTGATCGTCCTATTGGGTTGGTTCGTGACTGAGAAAATCGTGGCGCGCAGATTTCCCGACGGGCAATACAGCCAGGGCGATGAGCGCATCGATCCGCTGTCGAGTGGCGAGAAGCGCGGCCTGCGTTACGCCGCCGTGGCCACGCTCGTGCTCACGGGCCTGGTTCTGCTGGGTACGCTGCCCGCGGATGGCGCGCTGCGGATTGCCGGCGAGAGTGATTTGCTCAAATCCTTAGCCCCGTTCTTGCACGGCATCGTGGCCCTGATCTTCGTCGCCGGTGCCGTGGTCGGCATTGCCTACGGCGTTGGTGCTGGCACCATCAAGAGCGATGTCGACGTGATCAAAGGCATGAGCAAGAGCATGGAGACGCTGGGCTCCTATCTTGTGCTGGTGTTCTTCGCCGCGCAGTTCGTGGCTTTATTCAATTGGACGCAATTGGGGCTGATCTTTGCCGTGGAGGGTGCCGAAATGCTCAAGGCACTGGGCCTGCCCAAGATCCCGCTGCTGCTGGGTTTCATCTTGCTCACGGCCACGGTTAACCTGGCGATGGGCTCGGCCTCGGCTAAGTGGGCGCTGATGGCGCCGGTATTTGTGCCGATGTTCATGCTCCTCGGCTACTCGCCGGAAGTCACGCAGACCGCTTACCGCGTGGGTGATTCGGTGACCAACATCATTTCCCCCATGATGAGTTATTTTGCGCTGATCATCGCCTTTCTGCAGCGATACGCGCCGACCGCCGGGATTGGCACCGTGGTTGCCACGATGATTCCCTATTCCATCGTGTTCCTGATCGGCTGGGCCTGCCTGTTCGCGCTATGGATTCTGATGGGCTGGCCCTTAGGGCCGGGCGCCTCACTCATTTACGTGCCAGCGGGGTGATCCGGGTCGAGCACTCGATCTGGTCGATCTCGCCGCTGCGGGTTATGGCCCCGTTCGACATTCCTTTGCGTGGGTCTTCGTAAACCGAAGGAGGATTTATGCGCTGGTGGACATTGATTCTCGTGTGCGCGCTGGTCACTGCTGAGGCCAGAACAAAGGTCGACTACAGTGCGGCGATGCGCCGTGCCGACGCGGCGGTGCAATCCGGCCAGGTGAATCCCGAGCGCGATCTGAAACCCTTGCTGGAGGCATTTGCAGCGCTCGAGGACACCAGTGCCTCGACCATTGTCTCGCTCAAGATCGAAAAACTGGCGCGCGCCGATGGATCCAGCCCGCAGTCGGTGAAGGCGTACTTTCGCGAGCACGCGCCGCCGTATCTGATGCGCGTATTGAAGGGTCCGTTGCCGGCCAGAGAGCGCGGTCGCGTGCTGTCAATGCTGCAAACCATGCAAGCGGATGACGCGATCCTGGATGAGGCGCTGGCCTTCGCAAGCGGCGATCCCGGCATGAAAAGTCGCGTGGATATGGTGCAATCCGACCGGCGCAGACTGACTCCAAAGACCACACTGACCGCGGTCGATCCCGCACGTGAACGCGCGGCTCTGGCGTATTTGCAGCCGCGCTACATCGGCGTCAACGCCGATAGCCTGCGCAAAGCGGCGGGGCAAGGCGATCTCGACACGATCAACGCCTTGCTCGATGCCGGCCTCGACGCCAGCGCTCAAGGGATCGCCGGGCTTGATGCCGTCGGCCAGGCTGCATCTATCGGCTGCATCGACAAAGTGCCTGCCGAGCGCATCGTCGCCACGCTCAAGCTGCTGAAACAGCGCGGCGCCAATATTGGCCCTGCCGATGCCAATGGCGACACCTATTTGCTGGGCGCCGTGAAGAACGGCTGTCCCGCTGCTGTGATCGGTGCGCTGATCGATCTCGGCGAGCCGCCGGATGTGCGTGGCTCACGCGGGCTGACGCCGCTGGAACTGGCGATTGCTGCGGCCAATATTGACGCAGCGGAAGTTCTCGTGGCTCGCGGCGCGCGCATGTCAGCCAAGCGGATAGACGATCTATTCATCGAGCCGCCGAGCGAGCCGCGCATCAAGGCCTTGCTCAAAGGGGCGCAAGGAGCGAAGCCGTGAAAGCCATTGCCATGACGTCGCTGTTGGTTTGCGCGGGCGCGCTGGCGCAAGAGCCGAGCGCCATGGGCGAAGTGCTGGTCAGCGCAGCGCTGGGACACGACGTCGCTGGGGTCAAGGCGCTGTTGGCCGAGGGGGTCAGCGCCAACGCGCGTTCGCCTTCACTGCCGCATTCGCCCTTGAACGCGGCGACATTGACAGGCTGCGGAAAAGATCAAGCGACTCAGGCTGAGATGATGCAAGTGATTGACGCGCTGCTGGCCGCGGGCGCCGATCCCAATGCAACCGAGGGAGCGGGTACGTCGACATTGACAATGGCGGCGCAGCGCTGTCCTGGAGAGGTCGTGCAATTGCTTCTCGACGCCGGTGGCGACGTCAAACACCGCAGCCCGCAAGGCTTCGGACCATTGTCGATGGCCCTGATCGTCAAGAATAAGAGTTCTGCGCGCGTGCTCATTGAGCACGGTGCGCGGTTGCCGGCGGCGACGCTCGACAAGTTGATCAAGAAGTCGCCTGAGGATCCTGAGATGCGGGAGTTGATCCGCCGCGCCCGTCAGTGACCTGCAGCAATTCGGCATGGATTGCTGTGGCCGATTGCTGGTCGCGTGTAAACGGCGGAGCCTGCGCGAAGTTTTGAGAGGTGTCGGGTGCAGGTGCGCATGCGGATTCGCCCTACCAAGAATCCGCCTACTGCCTCGCCCTGATGAATTCTTTTACAGCCGCGCGCGTCTGCGTCAGGCTTTGTTTCCGCTTCAATGCTGCATCAACAGCGGAATGCGCGCGTGTCGTAATGCGTGGTGCGTGGCGCCACCCATCAGCCACTCGCTGACACGGTTCTTGCCGTAAGCGCCCATGACCAGCAAGTCAGCTTGATGATGTTCAGCGGATGCCAGCAGTGCGGCACCAGAATCGCCATGTACATCCTCAAACTTTGCCGCCTCGAAGCTAACACCATGCCGAGCGAGGTAGGCCTCGACATTGAGCGCTGGCGGGATCGGCAATGTGGCCCGATAGTCGCGCGCCGAGCCCTTAAGTAGTAGCACCTGAGAAGCCTTGCGCAACAGCGGCAGCGCGGAGCGCAGCGTCCGCATCGATTCGATTGAGCCGTTCCAGCCGATGACGATGCGTTCGAACACTGGGCTCAAGTTGACGACGCTGTCCGGCACCAGCAGACACGGCGTCCGCGATTCGACCAGAATCCTTTCCAGCGGTTCGAAGCCGGCCGAACCGGAATGTTCACCGACGCCGAGCACCGCCAGATCGTACGCAGCACCAATCAGTGCGATTGCCGCGCCCGGCTCGCCCTCGGCAAACAACCAATCTGCATCTGGTCCACCACCCTGAGTGCGTACATGGTCGGCAAACGTCGCACCGGCCTGCGCGGCCTCGGCCAGTTCTTGCTCACGAAGCACTGCACGCCCGGGGTCGCGCGAGGGTCCGGCCAGGTCTGTGGAAAGGCGCACATACAAGCCCGTCAGATGCGCCTGCCAGTTCGCAGCCAAGCGCGCCGCGTAGCCGACATGCGCGGGCCAACGCCAGTGAATCGGCGTGTACACAAGAAGCTGCTGGATCGACATGCTGTTACTCCTAAAAACATAGGATCACACAGCCAGTTTCAGGGGATTTATGTACCGGCTGCGTGATTTCGAATCGTCGTGAACACTCACTCCTGCGCGGATCGCATGCCTTGGTGGCGAGCGGCCTTTAGCCGTGCGCAGGATCAAATGCGAGCCGTGAATTCAGCAGCGGTCTTTCAGACGATTTCCGCGAATCCTTCGTCTGCAGCATGATTCGCTCGATAGGTCTCGTAAACGATGATCGGAATCGGAAGCTCGCCGAGGTTCTGCTCGATCAGGGGCTTGACCTCGTCCCAATCCAGACCGCCGACTCCGGTGGCCACGCGTGGTAGTGCCAGGCTCGACCAGCCTTCCTTCAGACACAGTCGCGCGAGCGCGCGAAGCGCGTGATTCACGTTCGAAAGGCTTGCCTTACCGGGGTGCAAACCGGCGGCTGGAGCCGCCTCTTGTGTGAATAGCGCGACCAGACGTATGCCGCCGAGCCCGCCCCACACCCAGAGCTCTCCGGGCTTAGGGTGCTCGGATTGGCAGTAGTGGCGGAAGTCCTTGTACATGGCCGGCAGATACTCGCGCAGCGTGTGTGCCAATCCTTGGTTGAAGGAATCATTAGGCGCCACGCCATGTGCGATGGCCTTGGCATTGCTCATTAATAAGTCACCGCTCACATAACGAATCATTTTGATCCCAGCCAATTCGGTTGTTGAAGTCCGCATGCTGAGCTGACTTCTTCGCGGGCGGCTTGATCGTCGTCAACAAAAGTCGGGATTGACCTGCAACGGTTGACGCGCCGCGCAAGAAGACTAAAGCCGCTGATCGAAGCAGCGGCGTTATTGGTGGTCTGCTCCCCTCTCCTACGCTTTTTCGGGAGAGGGGTCGGGGTTGAGGGCTGCACTTGGTGTCCGGGACGGAACACGACCCTCCTGCAATAGCGATCCAACCTCTGTCATGTCGGGGCGGTGCAGCGCCGCGCAATGTCGTTGATCTCAGCAAGCTCCGGCGGATTGAGGTGCAGGGCGCGGGCTTCTTGGTTGGCTCGGCAGGCCCCCGTAAAATCCCCGGCGGCTTCGCTGCTGCGCGCCATCAAGATCCAACTGCCGATGTCTCTGCGCAATGCGAGGTTCTCGCGCGCCAATGTAAGCGCTTCAGCGGGCTGATTGATAGACAGGAGGAATTCTGCAGCGTGCTCGGCATAGGCGGCCCGATGGCGCCCAAGTAGGTCGGCGTAGCCCTTCTGTGCCTGCGTCAGCAGCGATTGTGCGAGCGCCTCGTCGCCCGCTGCTCGTTCCACATCGGCCAATGCAGCGATAAATTCTGGGTTTGCCGTCTGCGCGATGACCTCGTGATACAGGCTGCGAGCGCGATCGAAATTGCCGAGTCGAAACTCGCATTCCGCCAGATGTTCCGTCGCCAGCGCGAACTGCGGCAGACGCTGGTGTGCGGCCGCGAAAAATGGCTGCGCTTGGTCAAACTTCCCATGCCGCAGCAGAGCGATGCCTTGCTGCGTGTACAGCCACGCGAGCGACAGTGGGTCGACGTCAACATAGAGTCCCTGTGCCGCGCGATACCAATGCGTGGCGCCCTCCAGGTCGCCTTGAAGCATGCGCAAATCGGCGCGGTGCGCAAGTTCAAAGAAATCGGCAACCGGCTCGCGCGACTGTGCGAAATCTTCGGCGAGCGTGTCGTAGCGTCCTTGCGCCACGTTTAAATCGCGCTCGATACGCGTCAGCACGGCCGCGTTGGCATGCAGTTCGCGGGCGCGCGCGATCGCCTGCGTCGCTTCGTCAAAGCGGTGAAAGGCACTCAGCGTCGACGCTAAAGCTAACTGCGCATCGGCGTGGTCTGGATCCAAGGCCAACGCACGCTGCAGATGCGCCAGCGCATCCTCGCCGTCTTTCAGCCGGCCGAGGATTCGGAAGCGTTGGTTCAACGCGCCTGCCAGCGCAGCGTGATGCTGCGCGGACTCGTTATTTGCCAGAAAGCCTTGGTGCGTTTCGATGCGGGCATCGAGATTGCCCATGAAGAGTAGCGAGTCGGTAGTGCGCAGGCGCTCCATGGAAAGTGGATAGCCGAGATCACCCGCGAAACTTGCCACAGTGGCGTCGTCGACGGCTGGCAATGGCGGGTTGCCTGCGCAGCCGACAAGTAGTAGCGCGGCGACGGCGCCAAGGCGCGTGAAGATTGGATTTGTTTGCATGTTCGCGATCCTGGTACTGGCTTTGTCAGCCATGTCGCAACATGGCGCGTCGCGCATCGGACGGCGCTCTGCGCAAATGCGCAGAGCGCCCGTGACGCTTGTCTTAAATCGGCGGTCCCATGAACGGGAAGGTCTGCAGGAAGGCGCTGTCGTTGGCGACGTTGTCGCGGACTCCCGGCCCGACGATGGCGCCGAGTGAGTCGTCGATGACGTCACGAGCCAAGGTGCGTCCACCACATTGCGCAACGCCGAGTTCGACCGCCAGATAGGCATCGCACACGGGGATCGCGGTATTGATGATCAGGCGGTCGTCGACCAGCACACCGGCCAGCGCCGCCGCCGGGAGCACGGCATTGCCGGTGATGCCGTCGAGCGTGTCGAGTGCCGCCAGATTGCTCTGTATCTCGTTCCGAAACAGGCCCGCCCACGTGCTCGGATCGCCAGCACGGTTGTACGCGTCTTTCAGCGCTGTGCCGGTGTTGGGCAGCACGTTGATGGCGACACTGTTAATGCCCGGCCGGCCGTTGCGGTCGATCTGGCCAAGGCTAAGCAAGCTGCACGGAAGGCCCTTGATCGCCGTCAAGCGCGAAAGACTGACAGTGCCACTGGTCGAGCCGAAGTCGGCATCGTTGGTGGTGTAGCTCAGCGTGCCGCTATTGCAACTGCTAAAGGTGAAAGTTAGCGAACCAAACGGCCGATTGGTGACCTGGTTGGACTGGAAATTCGGTGGCATACGCCCGCCTGAGGTGTAGATCGCATCGGGAATGGTCACGGTGTTGCCGTTGATATTACCGATCCCCAAAATCCAGCGTTGCTGGCCAGTGCCGTTGTAGACATACCACGTGGTAATGAAGCGGTCCGGGCCGCCCGGAGTCGCGGGTTCAAGAACTTCCAAGTGCGCGCCAAATCCCGGTTGTGCCGCGTCATACCAAAGTCCGGTAAAGCCAGCGCTGATCCCGTTTTCGCCGATGCGATTAGTCGACGACCACACTTTCAACGTGGAATTCGCGCCGTTGTTGGTGAGGCGAGTCTTATCGATGCCAAATACGATGGCCAGCGTATTACCTGTAAACGTGTTGGTGCCCGGGTTGGTGAACGCCGGCACCAGCGTAAGTCGGGTCTGGTTGAATTTGTCGAGATCGAAGAAGAAGGGATCGTCGCGCAGGCCAGCCCAGACGCGCATCCCGGTGCCGGTCACGATGCGCTCGACACCGCCTGCTGCGGCCAAGCCATTCGGCGCGGTACAGTTGATGCGATTGCTCTGATCCGTGAAGCGACAGTTAATGGTGACTGCGCCACCAGCCGCTCCATTGTCGACATGGACTCGGTACTCGACCGCATCAGAGAAGCGCGAGTTGAAATTCGCAAACGGAACAACGGTCGACACGATGATTAACTCGTTCGGGTCGGTCGGATTCATGAAGGTGTAGACGTCGTTCAAGTCCGCAGCGGGATCGCCCGTCGCGAGCGGTCCGTCACGGTGGTCGGCGGCAAAAGCGTTTGATGATGCAATCGCGAACAAGGCCGCGTATGCGCAAAGGCGAAGCGTCTGCATGGAGATCTCCTGGTGGCCAACGAGCAATGCGACTATGAACGTATCAGGCGGACTGCAACTGCGGCAGCCCTCACACTAAAAATAATCGAATGTTTACGAAATGTCATCTTAAGTAAAGGCGGGTCTCGCGCCGTTGCATGACAAACGACCCGGCACCAGCGATCGGCGCGAGTCGTCGCTGGATCGGCCGTCGCGATGCACGTGAACATCGGCCAGAGGCTGTGTCCTCAGCTCCCATAAATCTGCCCTGCAGGTTGCCTTACGAATACCACGGCGCTGGAGCCAGATAGGGGCCATTCGACTTTCTGAAGTTTCTAAACTCCGGGCGTGTATGGCCGCGGTCGCGTTGAACACATTGCGTGCGGTGACGATTTAGCCAGCTCCGCGTCATTGCCGAATCGGAACTGGGAGCTACGCGGCTAAACTGATGTTTTTGCAGGAGAGAAGTTCGCAGGCATAGCCGGACTGGTCGACCCGCATACAGAAGCGGATCTGGCGTTCATTCAGCGCGGAGACCAGCCAAGTCGCTGGATATCCGCGGTCCAGCAGCAAAAGGTCGGTGTTCGAGAGCCTGTCGAGGTGTTCAAACAGCATCTGCCGTTCGCCGCAGCCACGGGCAGGGTGCAGCGACGCGGCGAGCATCAGATCGGGTCCCGGCAGGAACAGTCCGAAGAGGATCTGATCGGCCAGCGCGGCACGCGAGACATGGCTGGCGCGCAGACCGAAACGCAGGGTGCTGGCATCGGCGGCGACCAGCCGCAGGCCATGCCACCGCGAGATGAACCCGTGATGCTCGGCGCGAGCGATCAGCCAGTCGTTAAGTTGCGGGATCGCCGTCAGGGACAACTTGGATCGGGCCAAGGCAAAGCCTTGCTCAGACACGTGACGCACCATTTGGGCTTGCTGCTGAAGGTGAGCGAAAAAGGTGTCCAGCTCAGCCTGGATGCTTTTGCGCATGCCGGAAAGCATCAGCGCGACGAGCGAGACGAGAGGAAGTTTCCGCCGCCGCGTGAATGCCATTGGATGATCGGGATGACGAGCCGTCCGCAGGAATTCGGCAGACCGCAGGTGTGCGGCGAGGTCGTTGAACAAGGAAGATAGAGACATTGGTATTCAGTGGGCCAAAAATTTGACCCGGAAACGCTTCTGAATTGTGAATGTCAAGCGTTATTGTAAATATTTTTGATTAATTTCTTAACTTGGGTGGATTGATCTCACCCCGGCCAGTTGCGGCAACCGACACTGCCCTCAATGCCAAGGTCGCAAGTCGATGGTGTGGCTCGCCAGACAGGCCGAGCGGCAACTTCCCGGGCGGCACTTCATGCTCACTTTCACCGTCCCGGAAGCCCTGCGGCCGTTCCTGCGTGCTCACCAGCGCGATGGCTACAGCGCGCTCTTTGCCGCGTCATCCGCCGCCATCAAGACCCTCGCGCGCAACCCGCGACACAGTTCCCGCAGAAAACTGCACACGAACCTGCACCACCCAATCGTCATTGCGAGGCGCGCGACGCGACAGCGGCGGGCGCCGTGGCAACCCAGGGACGCATCCCCAGCAAACCAGGCAACGTCCCTTAATTGCCACGTCGCTACGCTCCTCGCAACGACGAATCAATGGGTTACGCGATTGGTTCATAGAGAGGCGGGCGTAGCGCAGGAAACCGCACACGGACCCTGAACCACCCAATCGTCATTGCGAGCGCAGCGAAGCAAACCAGCGCCTTGGCTCTTGCTCTACTGCGAGGCCACAAAAAACCAGGCAACGTCCCTGGATTGCCACCTCGCTACGCTCCTCGCAACGACGAAGCAATGGGTTACGCGATTGGCTTATAGAGAGGCGGGAATAACGCAGCAAACCGCACACGGACCCTGAACCACCCAATCGTCATTGCGAGCGCAGCGAAGCAAACCAGCGCCTTGGCTCGTGCTCTACTGCGAGGCCACAAAAAACCAGGCAGCGTCCCTGGATTGCCACGTCGCTGCGCTCCTCGCAACGACGAATCAATGGGTTACGCGGTTGATTCATAGAGAGGCGGGAATAACGCAGGAAACCGCACACGAACCTGCACCACCCAATCGTCATTGCGAGCGCAGCGAAGCAAACCAGCGCCTTGGCTCTTGCTCTGCTGCGAGGCCACAAAAAACTAGGCAACGTCGCTGGATTGCCACGTCGCTGCGCTCCTCGCAACGACGAATCAATGGGTTACGCGATTGGCACTGCGAGTCCATCCCGAACGCCAAAGCCTGCATCCAATATCTCGCGCCCTACGTCTTCAAGGTCGCCGTCTCCGACCAACGCATCCTGCGCGTCGACGACCAGGGCGTCTGCCTGCGCTGGCGAAAAGTCGGCAGCTATCGACTGCGCACGCTCCGCCTGGCAGGCATCGAGTTCCTGCGCCGAT
>Ga0209181_10001407_pt1 | contig 42341 bp, 31 predicted proteins | sample MAT05_FD_187208 | JGI IMG/M metagenome (GOLD analysis project Ga0209181, IMG submission 187208) | Freshwater microbial communities from Lake Fryxell liftoff mats and glacier meltwater in Antarctica - MAT-05 (SPAdes) (version 2) | ecosystem: Environmental > Aquatic > Freshwater > Ice > Liftoff... | reverse complement strand
TAAAAAACTCTCTACTCCAACTGTATCCCGCCCGAGGCAGGAGTCGATACGTGGCGAGAAACGAACCAGAACATTATTACATACTTGATGCTCCAGAGGAGCAACCTGCTTGTAAAATAAAATAAGCATGAAAAATTTGCCCCAGCGGGGCAACCCAAAAGCATTAGGTTGCCCTTTCAGGGCAAGGTATACTTATAAAAATGTTTTCTATAAATAGGTTGCGCCTCTGGCGCACTTTTTACTTAAAGCATCGTCTCCCGTTTTCGGGGACAATGCGAACCTGATTCGTTTGAGTTACACAATTATGAATACCTCTAAAAAACTCCCACTAAAGTTGCATCGCGCCCAAGGCGGGAGACGATACGTGACGAGAAACAAAAATGTCAGGCCTCCTGACCTGACATTAGAAATCTTAAGGCTAAACAACCTCAATCCAAAATCTCAGTAATCGGTTGACCAGAGCAACCACTTGGGAATTTTATTTTTAGCAGCACAGAAAGTGTAGGCGCAATATCGGTGATGGGATGATATTGAGAAGAACTACCTTTCTTAATTCCATTGCCATAAAACAAAATGGGAATGTGTGTGTCGTAGCTATACCCTGAACCATGCGTAGAACCTGTAACGCCACCCCAAGCCAACCAACCCGGTTCGAGCGCAAAAAGAATATCGCCACAGCGCTTGGAATAAAATCCGCGCACTACATTCCCACGAATGCCCGGGTCACTAGTGCTTACTTGCCGCAAGGTAGATGTTGAATAAACCTGAGCAACTCCTTCGGTTGAAAGTAAAAAATTTGTGATCAGTTCTGTCGCGACCAGCAAATCCACACCCGATGATTTTGGATCTTCGGTAAATGCACTTTGGTTAAGATAAATTTGATCACTCGTTACTTCTTCAAGCAGTAATTTGTTAGGAAAATATTTTTGCAAATGTTCATTCAATGTAGCCTTTACATAGGCAGGTCGGAAATACCCAGCCGGAATGCGCAAGTCTTTTAAATATTGTGGTACATGCGCCACGCCATGATCAGAAGTTAGAAAAACCGTGTACGCGCCTTTGCCAACTTCCTTATCTAAGAAAGTAAAAAACTCTTCTAATGTTTTATCTAATCGTAAGTAAACATCTTCCACCTCTACGGCATCAGGTCCCATCGCATGGCCAACCGCATCAGTACTGGAAAAAGAAACCGCCAGAAAATCTGTTATATCATCCTTTCCTAAATTTTCACCCAGCAATGCCGCTTTTGCAAAATCCGCAACCAGATTATTTCCAAACGGTGTCATAGCAAGTAAACTGAACTCTCCCATTTGTTTGCGCAACTCCGCCAACTTATAAGGAAATACGGGTTTGTCTTTGCCCTTCCACCTGCCTTCATAGGGCGAATCGTCTGGGGCAGACTCAACATATTGATTTACAGGAAGCAGTGTGTTCCACTCCTGATTCAAATACTTATCAGCTAATTTTTGACCGTTAAACTTTGTTACCCAATCCGGAAGTTTTTGCTTGTAATAGGTACTGGTAATCATATTTCCATTTCGGCCATCATACCAATAAGCACCATCGGGTGTATGACCAGCTGGTAATGCAGCGCCTCTATCCTTAATAGAAACTCCAACCACCTTAGCCCGGTGTTGCGTGGATAATTTAAGTTCATCCGTAATAGTTGTTGAAAGCATTCGCCAAGGCGAAACTGCCCCACCTGCTTCTGCACCCACGGTCTTTTGGTTCTCGTCACTCACACAATTTACATTTGTTTTCAGCGCGCGATCATACCAGTCATTACCCACAATTCCATGCACGGATGGTGTGGTGCCTGTATAGATAGAAGCATGACCAGGTCCGGTTTCGGTTGGCACATAATTATAATGTGCATTTTTCAACATGAACCCTTCGTTCATCATTCGCTTAAAACCATTCTCCCCAAATTTACTTTCATATCGATAGAGGTATTCCTGACACATTTGGTCAACAACAATCCCTACAACTAGCTTGGGTTGATTTTGTGAAAACAAGGGGGCACTGAAGAGCGCCAAAAAAGGTAGTAATTTAAGAGTCTTCATAGTATGCAATTATCCTCAATTTAAGCAAGATTGTAATAATCCTGATGGTAAAGTTACGTGAATGGTAATATTAAGATATTAACTAATTAGGATATACAAAGAGTAATCTGGCGCCAGACCGCTTGAAGTGGTCTAACGCCTTTCAATTAGCAATACAATAAATGTGATCATATTCCTCCTCTTCATAAGCCTGCCTGCGCACCAGTTTGCCCGCATTGTCGTAATAGATAACAACATATATGCCAGCTTCCTCTACACTTTTTTCAGTAAAATAAAATGGTATTTCGGCTGTGCCTAAATTAATAATATCATGGAATGTAGGTGGAATCACCAGTCCCTTTCGGTTACTGATAACTCCATAATAATTTTCGCGGTGTACGCGTGCTAAATTTTCATCAGCACTATTTCGCAGCCAGGTAAAATCCCGAATGCGATCAAGAATGACTTCATTCGTTTCGAAATTTAAAAGCGTCCATTGAAAATTTCTCTTCACCCAGATCACGGACTTATCCCAAGGCACTACTTCTGAATACTCAAATTCGGTGACGGGTTTAGTATCCCACCCAATCAATCCATAAAATCCATCTTTGTAGGCAATTAAATGCTTGCTATCCAACATGGTAACATTTCGTTCATAAATGGGCTTAATCAACTTGCGCGATGCGAGGTCAAATAACCCAAACTTCTTTTGTTTCAATAATGAGAGTTGCCCTGTTTGATTTCGAATAATTGCATCCATTTCAACCGGCACAACTTCTTTTCCATTTCTTCCTAACACTCCCCTTTTATTTCCTTTGGCTACTAAAAAAAAATCCGTTCCAATTGTTTCAACGAGATCATATTCTGTAGTGAATAATTGATCACCGGTAGCTACGCTAAACACGGCTTTCTTATTTTTGCTTTCGGTTGAAAAGAATTGAACAGAATCTCGGGCATTAATGAATTTAATCTTTGAATCTGGTTGTAAATCAATGGCTCTGCTTGCCGACAAATAAACTTTCACGGCATTATCGGTTTGAACAAAAGCCAGACTTCTATCAAACCAAATCGAATCAGCTTTCATTGTCACCATCTTCTTTCCCGAAATATTAAACAACTGCAATTGACCTTCTCTGTCTAATACCATCCAATCGCGATGGTAATAAACACGATGCCAACTTTGATTATCTAATTCTTTAGCTAATCCGCGTACAATAGTTCCCGTTGCCTGTTTCTCTATTAAACCAAAAGATGTTTTTGTAAGCGCATGTCTATCCAATGGAACCACATATTCCAGTTGGATATTAATAATTCCTTCTAGGCCTCCATTTCGAACTAAAAGCAAACCCTCACTCACCGCCTGAACATCGTCAAATACAAGATCTTGATTTAATTCTTGTCCATTGGCTAATGCAGCCAGTTGTTGAGCTGTGGTAAGAATTTTCTTTCCAAATCGGGTTAACATCACAATTCCTTCAATATCCTTCACATCATTAAGTCCATCAACATCAAGCAGGCGGCCAGCAAGGGTATATAGCATCCACACCTTTCCTTTTTGAGCTGCAATAAAATTGTTTCCTACAATCTTAAAATCATCGTAGCAAGCTGGAATAATCAACGCGCCTGACTTGTGCATTAGTTGACTACAACTTTCTGTTTCAGCAATTAAAAAACCCCAGCCTATATTGGTAATCTCAACTCCTGGATCCGCAATTTTTTTACCACTTCGACTAAACACGCCTGATTTAAAAACCAGAATATCGTCTTTAACGGGACCACATTTATACTCTTCTTCAATTTGTTCAAAGGTGGGCGGCAATACTTCTGTTCCGTCCTGATCCATAAAACCGTACAATTCATTTTTATAAAATGGAATCCAGAATTTTGAGCTCAGGCTTATTACGTTTCGCAGCGAATCAGACTCAATCGATGCTGGAATTTTCTCATCAGCTTCCTGGTATAAATGAAAAAGAATATCCCGCGCACGCTTAGCATATTGCCCCCTGGGATATTCTTTTAAGTATTGAAAAAATGATTCAGACTCGCCATTGGCCGTTGTTAATTCAAAAATTTCCTGCTGTGCCAATCCGGCATACGGACTAGCTGGGTACGTTGAAAAAAATGATTTAAAACTAGCTAACTTCTTATCCTTTGTTTTTTCCTCAAACAATAATTTTTCATATCGCTCGCTAGCTTCGCGCGCTCGGTGCGATTGCGGATAGCGTTGAAGATAATCATTGAAACTCTGATACGTGTTTTCCTTTAAGGCTTCCAGAAAACTAACTTCATCCCGAAGTTCGATCGCGTTATCCTTCTGCTTTGCTACCGGATATAAATCCAAAAATCGATTATAGCCTGCTTCTGTATTGGTCTTCTTCGCGTTAACAAACGCAGTGCTATCAATTTTCGCGTCAAGAGCTCGCAGAATCAAACTATCAATTGGAAACCGTTGCGCACGTTCTTTATCACGCTCGGAAAGCTTATAAAATAAATGCTTTGACTTACTAATATAATAATGGGAAGAGTCCTCCTGAGAGTCGGGGTTGCCAGTGGTAAGAAACCAAACGGCCAAAACGTAATTCGCTTCAAGGTTTGTTGAATCTTTCCGCAATGATTTCTTAAGCGCTCCAAATGAACGATCCCACTTCCCGGATTGAATTCGATTGAAGGCAATCCGCTCAGGATTAAGTTGCGCATGGCACGCACTCCCAATCAGAAAGCAGATTATAAAATAAGTCGCCTTGTAAAATCGAACCCTCATCAATGAAACTAAAAAACAACCCAAAGTTACAATAATCCACTATGGTGGAGAGTCCAAATTGTCATCTTGAAGTATAAAGTGCTAACGGATTATTTTCTCAATGAAATTATCAGGTGTTTCGCTTCCAAAAAACATAACCTAGAGGCCTTCACAACTATATAGTTCATTTATTAAGAATTGACTCTTTTCATTAGTTCTGAATAAGAACGATACAGTAACAGCAAAATTTTAATATTGGTGAAAGGCCTCTGAAACAAAAGTAAGAACAGTTGGCAAAGACTCGCGCCAATACGTCCAGGAGTGTGAACCATCGCGAATACGGAACTCGTGTGGAATCTCTTTCTTCTTCATTGCAATATGTACGAGTGCATTTCCTTCATAGAGAAAATCATCATCACCACAGTCAATGTACCAGCGCACTGCTTTGTTCTGATCATCCTTTATTTCATTGATCAATGAAATTGCATTATGCCTTTTAAAATAAGCTTCAATTTCTGCATCTGTCCCTTTCTGATTGTTTCGCTCCAATCCAGTTTTCATATCGGCCACCGTAAGTGGACCAATGTACGCGCTTAATGGGCAGGCCGAAGAAAATAACTCAGGGTGATGCAAGGCATACATAAATGAACCGCCACCCCCCATGGAAAGTCCGGCAACTGCACGGTAGCGTTTCTCCTTCTTTATGCGATACGTCTTTTCAATAAACGGCATAAACTCATCGAAAAAGAAATCTTCATAGCGCCATTCATTTTTTAAATCATTAAAATATCCGCGCTGCCCTGTGTTTGCATCGGGCATAACAATAATCATAGATGTTGCTGTACCTTCAACAATAGATTTATCGGCAATGTGAAGTACTTCCCCAAATTGTACCCAACCTGTTTGGTCATCACCCGCTCCATGCAACAAGTAAAGCACAGGATAGCTGCGTTCTGAGGTTTCATAGTCTGGCGGCAAATAAATTGCATACTTGCGATCACCTTTTAACAATTTGCTGGGCAGCGAAAGGTTGTCCTTTACTTTACCAGATTGTGCAGGCACTGACGCAGATATCAGGAGAGCAATTAGAAGAAAGCATGATTGTTTCATGGGAAGGAGCTTAATGGATAGCTAAAATCCAAAATAATTACCATCAGACCAAATAGTACTATTTTTACGACAACAGTTAAAACCTCCCTGCTGTTCAACAACTGATGCGCTTTTTCTTCCATGCTGCTTTTAATGGGCACCGCTATCGGGGTTGGCAACGGCAATCCAATGTTGGCAGCGTGCAAGAGGTGGTAGAAACTGTCCTTGGCGGGATTTTAAAAGAAAAGGTTTCAATTATGGGTTGTGGCCGCACCGATGCGCAAGTGCACGCAAGTCAATTTTTCTTTCATCTTGATATAAAAGCTGCGTGGGATTATGACTTGCTGTTTCGACTCAATAAGCAACTCCCTGGTGACATTGCTGTCTTCGAAATTTTAAGAGTTGAAGATAATCAACACGCACGCTTTGATGCCACACAGCGACAATACGATTATTTTATTCATACATACAAAGACCCTTTTCTGAATAGTATTAGCACCCTTTATCAGGAAACAAATTTGAATTTAGATGCGATGAAAAAAGCTGCAACCTTGCTAACGCAATACGATGATTACTACGCGTTTTGTAAAACTCCGGATAACCACCGCCATACCCGATGCAAAGTTTCTGCAGCAACTCTTTTTGCTGATAAAAATGGAGATCGTTTGCGTTTTCAAATTAGTGCCGATCGCTTTCTTGGCAGGATGGTCAGATTTATTGTTGCCAAACTCCTGTTAATAGGACGGGGCGAACTTAGTGTGGATGAATTTGAAAGTTATTTCATCACATTGAAGACCCCTAAAATTTTTGAGCCTGCTTTTCCGCAAGGTCTCTTTCTTTCCAAAGTAACGTATCCCTTTTTGGATATCGAACCCAGAACATCTTTTACTGAAATCGGGCATCCTGAAGATCAGTGGATAGTGGTTTAACTATTTTTAATAATTCGTAATTAGAAAATTTATCTATGCGGAAATCAGTCATTGTACTTCTAATACTTCTCATTTTAAGCGGATGCTCGACCAAAAATTATAGCATCAAAACAACGTACAAGGAATCACCAATACCTCCGCCTCCTGACTACAACAATGAAAATAACTGGGCTGCTCTTCCTTCTAAACGTGATGCTGCGGATAGCATCCCGTTGTCATCTTCGGTAAGAGATGGCCAAGCCACTGCGCAAGCAGATGTGTTTTTTGTTTACCCTACCATCTTTGCAAACAAACCAGCGAATGAATATAAATGGAATGCTGATGTGCGCGATGCAAGCCTAAACGAACGAATTCAGCGGACAACTATTTTAAATCAGGCAACTGCTTTTAATGGAACATGTAGAATTTTTGCTCCCTATTACCGTCAAGCTCACCTGTATTCATTTTATACTCCAAATAAAGAAGATGCCGAGCAAGCATTGGAACTTGCTTACCTAGATGTGAAAGCAGCCTTTGAATATTACCTTCAACACCTCAATAATGGTAGGCCAATTGTCATTGCTTCTCACAGCCAAGGAAGTTACCATTGTGAACGCCTATTGCTTGATTATTTTGATGGTAAGCCACTACAAAATCAGCTGGTTGTCGCCTTTCTAATTGGGAGGGCTATTCCTTTAGCAAGGTTTAAAAACATCCTGCCAACTGAAAATCCATCCGAAATCGGAGTATGGGCATCTTGGAATACTTTCGCAAGAAATTATAAACCCAAAAACTTTGCCCGCTACAAGGAAGCGCTATCTACCAATCCGCTCCTTTGGAATTCAAGCGAAGAGTACGCTCCTAAAGAACTCAACCATGGTGGTGTTGCCTTAAAGTTTACCTATGCTCCTCAGTTGGTTGATGCTCAAAATCATAATGGGATACTTTGGATTAATAAACCCAACATTAAAGGGAGCTGGCTTGTGCGAACTAAAGTATGGCACCGAGCCGATATCAATTTCTTTTACATGAATATTCGTGAAAATGTAGCTACCCGCCTTGAAGCATTCCTTGCAGGAAGTCAATCTCCAAATACTGGCAATTAAATAATTAGTTTTATCTGCTAGGCAGGTAATCTTTCGCGCGTTTTTTCAGTATCCCTACCTCAGGGAAACGATAGCCTATCAATAATTTAAATGCAGTAGTGCCATTGGTAAAATGAATTTCATCAAACCGAATATCGCGAGTTTGTGTAACTAAACTCATCCCACCGAAAAAATGTTCGCTATTATAACCAAGTGAAACGCGCACATCTGCGAAGGTATTAAGGGTAATATTATACTGTGTTGATTGATCAGGTGCCGTGTATTGAATCCAATAGTGAGCGGGCCCCAGCGAAAAAGATCCATTGAGAAAAAAAGATTTATAAATTATACTATACGAGTAACCCGGAGCTACACTAAAGGCTGAGTATTTAAAATCTTTAAGGGTAGATGTGGAAGAAATTGCAGGGGCTACCTGTTGAGTTAGCACGGCAGAATCAGCGTGCAAATTAAACGTATTTAGCGAACCCGATAAAACAAATGATCCGGCACTTTTTAACTGCCGTTCGGAATAGTTGTACGCTGACCTCTGCGAAAATCGATCTTTATTAAATACATACCGAACATTAGCACCGGTGTTCCTTAATTCAATATCCGAGCGTTTTATAAATAGATCTGGCGAAGTTGGGGTTTGGTTTGGATTAGGTACATAAAATCCGGAATACTTTTGTGTATATACATCAATACCCCAGCGTTTGCCTAAAAAATTCGCTTGCAGATCGCGGGCATCACTAGTTCCATAAGTAGTTCGGCTTCGTTCATCAATGGGTACAGCAACGGTTACCTCAGCCGCTATCTCAAAAATATAAAAACCCAAGCCTGCGCTGAACGATGTATTGGGTTTATAGCTAAGTTTTTTTCCTTTATCGTCCCGACTATTTAAATCAAAAGAGATCTCTCGCTTCTTTATCACGGGCCAGATAAAAAATTTATCAGGAAACTGTTGAATGTAGGTATCTCGGATGGAATCATTCTGTGCTTGAGCCTCTGGCACGCAAAACCAAAAAGCGATTATAACAGAAACAACCCGAATCATGAATTAAAGAATATACTCGCTAAGGTCTTTATTTTTAATAAAGCCTGTAAGCTTCTCTTTCACGAGTTCTTCGGTGATTAATATTTTTGAGTCGGCTTTGATTTTGTCAGGTACATCAAACAGAAACTCGTTGAGCAAACGACTCATTACAGTGTGCAATCTTCGGGCTCCAATATTTTCAACCTCGGCATTAATTTCAAAAGCAAAGTGCGCGATCTGGTTAATAGCAGCATCTTCAAATTCTACCGATACTCCTTCGGCTGCAAAAAGTGCATGATATTGTTTCGTCAATGCATTTTTTGGCTCTTTCAATATTTGCACAAAATCTTCTTTTGTAAGATTTGTTAATTCAACCCGGATCGGGAAACGTCCTTGCAATTCAGGAATAAGGTCCGATGGTTTAGCCGTGTGAAAAGCGCCAGCAGCAACAAACAGCACGTGGTCAGTCTTAATAACACCATACTTTGTATTTACTGTACTCCCTTCAACAATCGGGAGCAAATCGCGCTGAACGCCTTCGCGACTTACATCCGGGCCGGATCCACCTTTTTTTCCAGACCCCGAAGCAATCTTATCAATCTCGTCAATAAAAATAATTCCGGCATCTTCCGCCCTGCGAATCGCCTCTTCCTTCACTTCATCCATATCGATGAGCTTTGCTGCCTCTTCTTCAAAAAGAATTTTGCGCGCTTCCGCTACGGTAACTTTTCTCTTGCGAGCTTTCTTGGGCACCATCCCACTGATCATGTCTTGAAGATTCATCATGGACACCTCATCCATCATACCGGCACCAATCATACCCACACCTGGGTTACCACTTTGCTTAATATTGATATCGATTTTGCGGTCTTCGATTTCTCCGTTCTTTATTTTGTCTCGAAATAAATTCCGCGTGCGTTCATTCAGTTCGACATCACTGGTAGGCATTCCATTTGTCTCCTCGGTTGTTACAGGAAATCCAGCCGTTTTTTGACGCATAGGCGGTATCAATGCATCCAGAATAATTTCTTCTACCGCTTGCGCTGCGCGCTCCTTCACTTCTTCCTTCTTCTTGGCCTTTATCATATTCACGGACTGCTCCACTAAATCGCGAACCATGCTTTCAACATCCCGACCCACATACCCCACCTCCGTGAATTTTGAAGCCTCCACTTTCACAAAAGGTGCGTCAGCAATCCGAGCCAACCGTCTTGCAATTTCGGTTTTACCAACGCCCGTTGCGCCAATCATTAAAATGTTATTGGGTACAATCTCATTTTGAATATCGGAAGTAACATTCATTCTCCGCCAGCGATTACGGAGTGCAATGGCTACGTTGCGCTTAGCTTCGTGCTGACCAATGATATACTTATCGAGTTCTTTGACTATTTGTTGAGGTGTTAGATAGGTTGATGATAACATGCTTATAGATTATGGTTTATCAGATTTTGCCTCCGTCAATACAAAGTCAACTGGTTTAGCTACTTTCTCTTTAAGCAAGGCAACTTTCAAAACCTCATCAACTGTATCTACATAATGAAACGTCAATCCCTTAATATATGTTTTTTCTATCTCAAGAATATCCCGCTTGTTTCGCTTGCTTAGAACAATCTCCTTAATTCCGCTGCGCTTGGCCGCCAGAATTTTTTCTTTAAGGCCGCCTACGGGTAACACTTTTCCGCGTAAAGTTATCTCGCCAGTCATAGCCAGATTTCCTTTTACCTTACGTTGAGTATAAATTGAAGCCAATGAAGTAAGCATGGTAATTCCTGCTGATGGACCATCTTTGGGAACGGCACCTGCAGGCACGTGGATGTGCAAATCATACTGCTGAAAAATACGTTGGTCGATCGCTAACGATTTTGCGTTAGACTTTAAATACGATAATGCTGCAACAGCAGATTCTTTCATTACATCGCCCAATTGACCGGAAATTGTGAGCGCACCTTTTCCTTGATTTAAACTTGACTCTATAAATAAAATATCTCCACCTACTTGAGTCCATGCCAGCCCTGTTACAACCCCTGCAATATCATTGCCCTGATAAAGTTCGTCATCAAAGATTTCAGCACCCAACACTTTTATTACAAACTGTGGCGCAATGTCTTTTTCAAATTTCTGTTCCATGGCTACTGACTTGGCAATACTCCGCACAACCGAACCAATTTTTCTTTCCAAATTACGAACACCAGACTCCCGGGTGTAGCTTTCAATAATTTTCAGAAGGGCTTCTTTCTTAAACTTTATTTGACTTGCTTTCAATCCATGTTCGGTTACTTGCTTGGGCACCAAATGACGAACTGCAATCTGCAGTTTTTCTTCAACCGTGTAACCGGTAAGTTCAATAATTTCCATCCGATCGCGCAAAGCAGGATGAATGGTATCCAAGGAATTAGCGGTAGCTATAAATAATACTTTAGAAAGGTCGTATTCAACTTCGAGGTAGTTATCGCCAAATGAATTGTTCTGTTCTGGATCTAAAACCTCAAGTAAAGCAGAAGAAGGATCGCCTCGGAAATCAGATCGCACCTTATCAATCTCATCTAAAATAAAAACGGGATTGGAGGATTTTGCTTTCTTAATATTCAGCAAAATTTTTCCAGGCATAGCGCCTACGTATGTTTTACGATGCCCTCGGATTTCTGCTTCATCATGCACGCCTCCTAACGACATGCGGATATAATTTCGTTGCAGCGATTTTGCTATTGATCTTCCTAATGAAGTTTTACCAACACCCGGAGGTCCGTACAAACATAAGATCGGACCCTTCATGTCCTTCTTAAGCTTTAGTACGGCTAAATACTCAATGATGCGAGTCTTCACTTTTTCTAATCCGAAATGATCTTTATCAAGGATTTTTTTTGCTCGGTTCAAATCGAAATCATCAACCGTATATTCCGCCCACGGAAGATCAAGCATAAACTCAACATAGTTCATCGCTACAGGAAACTCTGCGGCTTGCGGATTGATGCGAAGCAACTTATCAAGTTCTTTGTTAAAATGATCTTTAGAATTTTTCGACCACTTCTTTTCTTCGCCTCGCTTTCTCAGTTTTTCAATCTCCTTATCGGGGCCATCGTAACCCAATTCATCTTGAAGCACTTTAATTTGCTGGCGTAGAAAGTAATCCCGCTGTTGTTGATCAATATCTGTATGTACTTTCTTTTGAATCTCATGCTTGATCTCAAGCATTTGAATTTCTTTTAGCATGTAATGCAAAAGCAACGTGCCACGCTCAACAATATTGATAGTCTCTAATATCTTTTGTTTATCACCAACATCCACATTTAAGTTGGATGAAAGAAAATGAATAAGAAATCCTGTACTTTGAATATTATCGAGCGCAATCTGAGCCTCTTGCGGAATCTCTGGATTTAACTTTAAAATCTTGAGCGCGGCATCTTTCAACGATTGCACCAATGCTTTTACTTCTTTGCTTTCTAAATCGAGATCGGGTTCTATCTGAAGATCGATTTTAGCAGTCATGTAGGGCTCATCCTGCAAGTACTCTTTTATTTGGAACCTATTCTTCCCTTGGATGATGATGGTTGTATTTCCATCAGGTAGCACAAGCATTTTAATAATCCTCGCCACGGTACCAAAGCGATAAAGATCATCCATGCCTGGCTCTGCAGCTAATTTATTTTTCTGAGCGATCACACCAATAATACGGTTGTCTTGATAGGCGTTCTTTATCAATCGAATTGACTTTTGCCGCGTAACCGTAATAGGGATAACAACACCCGGAAATAACACCGTGTTTTTAATTGGCAGAATTGAAAGGTCTCCCGGAAGATCCTCCGGCTTTAAGTCCGACTCCTGTTCTGGGTTTATTAGTTGAATCAATTCATCCGAATCTTCCTGAACCATGGGTGTTATTGCAAGGGATTTAAACATATATAGTTGCCAATTTGACACAAAAAAAGGGTGACTCCAATTAATATTTACCAAACGCAGGAAAGGTCAATCCGTATGCCAATGTTTTGGTTATCAGCCAAATTTGTTTCAATTTTCGATTGCAAAAACATATTTGATACCATCATAAAAGCGGCAAGACCTTGTTTACTAGTACTTTTAGTGATCTCCCTGAGCTTCACTAATACTATTTACGCACAAAAAGAGAAAAAAGGTTTTAAAAAAGGAGGCGTGGTTGCGCTCAACGATTCCCTCACCGTTTACAGCCAGTCTGACATATTCAAATTCCCGAATGTAAATAAACTTGCCTTCTATCAGAACGATGCCAAGCTCAAGAAAATCCGTGAGTTGGATAATCCGGGACTGGAAAAGCAAATGTACCTGGAGTTAAAAGAGTACGTAAAGAATTTTGGTATCCAAAACTTTGGTAAAAACGTTGCCATGATCTGGCGACTGGCAAAACTTTCAGAATCGTTCGGTACACCCGGAGAATCATTGCTCTTGTATAAACTTGTTTTGAAGCATCACCAGCAAGGGCTCGATATTAAAGATATTTATAAAAGGTATGAACAGCTTGATCCCGACAGAAAGGAAAACTATGTGCCATTAGATTTTTATTATAAACTAGTTGATTATCGGAAAGATATTGACACACTGCGTCCACCGCAATCTGTTTTGATTAACATGGGTGGTTATATTAATTCCGACAAAGAAGATTATGGCCCCACAGTGGGCAATGTAGATGATATGATTCTCTTTACTTCCAAGCGCAATGAGAAGGACGATCACACTTATAATGAAGATTTGTTTTATAGTTACAAAGTTGAAAGTTATTGGGACAGTGCAAAACCTTTCACAAGTATCAACACTGAATTTAATGAAGGTTCTGCTTGCCTGAGTTTAGATGGAAAGTTTTTGTACTTCTCACGCTGCAATGCACCTGATGGGTTAGGCAACTGCGATTTGTATGTTGCTACTTTAAAAGCAGACAGTACCTGGGGCGATGTAAAGAATTTAGGACTCAATATTAATAGCAGCGGATGGGATTCGCATCCCTCTTTAACTCACAAGGGCGATACGTTATTCTTTGCCTCTAATCGTGCAGGCACATTTGGATTGTCTGATATTTTTTACGCTGTAAGGAATTCAAAAGGCGTTTGGCAAAAAGCGCTCAATGCCGGCCCGATCATAAACACGGTGCAAAGTGAGGTGAGTCCGTTTTTCCATCACAAGTTTAACGTGCTGTATTTTAGTTCGAACGGTCATCCACTCAACTTTGGCGAATTTGATATTTATAAATCGAACCAGATTAATAATGATTGGAGTGAACCCTTAAACACAGGACCCCTTGTGAACGGTGGTGGCAGTGAATACTATTTTGCGATCGATTCGCAATCAAAAGACTTGTACTACGCGCGCACCGTTGAAGAAGATTTAAAGAATCTTGATTTGTATTCTTTCCCCGTACCCATGGGAGCTCAACCAGAAGCGGTCACCAAACTAAAAGGAAGTCTTAAAGATCCGCAAGGAAAATCAGTGAAAGGAATTGTTTCAGTTATTGATTTGGATGAAGGTATGGAAGTGGCTCCTAAATTTATTCGCGATGACGGAACGTTTGATTTTAGCCTGATCAATAAACGAAACTATTTATTGATTATTCAAGGCGATGATTTTTTCCGTATTGAGGAAATTTTCTTTATGGATGGCGAGACAGAGATTAACAAGATCGCAGAACCGATTGAAAGTAAAATCGCTTTTCAATCGTTGGAATTCGAAAATGGAAAAGCGAATATCCTGCCCGAGATGCATGCCGACCTTGATAAGATTGCGAACTTTTTAATCGATCACCCAACTTTTAAACTAGTTATTTCCGGCCATACCGATTCGGCTGGCAAAGAAGAATCCAACCTGAAACTTTCACAAGCCCGGGCAGACGCCATTAAAAGTTACCTGAGCAAGCAGTTTCAAATTGACGCAAAACGTATTACGGCTATCGGTTACGGAAGTTCCAAGCCAATCGTTAAGGAAGTAACCGATCAGCAAAAGCAACTTAACCGAAGGGTTGAGTTTGAGATTAAGAGGAATTAGCTAATGTTACGTATCCTTCACTTTTGAAGGCAGGACATTTCTGAATACTGCCGTTTAAAAAAGATCAATGCTCTCAGCCGTCCAAGTGTAGGACATTTCTAAAAATAAATTTAACTTTTGCTATCCATTTAAACCTTCAATTCATGAAAAAGATACTTCTTGGTCTGTTAATCCTTACGGGATTTTCAGTCTATGCGCAAACTGAAATCAATCCTAAAATAAAACCCGACAAAGACAAAGCATTTGTTGCTGCCGAGTTGGATAAAAAATTTCCGGTTTATCGAAAGGTTGCCCAAGATATTTGGTCGTATGCCGAATTGGGTTTTCTGGAAACTCAAAGCACGGAACGGCTACAAGGCGTTTTAAAAGGCGAAGGATTTAACATACAAACTGGAATATCCGAAATGCCTACAGCCTTTTTGGCAACCTACGGAAGTGGTGGCCCGGTGATAGGCATCTTAGCTGAGTTTGATGCTTTGCCAGGACTTTCGCAAGATTCAGTACCGGATCGGAAAATAGTTGTTGAAGGCGGACCTGGCCATGCATGTGGACATCATTTGTTTGGTACCGCCTCAGTAGCTGCCGCTGTTACTTTAAAGGATTGGTTAATAAAAAACAAAAAAGCAGGTACGATTAAATTATTTGGTACTCCAGCCGAAGAAGGTGGTTCTGCAAAAGTTTATATGGTTCGTGATGGTTTGTTTGATGATGTCGATGTAGTTCTTCATTGGCATCCGTCTAACGACAATGATGCAAGTCCAGAATCATGTCTATCAATCAAACAAACCATGTTTCGCTTTTATGGAAAAGCATCACACGCTGCGGCAGCTCCACAAGCAGGACGTTCAGCATTGGATGGTCTTGAGGCTATGAATTACATGGTAAACTTAATGCGCGAGCATGTGCCACAAGAAACCCGCATTCATTATGTGATTACTAAAGGCGGCTTGGCAGCCAACGTGGTGCCCGATTTTGCAGAAGCAGAATACATGGTGCGTCATCCGGATGCACGTATGGTTGAAGAAATATGGAACCGCATTGTAAAGGCGGCTGAGGGTGCAGCGAGTGGCACAGAAACTACCATGAAGTATGAAGTTATCTCTGGCTCATACAATCTTGTGCCAAATGAAACCCTTGCCCGATTGGTGTATAACAATTTGAAAACGGTTGGTGGTGTTAACTATACTGCGGAAGAAGTTAAGTTTGGAAAACACATTCAAAGCACATTGACATTTAAAGTTCCACCCTTGGAAACTGCAAGCCAGGTGCAACCTTTTAAAACGGGTGGGTTCTTCCCCGCCTCCACGGATGTTGGAGATATTACGTGGGTAGTTCCAACTGCAGGCTTAGGAACTGCAACCTGGGTGCCGGGCGTTCCGGCTCACTCATGGCAAGCAGTTGCTTCTGGTGGCACTAGTATTGGCTATAAAGCCATGAACAATGCAGCAAAAATTATTGCCATGACGGGTATTGATTTATTTAATAACCCTTCAATCATTGGCAGAGCAAAGAAAGAGTTAGATGATTATGTTGGCCCAGGATTTAAATACGAATCCATGATTGGCGATCGAAAACCACCGTTGGATTTTAGGAAGGGGAAGCAGTAGTTCTTGATTGCAAAATAAATCTACGTGAAGATTGGAATTGTATTCTTGTTTTTTATAAGTATCTGTTCGATTTGCAATGGTCAGAATACTAATTACAAAATCATTAAAATAAAAAAGGTTAACAGCCACTATATCATATACGCCACCAATAGCGGCCGCACCGTCAAGATTGTTTCTAAAAAGGATGAAGTATCAAGTTGCATTAGAATCAAAAAGAATATGAGCTATCAGTTAATGCTTTCTGAAATTCAACCATTGGGCGGTTCTGAAATTGATTGTATTACTTTTGAAAAGAAAACTGTTATCTGCAAGGAACCTGAAATTGACCTGTTTATAGCGACTAATTTAAAAGGTCTATGCTTAATGGAGAAAGAAGGTCAAATAAGTTATTCAAAATTTAATTAAATTGCCAGATGGTAACAAAAGAGGAAATAAAAAAAACAATTGACGATTTACCGGAGGATGCTCTCGAAGAAGTCTATATCCTTCTTACTAAAGCCATTCAAAAAAAAGAAAAAAAAGGAATCCCTGACTGTTAGAAACTTTAAGGGTAAGCTAGACCAAAAAGAAATTCGTCAATTGGCCTATGAATAAGGCATTGATCGATACCAATATTATGATCTATGCAAAGGATAAATCTTCCGCATTTCATAAAATATCAATCAAATTTTTCAAGGGAGATTACGCCTTATTCCTTACCAACAAAAATCTGGTTGAATATTATTCTGCGGTAACAAGAGGTGCACACCCACTTTTAAGTCCAACTGAAGCCCTTATAGATATATTGAATTTACTTCCCTTTACACAATACTCTATCCAAATGAAAGAAGTTTTCTAAAACTAAAGTCATTGATTGAACAACATCAGCCTAAGGGGCTTCTTATTCATGACTATGAAATAGCAGCTATCGGATTAGCAAACGGAATAAACCTTAAACAAAGGTGATTTTAATTAATATCTGAACTTGAATTTGTTGTATAAACCTAACCATTAAGTTTTAACAATCATTCGTTAGAATAAATGTTAATAGCCTCAGGAAGCATGAGCATAAAAGGCAATGCTTCTCGAAAGTCTAAGTCTCTATACTCAAGCCCAAGCCTGCGGATATTTTTATAGTATGTTTGATGGTGAGCGTAATAATTTTTTTCAGATTGAATAAACCAAGCCTTACCGCCAAGCTTCGTTGCTAAAAACCATTTTTCTAAAAGTCGCGCAGCACGGCCATTGCCATCATCAAATGGGTGGATTTTTACAAAAACTAAATGAAGTTGAGAAGCAAAAAAGAAAACTTCAGAAAGTGATAGCTCCGCCTTTACTAAAGATTCTAAATCACCAAATAACTTTTGAAGTTCCTGATTGAAAATTTGGGGTGCTGCTGCTACATATTCAATTTTACCATCCGAAGTGGTAACATACATATTTCCTGACCGCTCTTTCCCTTGTCTTGCCGCAGGCAAAATGTTTTTCGTTAGCATTGTATGCGCTGCTTCCAAATTGACTTGGTTACAAGCATGTAACTTTGCAAATTGATAGGCTTCATAAAGGTCATCAATTTTGCGTGTGTAGTCGGGCAAAAAATCAATATCAAATCTTTTGTGCTTTACGTAAGAATCCAACTCAATACTTTCTCCCTCAATTTTAGACGAAAAAACGGCTGCTACCGATGTATAAAAACTAAAGGTATCAACGGACAATTCACTATCGGTTAGTGCCTCAAACCTTTCAGCAAGCGAATTATTGATCTCTTTTTTATAGCTATCAAACAAATCTGTTGATAGTATTTCAAAGCGTATGTTTTTAACTGTCATGTCGCTTGAATTTTTATATTTTCAAGTACAAAATACAATAAGACTTTTTCTCATAAAATAAAAAAAGGGCATACCGCCCTCTTTTAATAATTGTTTTAGGATTGCTACCCTCCCGTTACCAACTTTATGATATCATTCGAAAAGGCAAAGACCATTAATACAAGAAGGATAGCCATTCCTACTTTGATAGAGTTTTCAAAAAACTTCTCTGATGGCTCGCGGCCGCTAATCATTTCATAAAGCAAGAACACGACATAACCGCCATCCAATGCCGGTATGGGTAGAAGATTCATAAAAGCTAACACCATTGATAACAATCCGGTCATACTCCAAAAGCGTTCCCAATCCCACACACCTCCATAAGCCTGTGCAATACCAATAGGACTTGAAATAGATTTGCGTAATGAAAGTTGACCTGAAAATATTTTCCGGAATGCCTTTAACTGTACCCAGATAACATCAAATGCTTTTACCGGACCTCGCATCAAAGCCTCACCAAAAGAATAGTTAACTACTACTTCTCCTTCTTCAGGAACAAATGAAGAATAAAAGCCAATATTAGTTTTTCCTTTAAAGTCTTCAGTGAATGTTAAAATCTGCGCCCCTCTTTTAATTTTAAGATGCAGGGTATCGCCTTTAAGCAGGGGCTTAACTTCATCAAAATAGGTTACGGGTTGATTTTGAACTTCTAAGATCAAATCTCCTTTCATTAAAACTTTCTTTGCTATTGAAGTGTCAGCTATGACTTCAACCAAAGGCGCTCGTCTAGGCAATAAAAAACTAGCGATCGCATTTTTTTTATCAAAATTCTCAATGAAATCTGTTGGAATGGGAATGACTACTTCCTCACCGTTGCGCAGCACCGTATAAGATGAGTTGTGGGTAAGTAAAACATCTGGCTTGGCTATATCATCAAAATATTCAAAGGGCTTACCATTAATCTTTATTACTTGATCTCCGGTTTTAAAACCTATCCCCTCAGCCAACTCCATCGCTTGCACTCCGCCATGGGCATTCACATAATCGTTTGAGATAAACCGATCGCCAATAAAATAAACCATCCCAATAAAGATGATTATGCCGACAATCACATTCACAATAATACCACCTAGCATTACAATCAATCGCTGCCACGCTGGCTTGGCGCGAAACTCCCAGGGTTGCGGCTCGGCTTTCATTTGCTCTTTGTCCATGCTCTCATCCACCATACCTGCAATTTTTACATAGCCCCCTAACGGAAACCAACCGATTCCAAACTCAGTATCGCCTCTTTTGAATTTCACCAATGAGAAGTTGAGCACGTTTGCCATCGGAAATAAAAAGTCGAAGAAGAGATAAAATTTCTCGACCCGAATATTGAACATGCGGGCGGTTATGTAATGTCCCCATTCATGCACTGCAATTAAAATTGAAAGGCTCAGCAGTAGCTGGGCCGTCATAATCATTCCTTCCATCAGTTAATTAGTTCTTTAGCTTTAATTCTTGTTTCCTTATCCGTATTCACATAGTCCTCAAGATCGGGACTTGCTACATAATTCATTTTAGCCAGACATTGTTCCACCACGTCCGACATTTGCAAAAATCCTATGCGCCCCTGCAAAAATTCCTCCACGGCCACTTCATTTGCTGCATTTAGCACACAGGGCATGTTACCCCCCCGACTAAGCGCCTCAAACGCGAGCGCAAGATTACGAAAAGTTTCTGTATCCGGCTTCTCAAAAGTGAGTGCGGGATAACCAGAAAAATCGAATCGTGGAAAATCGCTCTTTAACCGCTGTGGATACGTCATTGCAAACTGAATGGGCAAACGCATATCGGGTAGCCCTAGTTGTGCTTTTATGGAACCATCTTCAAATTGAACCATCGAATGGATGATTGATTGCGGATGAACCACCACCTCCACTTGCTCGGCCTTTAAGCCAAAAAGCCATTTTGCCTCAATAACCTCCAGTCCTTTGTTCATTAGCGAAGCCGAGTCAATTGTGACCTTTGCACCCATCGTCCAGTTTGGGTGTTTGAGTGCTTGGGCCTTCGTTACTTTCGCGAGATCACTTTTCTTCATTCCCCGAAAGGGGCCACCGGAAGCTGTGAGAATTACTTTCTCTATCTTATTATGAAACTCGCCCACAATGCATTGGAAAATTGCTGAGTGCTCGGAGTCAACCGGATAGATGTTTACACCTTTCTCTTTTGCTAATCGGGTAATCAGGTCGCCCGCTATAACAAGCGTTTCTTTATTAGCAAGGGCAATGTTTTTTCCAGCGAGGATGGCTCGCATCGTTGGCTTCAAGCCCGAGTAACCGACTAAAGCAGTTAATACTAAATCAATCGTATCCATTTCTACAATAGAGGCAAGCGCATTTTCGCCAGCAAAAACTTTTATCCCTAAGGGCAACAATTCTTCTTTTACCTGTTGGTAAAATTTTTCATTAACGATAACCACTGCATTTGGCTTGTGCTGTTTGGCTTGCGCGATAAGTAAGTCTGCATTGTTTTGTGCTGTGAGTACCTCAACTTCAAATACATCAGAATGTTGGGCAATTACTTCAAGAGCTTGCGTACCAATTGATCCAGTTGAACCGAGAATGGCGATGTGTTTTTTAATTTGATTCAAAAGGGGTCTTTATAGTGAATATTTGGCAAGCAATTATTGGAACACAAAAGTGGTAAATTGATAGCACATTTTAAACTTATCATAACACCCGCATTCTATCTATTGTTCAATGATGTATCTTATATGATGGTTAGAAATTACACTCGCAGAAATACATTCTTCTTGTAAAGAAAGTACAGAAATATCCATTTCACCAGCACATAGCAGACTGCAAACACCACCATATTGTACGGATCACCTACCCACTGTATTAGCCACTGAAAAATGGATTCAGTAGTATAATGCCAATTGATAAAGCTACCGGACATGTATATTAAAATAGAGTTCATGCCAATAACCGAAAAGAAAAATGCCCACTTTTTGTAACCCAGCACATCAATAACGTAATAGAATAAAGACAATAAAATTAAACTTATTCCGCCAACATGCAGCACAAATGAACTAGACCAAAGATTTTTATTGATTGGGAAAACTAAGTTCGAAATCTGAGCAAGCGCCAAAGAACCAATTCCAATTGCCAATAACTGAATCGCCTTGCGCTTCATCGAAAGCGGACTATTCTTTAACAAATTGCCCGCATAGATTCCCAAAAGTCCAGTTCCTATTGCTGGTATTGTTGAGATCAGACCTTCAGGATCATGGATGCCCATATAAAGTTTACCAGGAAGAATAAGCTGATCGAGATAAGAAGCAAAATTTCCTTCCATCGTTAAGTCTCCAATTGGAAAACCCGGTGCAGAATTAAACAACAACATTAACCAGTATCCAATCAGCAGGGAACAAAACCAAATAATTTGCCCACGTTGCTTGGTGTACAGATAAATAATATTGGCAAACATATAAGCTAAACCGATGCGCCCTAACACACTCCCAAAACGTATTTCAGCAAACGGGCGAAGTTCCAGTCCATTATTATAAACAACCCCCAGTAGAACTAAAATAATACCGCGTTTAATCACGCGAAATAATAATTGATTTCTGGATTTGCCTTTATCCAATTCTTTGCCAAGAGAATAGGGTGCTGCTACGCCCGCCATGAAAAGAAACAATGGAAAAATCAAATCATAAAAATGAAAGCCATGCCAATCAGGATGTGTGAGCTGTGTTGCAAAAGCTTCCATGAATGGAGAGCCGGTGACTTTAGCAAGACTATGAACGATCTCCTCTGCACCCATAATCCAAAACATATCAAACCCACGAAGTGCATCAAGCGAATATAATCTTTGCGAAGGAGAAATGGATGCCATAATTGTTATCCTCTACTTCGCTAAATCTTTAATCCTGATACTTCTGAACTTAACCACAGAGCCATGTCCTAAAAATCCAATGTAGCCTGCATGGCGATTCAATCCTGGATGGTCTTTATGATCGAGGGTTCCATTTTTCGAAGCCTTCTTCATATCGCCTTCGAGGATGACCGCTCCATTTAACGTTACTTTAATGTAATCACCCTTAACATAAACTTCCTCTTGATTCCACTCACCGATTGGTTTTAAAAAACCTCGCTTAGCAGGCATTACACCATATAATGATCCATGGTATTGATACACTTCCAACTTTGAATAAACCGGGGCATCGTTATCCAGTATTTGAATTTCTTTTCCTACATAGGCAGCATCGCCTTCTAATAGCGCGTGAATACCTAACCCATTGTTTGCACCTGGTGTAAGTTGAAAATCGAACCTAAAAATAAAGTCAGAATACTCTCTCTCTGTGAACAAGTTGCCGTGCCCTTCTTTGGTCGGATAAATAGCAATCGTATTATCCTCCAATACATAATCAATTTTATTACCTAACCAGTTATTCAAATCCTTACCATTAAATAATAAGTCAAAACCTTGCTCCTTTTCTTCATTCGTAAGTTCATACGGTTTTGCACCTAGTTCTTTCACATAAATATTTCTGAATGCCAAAATATTTCCGGATACCGAGTCAGTTCCATGCGCCTGTAGTTCAATCGATTCTTCTAAAAAAATGGGAAGATTTCGGTCCCAGAAATTTTCCAATACCACATTGTCAACTACCAACACGCCATTTAAATGCACCGTCACACGGTCACTAAGCATTTTAACGTAAAAAGTATTCCATTCACCAATTGAATTATCAGCAAGTTCTAACGGGGTACTTCTTCCTTTCTGATTGTTGTACAATCCTCCCGACCCTACTTGCGCGTCTACATCGGTGCGCGCAATATCCCAAATCTGAACTTGTGGTGTACCTCGTAGATTAATTCCACTATCGCCATTTTTAGAGATCCTCCAATCCACGATCATTTCAAAATCCCCGTAAGGACGAGTGGTACAAAGATTTGCTCCTTCACCTTGAAAAACAATCATGCCTTCTTTCACGCTCCAGTTATCTTTTACTTTAGCATTGGCTTCGGCTTGCTTCTTTGCCAATACTTCTTTATTCATTTTAGCCCGGGCGATGGGATTCTCAACTAATCCTTGCCAACCACTTAAATCTTTTCCATTAAAGATAGATTCGTATCCTTTAGTGTAAGAAAGATTTTGAAGATAGGTAAGAATATCAATTCGCTCATACTGACTATCCTCTCCTGTCAACTTATCAAGTATGCGATCAAGAATTTTACGCACCTCAATACCTGCTAGACCAGGTTTGGCATCGGACGTGGGCAAAGCAATCTGCATGGCTGAACGACTGGCTGGGCTGCTCAACTCAGCATCATCCAGATAGTTCGAAACAAACATGAGCGACAAAAATGTCCTCACACCACCGGCTGCTCTGATTATGGTTGCTTTTTCTCTCTTATCAGAAGCCAACGTCATTATTTCGCGCAGCATCAACAGCTTTTGATCATCGGGCCATAATGATTTTGAAGTCTGCGATATACATGCATAGAAAGCTTGATCATGATATTTTTTTAAGCTTTCATTCTTTCTAATAGCGAGCAAAGGTCTAACTGCCTCACTGTTCTGCCAACTCTTCAATGCATTAAAGGCCACTTCCTTTTCACCATTAGTGCCATGATAAAATGAAGATACCATGTATAGCTAGTTAAATCATTGGAAAGAAATGAGTGTGTATATTTTAAGGGCATCTCTAAAAACCCTTACTCTCATTACCTCAACCCCTGCCCCTTCTCCAAAAGAGAAGGGTAAGCGGAGTTTTTAGAGATACCCTTAATAGAAAAATCCGGTCTTATTTGTCTTGTTTTTTATTTAGGATTGGAGCTTTATAAGCTCGTCAGCAACCTTTCTATCATTGCTCAACCGAGGCACTTTATTCTGTCCGCCCAACTTACCCAATGATTTCATGTACTCAATAAAACTATTTTTCCGTAAGGATGTAATTTTGAGAGTACGTAAAATATTTCCGGTAATTAAATCATCATAATAAACATTGAGCGACCGAAGTTGATTATCAAGTTCAATTGAAAACGCCTGCATATCGTTTGGTGCATTGGCAAACTCAATTAACCATTCGTGATGAGGCATGCCTTCATCTGGAGCTACATTGGGCGCTACTGTAAATTCAACTAATTCAACTTCGGGAAATTTTTCAGTTGCAAACTTCATCGCCTTCTCCACTTCTTCGCCAATCACATGTTCGCCAAAGGCAGAAATAAAATGCTTGATCCTGCCGCTAACAACAATGCGATACGGAGCTTTAGAAACGAACTTTACAGTATCGCCAATAGAATAACCCCATAAGCCAGCATTGCTGTTGATAATCACTGCATAATTTTTACCCAACTCAACTTCTTCAATAGAGAGTCTTCGCGGATTATCATTAAAGTATTCATCTGCAGGAATAAATTCAAAAAATATTCCAGAATTAAGAAGTAGTAACAAACCTTCAGCTTTTTGCGAATCCTGATAGGCAATAAAACCTTCAGATGCCGGATAGGTTTCTACGGAATCAATTTTCTTTCCAATGGTATCAAAAAGTTTTGCGCGATAGGGCTCAAAGTTTACACCTCCATACACAAACATTGAAAAATCAGGAAACACATCTTTAATCTTTTTCCCGGTGCGCGCCTGAATCCGGTCAAAATACATTTGCACCCATGGAGGTATGCCGGAGATCAATGTCATATTTACATCAAGCGTCTCATCAATTATTTTTTCAAGCTTCTCCTCCCAATCTTCAATGCAATTGGTGGCATAACTTGGTTTTTGATTTGTGCGCAAGTAGCCTGGCACATGATGATTGACAATTCCCGAAAGGCGACCTGTATTTATTCCAGCTTTCAAATCCAGTTCTGGGCTCCCCGAAAGAAAAATTAATCCGCCATCTAAAAAAGTTGCGTTTCCGGTTTCATGCACATAACTGAGCAAGGCATTGCGTGCACTATTGATGTGATTAGGAATTGAATCTTTGGTAATAGGGATATACTTGGTACCGGAAGTAGTGCCGGAAGTTTTTGCAAAATAGGCAGGCTTGCCTTTCCATAGAATATCCGACTCGCCATGTAAAACTCTTTCTACATAGGGCTTAATATCTTCATAATCGCGAACGGGGACTTGCTTCTTAAAATCTGAGTAATTTTTTATTGATTCAAATCCATGATCCTTACCGAATACTGTTTCGCGGCCGGTGGCGATCAACTGATTAAATACCTTATCTTGAGATTGAACTGGCTTAAATGACCATTCCTTAGTTTGACCCGAAATGTAGGCAGCAAATGGCTTTGCGAGTACAGCACGTATTCCCATGATGCAAAAGTAAGTAAAGGATTTAAACCGATGTGCAAGTTTTCAACCGCTGATAAGTGCAAGGTTTCCAATCTTTGGCTACCCTGGTTAATGTTAGGATTAAAACGCTGAGCAAGGTTTTCCAACTTGTTTTAAACTGCGTAGTAAGCTTGAAAACCATAGCATAGGCTAAGGAAGCTTTTCAACCACCAGCAGGCTCAAGGTTTTCAACCTTCATTTACGAACCTTTTGGCATGACAAACCTTCCGGATTCATTTTTTTGGGATAATTTTTGCAAGAGGTGAGAGAACTTTCCTATTTCAGGAAACATCTGAAGGTTTCGATCGTTCGACAACAAAGATAAATTATTTGCTATGAATACTTTAAAGATTGCATTAATTGGATTTCTGTCTGGCCTTGCTGGAGCATTTGTTTTCTTCGCTTACCAGACAGAAAAAGAAAACCATAAACAAAAAGAAGATAACGTAATGGTAACGGATTTTAAACCCTCTGAAATATATCGACCTAACATCATTCAACCGTCAGCCAAATCAAATGCTATTGAGTCAGTTGATTTTAGTTTGGCGGCCTCAAAAGCAACTCCCAGCGTAGTTTATATAAACAGTATTTCTCAAAGTAATTCAGCCTACTCACCGTGGGATCTTTTGTTTGGTGGTGGTGGCTCTCAAACTCAGGTAAGTAGTGGATCGGGTGTTATCTTTAGTTCCGATGGTTATATCGTTACCAACAATCACGTAATTGAAAACGCTGAAAAAATTCAGGTACTCTACAACAAAAAATCTTACGAAGCTGAGTTAATTGGGATCGATCAGTCAACTGATTTGGCAGTTTTGAAAATTAAGGAAAGCAATCTTCCTGCAATTACTATCGGTAACTCGCGGACATTACAAGTTGGTGAATGGGTGGTAGCAGTGGGTAATCCCTTCTCGCTTTCATCAACCGTAACTGTTGGAATTGTGAGCGCCAAAGGCAGAAAAATAAACATTGTCGATGATCGTTTTCCATTAGAATCTTTTATTCAAACCGATGCGGCAATCAATCCTGGTAATAGTGGTGGTGCCCTTGTAAACAAAAATGGTGAATTGGTTGGAATCAATACAGCAATCCTATCGCGCACAGGTTCTTATACCGGCTATGCCTTTGCCGTGCCTGTAGACATTGTTAAGAAATCGGTGGACGACCTGATTAAATACGGAACTCCACAGAAGGCAATCATTGGTGGTAATGTGGTTGAATACGATTATCTGAATGCAAAGAAGTACGGCCTTAATACCGATGTGAAAGAATTTCGCGGTGTATTACTTGGCAAGATTGAACGCGGTGGAGCCGCTGACATGGCCGGCCTACAAGAAGGAGATATAATTGCTAAAATAAATAATGTCGAAATTGACAGTGAAAGTGCCTTTGAGGAAGAATTAAGTTACCGCTATCCGGGTGAAAAAATCTCCCTTACCTATTTAAGAAACAATAAAACAAATACCGCTTCTTTAACACTCCTGAATAAGAATGGTGATACGAATTTGATTAAACGAAAAATCTTCAGCAACGATTTATTAGGCGCTAATCTTGAAGCCGTTGACTATGGTGTTAAAATCTTTAATATTGAGGATGGCCTAATTAGGAAAATCGGAATACCCGAAAATTATACGATTGTACAAATCAATAGAAGGCAAGTAAAAAAACCAGAAGACGTAATTGAGTTCTTCACGAGTTATAAAGGAAAAGTATATTTATACGGGATTAATGGAAGCAAACAGCAAACACAGCTTTCATTCTACCTTCAGTAGAACAGGGAGTTATTGTCCAGTCATGCGAGTCTTGAACTTTTTAGTCAAGTCGTCAACGCTGTTCTTAAAGTTAGCATCCGTCTTCATCATGTCCTCTACTGATTCAAGAGCATGAATAACGGTGCTGTGATCGCGACCACCAAAGTTTCCACCAATCAATGCTAACGTAAGTTGTGTATAGCGCTTGCAAAAATACATAGCCACTTGACGCGGAATTACAATCTCACGCTTCTTAACCTTGCTTTTCATCTGCTCCAGGCTCACTTTAAAATAGTCGGCAATTGTTTTCTGAATAAAATCTACACTTACATCAGATTGAATCTCCTTCACAATGTTCTTCAACACCTCTTTGGCAAGTTCCAAATCGATTTCCTTTTTCAGAAGTGTTGCATGGAAAAGTAGTGAATTAAGCACGCCTTCCATGTCGCGTAGGTTTGTATCTACGCTGTAGGCGAGGTATTCGGCTACTTCCGTAGGAATTTCAATTCCATCGGATTGCATTTTATTGTGAATGATCGCTAGCTTGGTTTCAAAATCAGGCTCTTGCAAATCAGCAGTAAGCCCCCATTTGAAGCGAGAAAGCAATCGTTCCTGGAAACCTTTCATATCGCGAGGGGGACAATCACTGGTCATGATAATTTGCTTGCCCGACTGATGAAGTTGATTGAAGATGTGGAAAAATATTTCCTGCGTTTTCTCGCGACCCGCTAAAAACTGAACATCATCCAAAATTAATAAGTCAACTTGAAGATAATAGTTTTGAAACTCTTGGATCTTATGATTTTGGAGCGCGTTTAAAAACTGGCTTGTAAAATCGTTTTGATCTACATATAAAACAATTTTTTCTGGCAGGTTTTTCTTTATCTCATTACCGATCGCCTGAACCAAGTGGGTTTTACCAACTCCCACACCTCCATAAAGCATCAATGGATTGAATGATGTTGTGCCCGGCTTCTTAGCAACAGCAACGCCTGCAGAACGCGCAAGTCGATTACAATCTCCTTCAACAAAATTATCAAACGTATAAGCAGGATTTAATCTTGAATTAACAGTTTGCGGATTTAATGCCTTAAAGCTAAACGGAGAATAATCCTCATGCATACCATTTCCATTCATCGCTTGAATATGGTTACGCTTCATGCCATTACCATTGGGGTAATTCACCATCAATGGAGGATTTTTTGTATTGCCGCTGTCAACTACAACTGAATACTCCAAACGACCAGCAGCACCAAGCACCTGATGAATGGCACGCTTCAATACAGGTACATAATGCTCCTCTAACCACTCATAAAAAAATTGTGACGGCACCTGAATAGTCAGTACATCATCTTGACTTTTTAAGGGATTAATCGGGGCAAACCATGTATTGAAATTTTGATCGTCTACTTCTTTCCGAATTACTTCGAGACAATCACTCCATACTGTTGCACAATCAACTACCATTATTTTTAGCTTGCTGTTAGACGAAAAAGCCTCAAATTTTTTTGAGGCGGGAGACAAAGATGTAAAAATTATAAAGAACAAAAAAACAAAAATCAGTCTTGATTTAATGATTTTTTTTGCTTTATAAATGTGAGTAAAATCATAAAAAAATTGCTTTACTCAAGACTAAACTTCAACTTGAAGATTGAATTCAATCGAATTAATGCCCGAAAATCAACCTAAATTAAATTTTGAACCTGTTACCCGCAAAGAATGGTCGAAAGCCGCCAGTGAGGAGTTGGGCGAAGCTAATCCAATTGAAAAATTAAGTTTTTCAAAAGGCACCTTAACACTAAAACCATATTATGACAGTGCTCAAGCTTCTTATTTAGATGAATTTCAGCAACTGCCTTCACTAAATCCCCATTATGGGGCGCGCAGCTGGCTGAATACTCCGCGCATTCGGGTAGCAGATGAAAAAATTGCCAACAACCTCGCTTTGGCTGCACTTCAATCTGGCGCAGATGGTATTTTATTTGAACCCGCCAAAGCGAATCTTCAATTTGGGGTGCTGCTAAATGAAATTAAACCTGAATTCTGCACGATTTCTTTTTTGATTCGGGATGCGTTTTCTAAAACCGCGTTTTTGTTTAGAGAATGGGAAGCTAAAAAAGATAAGTATGAAGCTCTAACAGGTTGTTTTTTATGGGAAAACTTTCCTGAAAAAGAAATTGACTTATTGCTCAATTCAAGTCCTAAAACTTTTTTTCCATTGGGAATACTGGTTTCACAACAAGAAAATGCAGAAGATGAAATAGCCCTTGCCCTTGAAAAGGCAGCAAAACTGATAGATCAATTTACCGATAAACGTGGTGATGTAAATCAGGTAATACAGAACATTGCATTTTCGGTCAATCTTGGAACCGATCTGTTTCTAGACATAGCCAAACTTAAATCGTTACAAAATCTCTGGTATCAAATTCAAGGAGCATATGGATTAACAAAAATTAATCCGGCACATATTCATGGCACCTCTTCGGCATGGACGAATCAAAAATTTCAGCCGCATGGTAATATGATTAAATCTACAACTGCGGCAATAGCAGCAATTATTGGTGGCTGCAATAGTTTGACTATAGAACCAGAAGACCAAACGAACCACATGATGAATCGTATTGCGTTAAATGTGTCGTCTATCCTTCGAGAGGAATCGCATCTCTCCAAAGTCGCAGATCCAACTGCAGGCTCATATTATCTGGATTCGTTGATTACAGCCCTCTCAGAAAAAGCGTGGCAGAAATTTCAATTAAAAATGAAATCATGAAGCCCGATTTTTCGAAAATAAATTTTAATCAGTTTAAACCTTTAGTAAAAGCCGGAGAACATCATTCATGGCTTTCGCCAGAAAAAATTCTAATCAAACCCACCCTTGCTAAAAGTGATCTTGAAAATAATCCTTTAAAAGATTTCACTGCCGGGATTCCACCTTACTTGCGTGGACCTTATGCAACCATGTATACGGTTCGCCCTTGGACAATCCGGCAGTACGCAGGCTTTTCAACAGCAAAAGAATCAAACGCTTTTTACAGACGCAATCTCGCAGCCGGACAAAAAGGCTTATCGGTAGCTTTCGATTTAGCCACGCATCGTGGTTATGATTCTGATCATCCCCGCGTAACGGGCGATGTTGGTAAGGCCGGTGTCGCCATCGACTCAGTGTTGGACATGAAAATTTTATTCGATCAAATACCATTAGATAAAATGTCGGTTTCCATGACAATGAATGGAGCCGTTATCCCAATTATGGCATTCTATATTGTTGCTGCCGAGGAACAAGGCGTGCAACCAAATCAACTCAATGGAACTATTCAGAATGATATTTTAAAAGAGTTTATGGTGCGCAACACGTACATCTATCCCCCAGCATCTTCTATGCGTATTGTGGCAGATATTTTTTCGTATTGCTCTCAACACATGCCCAAGTTTAATAGCATCAGCATTAGCGGCTATCATATGCATGAAGCGGGCGCTCCAGCTCACATCGAGTTAGCGTATACATTAGCTGACGGGCTCGAATATATTCGCGCGGGAATAAAAGCCGGCATTGCCATTGATGATTTTGCCCCACGACTTTCTTTTTTCTGGGGCATCGGCATGAATTTCTTTATGGAGATTGCGAAGATGCGTGCGGGGCGAGTGTTGTGGGCAAAACTTGTTCAAGCCTTTGGCCCTAAAAATCCTAAGTCGATGGGCTTGCGCACGCATTGTCAAACTTCTGGTTGGAGTTTAACCGCGCAAGATCCTTACAACAATGTAACGCGCACAACCATTGAAGCCTTAGCGGCTGTGTTGGGTGGCACCCAATCCTTGCACACCAATTCTTTGGATGAAGCGATGGCGCTTCCCACCGACTTCTCAGCCGGAATTGCTCGCAACACACAATTGTTTTTGCAAAAAGAAACAGGAGTTACTCAGGTGGTAGACCCGCTCGGGGGTTCATACTATGTTGAGTATTTAACAAATGAGCTTGTAAATAAAGCCTGGGCACTTATTGAAGAAGTGGAAGAATTGGGCGGCATGACTCGGGCTATTGAAAGTGGCGTACCTAAAATGAGAATTGAAGAAGCTGCTGCTTCCAAGCAAGCACGCATTGATTCTGGTGTAGATGTAATTGTAGGCGTAAACAGATTTCAAACAGCTGAAAACTTAGATTTTGAAATTCTGGAAGTTGATAATACGGCTGTGCGCGATGAACAGATAGAAAAACTGGTTAAACTAAAAGCAGAGCGAAATCAAAAAGAGGTAGATGCTTCGTTGTTAGCTCTTGAAGAGGCAGCCAACTCTGGTGAAGGCAATTTATTGGAACTAGCTATAATTGCAGCAAGATATCGGGCCACATTGGGAGAAATTTCATTCGCAATGGAAAAATCTTTTGGCCGATATAAAGCCACTATCAGATCTATTTCAGGTGTATATTCGGGTGAAATGAAAAATCAAAAAGAGGTAGAAGAAGTGCGGGCACTCTCCGATCGTTTTGCTGAGTTAGATGGGCGAAGGCCGCGAATCTTGATTGCGAAGATGGGACAAGATGGACACGACCGCGGTGCAAAAGTAATTGCTACCGGCTTTGCCGATCTCGGTTTTGATGTTGACATCGGACCATTATTTCAAACACCGGAAGAAGTTGCCAAGCAAGCTACTGAAAATGATGTGCACGTGATTGGTGCATCGAGCCTCGCTGCAGGACATAAAACTCTAATCCCGGAACTTATAGCAGCACTTGCAAGACTTGGCCGTCCAGATATAAAGGTCGTGGCAGGTGGCGTGATTCCACCCAATGATTACGAATTTCTTACAAAGACTGGTGTAATTGGAATTTTTGGTCCTGGCACGCCAGTGTCCGTTTCTGCAAAAGAAATTTTAACTAAACTTTTAGCAGAATAACCTGATTAAGAATTGCTTAATCGAGCGATTAAAATGGTTTTGGCCAAAAGAAATTGATTACCTTTAATTTGGAAAAATTCACCATTATGAAACATCTGCTCATTTTATTGATTTTGGTATACGCAGGCTCTGTTTTTGGACAGAAGAAGTACGATAAAATATTGGCGAAAGAAGAAGTCAATTACGAGGCTGGTAACTATTCTAAAGCATTTGGTGATCTGGCAAAATTCCAAAAAAAGGCTTTTAAGAAATTAGGCCAGCAAAATGTTTACACGCCAACCTATTACATGCGGTTGGCAAAAAATAATTTGGCTTCTGGATATATCAGCGACTTTGAAACGAATCTTGGTCTCGCTGTTTCTAATAGCAAAACAATCAGTCAGGAAAATAGCAAAAGCCATGGAGTTATTTTAATAGAGGCTGGTGAACTACATAACCTCAATGGATCATTTCTTGTAGCCAGAGATTACCTTGAGCAGGCTCGCAAAATACTAGAGGCGGGTGGCTTTATGAAAGATGGCGCTAAGGGTCAATACAATCTTGCCTTGGCCGAAGCCATGACCGGGCAAGGTTACTTTACAGAGGCCATCGAAATCTTAAAGGAGCAGGAAAAATATTTTATGGGCAAAGCTGTAAAGCAAGACACATTTGTTGATGCAAAGGGAAAATTGACAAGTCGCAAACTAACCGATGAAGAAAGGTTTGCTAGGTACAACGACTACGCACGCTATATGACCTTGCTAGCGAACGCCCTGCGTCTGCAAGGTGATTACAATGAGTCCGACAAACAATTTGCTAATGCAGGTCGATGGATAAGCAAAAATATGGGCGAATCAACCACCGCGTATGTTCGAAATCAGTTCTTATATGCAAGTCTTCTCATTGAAAATGGACTTGAAGAATCACTGCCAAAAGACATGGAGTATAGCCGTACGTTGAATAATCTTAAAATAAAACATAGCGCATCCCACTATTTGGGGCAATCCATTTATGAAGAGTATTTGAAGCAATTACAAAAGCAAAATAGTTCCGCCCGCTACCTCAATACCAAGTTGGAGTACGAGAAAATGATTAATAAGAACTTTAAAAATGCCAGCATCTACAACGTTCGACTAAAAGCTGTTGAGTTTGACGCTAAACTTGATAAAGAGCAAACCCGCACTCTGGAAAACCAGGCAAACAACTTGATTACGAATACTCCATCACTTCCGCGTAACAATATGGTTACCGCCAATGTAAGTGATTTCCTCTATGGTCTTGCTCTTTATAAGAAGAATTATACCAGTGCCGAAAAATACCTGACTGACATTATTGATATAAAAAGTAATCTCTTAGGATCTGATGCACCTGAAACTCATTTAGCGAGATTACAATTGGCCAATTTTTACCTTGACAATACAAATAAGATTAATGAGGCTGCCAAAATTTATAATGACAGTTATGTCGATGTAGTCTCAAAGGAAATTGGTTCGTGGCACAAAGACCATTTGGATATTCTCAACCACATGGCGGTTTTATATCAACTAACGGATAAGTATTCTGAAGCCTCCAAGAGTCTGGATAAGGCGGTCTATGTTTCACAGGCAAAATTTACAAATGAGAGTTATCAATATGCTGCCGAGTTAACTAACATTGCTCGGTTGCAAATTAAGTTGGGTGAGTATGAAAAAGCCGAAGAGAATTTAAACACTTCCTTAAAGGTGTTAGATAACTTTAGACGTGATGAAGACAAGAAAATCTATCGTGTTCAAGCAATTGAAACACAAGCCACTCTTTTTGGAATAAAAGGCCAATTCGATGAAGCTGAGGATGCGCTGGATCGCTCAAATAAAATAATCAGACGCGCTAAAACCGCCTTGGGAATTGATGAATTATCCACAGCCCGCGAACTATCATCATTATTCATTCAATTAGGTCGCTATTCCGAAACGGAGGTCATTTTAAATAATTTGATTGCTGAATCAGAAAAATTATATGGCACAAATTCTATTCGATTGATTGATCCACTTGTAGATAAAGGTCAATTGGCTTTAGCGAAGGGAGATTATACTGAAGCTGAGAAAATCGCTCAACGCGTTAACAAAATCGCAACAAATGTATATGGTGAAAAGTCTACCAAGACTGCCCCCACTCAAAAGCTTTTAGCCGATATTGACTATGCGATTGGTGATTACGACAATGCACAGGCTATGATCCTAAAAGCCCTTGCCAGTCAGGAAAAGCAATTTGGCCGCAATCACATAGACGTAGCAAAATCGCTTTCCCAGTTAGCGCTTACCAAATTTTATAAAGGCGATAAGCCCGCAGAAGTTGAGAAATTGATGATTGAGGCGCGTAAAATTATGGGCGAGAAGTTAGGTCCTGAAAATCCACAATATGCTGACATCTTGAAAAATGTAGCCATTCTCAACATCTCGCAAAAAAAGTATAATGAAGCGTTTAGTGTGCTTACACAAGCTGAAGCAATCTGGCGATCAAAAACCGGAACAAAGACCAATATTAATGCAGCCGCCATTTTCATGTTAACCGGTGATGTGTATTACCAAATAAAAAACTACAAGCGCGCTGAAGATTTTTATGAGCAAGCTCAAACCATTTATAAAAACTACTTTAATAAGACCCATCCGGAATATGTGAAAATTCTTTCCAAGCAAGCCAGGGTTTACTACATGGAAAAGGATTTCAAACGAGCAAAGTCAAACATCGAAGAAGCTCTGAATAACTATGACATCTTTATTAAACAGTATTTCCCGGCTTTGAGTGAACGCGAAAAAGCAAAATACTGGAACACGATAAAAGGTGATTTCGAATTTTACAACACGCTCGCCTTTAGCCAGCTTGACGACTTTAAGGATTTAAGTGGTAAGGTCTACGACTATCAGTTGCTAACAAAAGCTTTGTTATTAAGCACCTCTATAAAAATCCGTGAGCGCATTTTAAATAGTACTGACGAAGCTCTCAAAACCTCCTTCAACCTATGGATTGAAAAAAAGGAATACCTTACCAATGTACTTTCAATGAGTACACAGCAACTAGCGGATAACGGCATTGACCCGAATGCATTAACCGCTGAGGTGGAGAAATTAGAAATAGAAATCAGCGTAAAATCTGAACTATTTGGTCAGAGCTTTGACAACAAAAAAATAAAATATACGGATGTTCAGAAGTCAGTAGGTAAAAATGATGTAGCTGTTGAAATTGTCAGGTATCGTCATTTTGATCATTCCTTAACTGATTCCATCATTTATGTTGCCTTATATGTTAAAAATGATAATGCTCGTCCCAAGGCAATCATTTTGCCAAACGGAAGGAATATGGAAACCCGATCGTTCAGTTATTATCGAAATGCAATTCAGGCAAGATTTGAAGACCGGAATTCTTATAAAGTTTATTGGGAACCCATTCAAAAAGGAATTGGAACGGTGGCAACCGTTTTTCTTTCAGCCGATGGTGTGTACAATCAAATTAATCTGGAAGCAATACCCACCCCTGATGGTAAATACGTTCTTGACAATGCAAATATTGTACTGATCAGTAACACAAAAGATCTTTATTTTAATAAGATCAAATCTAAATCTGTATCTGCCACCAATTCGGCTACCATGTTTGGAAATCCAAAATTCTATTTAACGGCATCCTCAAATAAAAGCATCGCTCAACTACCAGGAACAGAAAAAGAAGTGGATGAGCTAGATGCCCTGCTAAAGCAAAAAGGTTGGAAAACGGATGAGTTTAAGGATAGAGCTGCCAGTGAAGAAGAGGTGAAAGCCCTTACAAGTCCTAAAATATTGCACCTCGCTACTCATGGATTTTATACGCCAACTGAAAAGTTAGGCGATTTAGCAGAGCTTACCGAGAGCGAAGCTGCTGCTAATGACAACCCGCTTCTTAAAACAGGATTGCTGCTTAGTGGCGCTGGAGATGTGTTGAATGAGACCAAATACAACTATAACCTAGCCAGTGGAATCTTAACTGCGCATGAGGCAATGAGTTTAAACTTAGACCAAACCGATTTAGTTGTATTAAGCGCATGTGAAACCGGCCTTGGCGAGATTAGAAATGGTGAAGGCGTATATGGATTGCAGCGAGCGTTTCTGGTGGCGGGTGCAAAAGTTTTAATTATGAGTATGTTTAAAGTAGATGATGAAGCAACTCAAAAATTAATTCTGAACTTTTACAGAAAATGGCAAAACACTAACAATATGCGCCAAAGTTTTATTGATGCTAAAAAGGAGTTGCGCGTAGAATATCCTGATCCTTATTATTGGGGTTCGTTTATCATGATTGGAACGGATAAATAATTCAAGTTTTAAATAATTTTAAAAAAACGCCTGAAGAAATTTAGGCGTTTTTTATTGTTACCAACTGGCAACCCAATACCAGATCATAATAGAACAGGTAATCAATTTGATTCCTGTAGAAAGGAGGAAACCAATAAAAGATCCTGAGGCAGCTTTTAAGGCTTGAGCTGAATTTTGATTTGCCAGAAACTCACCGATGAATGCTCCTAGAAATGGACCAGCAATAATTCCAATGGGCCCCATCCAAAGTCCCACAAACAAACCAATAGTGCAACCCCAAACACCATACTTACTGCCACCAAACTTCTTGGTTCCATAAACAGGTATCCAATAATCCATAATAGTTACAATCATTACAACTGCGACCCAAATCCAAAGTAGCTGTATTGAAAACGGAGGTTCAGTTTTCAATTGCTGAATCCACAATCCAATAAATGCTATTGGTGGCCCAGGTATAATTGGCAAGAAACAGCCAATCAAACCAACAAGTAAAAGTATTCCACCCAATACAATCCACAGTATATCCATACACATCCAAATACGGATTATTTTGTGATTGGTTAAAGAATTAATCCGAAACCAAAAAGCAAGACAAATAAAAGTGTTGTGAGCGCCATCTGCTTAAGAAAGGGATCCAACTCATTTGAAGGACGATTCTGAACAGAGATTCCATTTCGAATAAAAAGTGGCACGGTAAGTAAAAATAGAAATTGCCAAGGCGATTTGTATTGAAGCAATGAATAGATAATTGTGCTTGCAATCCCTCCAAACAATAGTGCCCAATGGTAATTAGCCGCGCGAACTTTACCAATCCGCACTGGAACTGAAAATTTTCCTGCACTGCGGTCGGAATCAATATCGCGGATATTGTTAATGTTTAAAACTGCTATAGAGAAAAGTCCACAGCTTAGCGCTGGCAACAACTCTTTCCAGCTGATGAAGTGGGTGAACAGATAATACGAACCCATTACGCCCACCAATCCAAAAAAAAGTAATACAGAAAGATCGCCAAGGCCAATGTACCCATAAGGTTTTTTGCCAACCGTATATCCAATGGCTGCCGCAATACTTAATAAACCCAATCCAAAAAATAATGCAAGTGCACGCCAGTTCCAGCCAAATGAGAACCATAACAAAAATAATCCACTGACTAAACTTAGGAAGACAAAAACGATCACTGCATTGCGCATCTGTAAAGCTGAAATTGCGCCTGACTGAACAGCCCGTAAAGGCCCTTGCCGACCTTCATGATCAGCTCCGTTTATAGAATCTCCATAGTCATTGGCTAGGTTGGAGAGTATTTGTAGAAAGATGGTTGTTAAGCAGCAAAGAAAGAAAAGCGCAGCATTAAATTTACCTACTCCCGCGGCTAAAAAGCCGGCCATGCCAATACTAGCCAGTGCTAGTGGTAAAGTGCGCAAACGAAATGCTTGAAGCCAGGCTTTAGTATTCATTGAATTTTCGATGCAAAACTAAATAATTGAATAGAACTCACTGAATTTTATGAATTAGAAAATTCCTTTTGTTAAAATCAACTTGATCTCCAACATGCTTATGGTTAAACAAAGCCCCTAGTGGCGATGCGGGGGATAAAGCAATAAATTCCGTATCACCCACTTTCAACTGACCAGCACTAATGGCGAGATAAAAATTTCCTGAGTTAGTAATTACGATACTTCCCAGAGTTACCCGATCACTACTTGACGTAGGATCGATCTTATCAAGAACGTCTTTAAGCTTGAGAGCTGCACTCAGCTGCTGCAATCCTTTCTCACGCTCTAAATGAGCCATCGCCCTACCGGTTTCATACTTATCTCCGGCACTACTTTTCTCTTCTGTGTTAGCAGATTCCTGTGCATGATCCAGCGCTTGTTGGGCAGTGCCTATGCGTTGGTTCGCATAAGCCAGACATTGACTATAAAGTTCCAACCGTAAATTGATAACCTTTTGCATACTTAAAGCCCTAGGATGATTTTCAACTTGGCATACCCGGTTTTGCTTATTGGAATTTGCTGACCATTGCGAAGGATAGCCAAATGAGTTTCCTTTTGATAAGGTTCAATTTTTGTTATCTGACTAATATGTACGATGTAGGATCGATGTACCCTAACAAATTGGTTTCCATCTAAAGTCTGTTCATAGAAAGTCATGGTCTTGTTTTTCAAGAAGGTACCTTCCGCTGTAATTATTTTAACAAAATCATCATCGGCTTCCAGGTACTGAATTTCATGAATTGGTATAATCTTAACCTTGTTCCCTGTTTTCACCACAACACGATTATTTTGTGCTGGTGTTTGCGCCATCTTCTCCAAAAGAGAACTCGTTTGGGTTTCGGCAGGAGAAACTTTATCTAAAAACTTTTGAACTGCTTTCTCAAAGCGATCTTCTGCTACTGGCTTCAACAAATAATCGATGGCATTTGCTTCAAAAGCTTTGAGCGCAAATTCATCAAAGGCAGTAATAAAAATAACTGCGGGCATTGGACTAACTAATTCCAACATTTCAAATCCATTGATCTTCGGCATTTGAATATCTAAAAACACAAGCTCAGGCTGATGTTGTTGAATGGATTTAACACCTTCGAAGCCATCGTTGCATTCATCCACCACTTCAATAGAAGGGAATTTCTTGAGATAACTTTTTATAATCTCACGACTCAATGGTTCATCATCAATCAAAACAGCTTTAATCATGGTTTAGCAGGAACGGTTAAATTAACGGTAAATGAATTTTCCTTAATATTCGTTTTAACTAAATCATTTCTGGCATAGATCAGATAAAGCCTTCGCTGCAATCCGGTTAAACCGAAACCACTCCCCGATGCTGGTTGCATATCGGAATCAAATGGGTTTGAAATTGAAACCTCTAACTGACTGCCATTCATTTTTGCAATCAACTCAATGGAAATTTTTCCAGTCGTGCCATACAAACCAAATTTAATAGCGTTTTCCAAAAGTGGTTGTAGTACTAAGGTGGGTATTGGCCAACCGTAACATGGTTCATCAATTGTTAGGATCACATCCAATCGATGACCAAAGCGAACTTTCTCGATGGCTAAATAAGTTTTCAGGTATTCAAGTTCCTGCGAAAGAATAGTCCACGGTTCATCGGCACGTTTTATGGTAAGGCGAAGAAAATCAGAAAGCTCTTGCACCATCTTTCGAGCTTCATCAGGTTTTACCAGAATCAACGCATTGATTGAATTTAAACTGTTGAATAAAAAATGCGGCTGCAATTGAAGTTGTAACTTTTGGAGCTCAGCTTCACGCGCTATATTTTTTAGATCTGATTCCCGGGTTTGCTGATCAACCAGTTCCATCCATCGGGAATAATAGACCGTGCTAACACCAACAGCAGTTAATGTAATAAATCCAATCGCCCATCGAACTGGAGTTGATTGAGAAAGAAATTCCAAATAATCTATTTCAGTAGGAATAATTGTCAGCATTGCTTGAGTTGATATCCATTGGCATCCACCCGCAAGCACAATCGTTAACCCTACTGTGATTTGAAAAATGCCAGTCCTTGGAAAATAGTTTAATAATGAACCTAACAAAACAGCTGTGCTTACAAGTACCAAATTAAAAATGACAGAATCCCAAACTGAAATCTCCCAACTAAAACCTGCATACTGGTGCAATGCCCAAGATTGAAATCCCGACCATAGTAATACAGCCCCAATCAGAGGTAAGCGGTTAGTGAAGGTGGTGGTAGTTTTACTCAAGATAAGAAGTGCGTCAGTCGGCAATTTACGAGATTAAGTTATTTTTAAATATCAACTGATTAAAAGGTGCAATGCAACTGTCACTTCAGGGCTAAAGCCCTCGCCAGAATTAGCCTATAACCAATATACTCTATGGGCTTTAGCCCTGACTCTTGCATGACTGCGACAAATAAAATTGCATCCGTTCGAAGAATAACCATATCTTTGATTTATGATTTCGAAAAATCTGCAAAGCTTTAAGAAAGACGCATCCAAAACGATTTTGGTAGTTGCCCTGCTCTTAAGTTTGTTTTCAGGTTTCACGACCTCGAAGTCATCCGCAACAATTAGTAAGACTCAATCTGAATGGGTTATTCGAGAAGAAAGAAAGCTGAATTTGACTTCGCCATTCAAGTTAAATTCAACACGAAGTTCAATAGCTTTTTCGGATCACTCCCAAGTTGCTCGTCAATTATTCTATAATAAACTTGTTGAAATCAAACTCAAAACAAACAAGAATCAATTTTCATTGATTGATTTAACCTTTCAGTTATCTCACGTTAACACTTTTCCTCTTTCTTCAGATGAGGACTATCTCTTAGTTTAATCCTATAGGAATATTTTCCTTACCTGCTTTCCGGTTTTGCTGGAAGCTCTAATTACTTATGGGCATCTCTTAAAACCCCACTTACCCTTCTCTTTGGTAGAAGGGCAGGGATGAGGTGATAGAAACAAGAGTTTTTAGAGATGCCTTTACATGATCACACTATATATAAGGTGGATCACTAATTTATTTTATGGATCGCATTAAAAAAATACTAAGAATCGCTGGGCTCGTTCTGCTTATCATTCTGGCTTTGTCAGGTATAGGGATTGTGCCACCACCAAATCGGGAAAGATATATTGGCAAAGAAGTTACTGCTGAATTGGTGGAGAAAAGGAAAGAAGGCTCAGAAGAGAGTAAAACATGATGCCCGCAGTCAAATTAAACACATAGGCACATAGAACACATAGTTTGCATTCCTTTTGTGAACTATGTTCCTATGTGTTTCAAAGTGAGGTTCGAAAAAAAATTTTCTCATTCATTAAACCTTCATTCAACTTCTTACTCTAAGAGAGTTCTTGCAGAATTTCATTGAATAAAATAATTGAACTTTTATCAAGGTGTCTTTAAACTTCAATCGACAATTCTCTTCTAAGTCTTGAAAACAAACTTAACAAGATTATGAAAACTACACACATTAAAAACTTGCAGGCAATGAGAAGTAATCTGATGATACTCTTCATTGGCCTTTCATTAACGCTTCTTGTATCGTGTAACAACGATGAAACTACTCCAGACTTCTCTTCAGAAGATATTGAAGACGCAAGTATGGATGCCATTGAAGATTCTTATTTTGATGATGGTGATGATTTAATTACCGAGGCATTTACCAGCACCGATGAAGATTTAAGTGGTGGCCGTGTAAACACGGACGAACGTTTAATCTGTGCAACCTTAACTCGCATAGGATCAAAATCAGAAGGAAGCCTTCGGGTTGACTTTGGAACTGGATGTACAGGGCCTCGTGGTAATGTTCGTGCTGGAGCCATTGTTGTAACTCATACTGGTGACTGGCGCGCTGCTGGCTCGAAATGGATTCTTACCTATGAAAATTACTCGGTAAATGGAGTTCAATTAGAGGGTGAAAGAACGGTAAGCATTGTTAGTATCTCTGATTCATTAGTGGTGTCGGATGTAACACTTGTGGATGGAAAGATTACCTGGCCTGATGGACGTGTTGCGAGACGCGAAGTAAAACGCAGACGGGAACATGAGCGTCATCCTGAAAATCATTTGTTAGATCGTATTATCATATATGGCACTTCAAATGGAATTTTACCAAATGGCACAGTCATCACAATTGAAATTCTTGAACGCTTGATTTATCGCAGAGCGTGTGCTGAAGAAGGCGTGATTATCCCCGTAAGTGGAGTTAAACTTATAAAAGCTGGCGACCGAGAACTTACTGTTGACTATGGTGACGGTACTTGCGATAACATCGTTACCCTTACCAATAAGAATGGAAGAAC
>Ga0209181_10001406_pt1 | contig 42352 bp, 27 predicted proteins | sample MAT05_FD_187208 | JGI IMG/M metagenome (GOLD analysis project Ga0209181, IMG submission 187208) | Freshwater microbial communities from Lake Fryxell liftoff mats and glacier meltwater in Antarctica - MAT-05 (SPAdes) (version 2) | ecosystem: Environmental > Aquatic > Freshwater > Ice > Liftoff... | reverse complement strand
ACTTTTAGGCCCGTTGTTAGTTAGCTTTACCTTACAGGCACGCAAGCCCACCGCCGCCGTTGTTGTGTATGCAGTTTGGGTTAGTGCGTGAGCGTACCAACAACCCGGCTTACTGCTTATACCCTTACAAGTTGTTGGTGAGCCAGCTCCGAATGAGCATCCGCTCAACACCAACAACGGCGGCGGAGGGCCTGGGCTCAAACGCCGTCAACTTTTAGGCCCGTTGTTAGTTAGCTTTACCTTACTGGTACGCAAGCCCACCGCCGCCGTTGTTGTGTATGCAGCCTGGGTTCGTGCGTAAGCGTACCAACAACCCGGCTTACTACCTGCATTAAATTTGAATCACCCTTACAAGTTGTTGGTGAGCCAGCCCTGCATAACCATCGGCACAACATCAACAATGGCTCCAGTGGTCCGGGGCTAAAATCAATACCAGAAAGTACTTGTGAATTTCACAACCCATAGATATCCTTTGCAACCCTGAAGGTATTGCAATGTGCCTCTGTAATAATTTTTATATCCGCACTGTATCCGCCGCCCATTGAAACTGCACAGGGAATACCCTGCTTTTTTAAAATACTAAAAACATATTCGTCCCTTTGCCTGCTTCCATTTATTGATAGTTTTAATTTGCCAAACCGATCGGTTGATAAAATATCTACGCCTGATAAGAAAAATGCAAAACCAGGTTTTACCTGGTTGATGAGTTTGGGCAATATATCTTCCAGGAGCGATAGATACGTTTCATCATCTGTTCCATCTTTCAAAGGAATATCCAGGTCACTTTTTTCTTTGTGAAAAGGATAGTTGTGTTCACCATGCATACTGAATGTAAAAACACGCGGTTCGTTTTCAAAAATTTTGGCAGTACCATTACCCTGGTGTACATCCAGGTCGATGATGAGTATTTTATTTGCAAGGTTATGATGTAGCAGGTAGTTAGCTGCTATCGCCATGTCATTGAGCATACAAAATCCTTCGCCCCTGTCTGCAAACGCATGATGTGTTCCTCCCGCTACATTCAGCGCTACGCCAGCCTGTATGGCGTGATGGCAACAATCAATGGTACCCTGTGCAATAATTAATTCTCTGAGTGTTAGTTGCGGTGATTGTGGAAAACCTATATGCCGCTGCTCCTTTGCCGACAGTGTTTGGTTTGTTAGTTTGGCCAGGTATGCAGCATCATGTGTCCATAAAATAATTTCGTTGATACATGGCTGTGGCGCAAATATATTCTCCGGAATAATAGAGCCCTCATGTAATAATTGTTCCGGTATCAGTTCGTACTTCAGCATGGGAAAGCGGTGGCCTTCCGGTAACGGATGTGCGTAAACAGGGGCGTATGCAATTTTCAAAACTTGATTCATGTTTTATACTTTCAAAATTCCGCCTGCTTCTCCCTTTGAAAAATTAGGTGGTACAATAGCATAAACAGCATCGCCGCGTTTTGGTTGAATGGGGTGTGTACCTGTGAACCTGCTGAATGCGGGCAATACGGCATACTGTGTACCAAAATAAAAACAGGCAAAACGTAAAGATTGTTTTCCCAATCCCCGAATACTAATGCCCGGGTGGATATGGCCGCTGAAAATATAGCCGGCCGTTGGTATCGTGCAATCTGCAAAGTCATGAACAAATACAAAACCGCCTATGCGATGTTCGCAGTTAATGATGGTAATGCCGGCCTCCTTATACCATTGTTCCTTTAGAATATCATGATTCCCTTTTACCAGCAGGATGGATAGTTGTTCAAAATCTTTTCTCCACTTTAAAAAAAAATCATGCTCTATATTATCATAACTGTGAAACATATCACCAATGACAATCAACTGACGCGGTTTGTATAATTGTATTTGCGTTACCAGCCGTTGCATATCTTCTTTAAAAATAGCCTGTGGCACAGCGATGCCGGATTTACGAAAGTGACCGGTTTTTCCGAGGTGCAGGTCGGACAGGATAAGCGTCTTTTCTTCTTCCCAGTAAATACACCGGTCGGATGACAGTATAAAACTGTTACCTGATAAACTATGCGGGATAATGTGTTGCATTAGCAGCGAAGATAAAATGGATAACTTATAAATTAATGATTGATTGTTTTGTAATGAATGTTATCCTGCTTACTTTAGTTAAAAATTCACCATATGACAGATTTTAACCCAACGCTCAAATCAAGTGGTTTTTCTGAGGATGGCAAACCCGAATTGCCTTCCGCAATTAATATACTTACTATTCTTACTTTTATTGGTTGCGGAATTGGAGTATTGTTTTCTTTGCTTACACCGGTTATTAATAAATTTTTCCTTGGCTTGATGGATAAGGCAAGATCTTCCGGCACCGAACTTACGGCAAAGCAACTGGACGATATGGAAAAAGGAAAAGCGGTTATTGAACTTACACAAGCTAATATGGTTCCCCTTATTGCAATTGGGCTTGTTGGCATTGCCTTGTGTATTGCAGGAGCCATCATGATGCGCAAGCTAAAAAAAGATGGTTTCTGGATATATTGCGGGGGAGAGTTATTACCCGTTATCGGAAGTTTTATTATTTTAGGTACGGCACAGTTTACCGGGGTTGTAAGCGTTTTAATCGGTATTGGAATACCTGTACTGTTTATTATTTTGTATTCAATGCAAAAAAAGCACCTGGTGAAGTAAGGGCATGAGTTTACCGTGAATCGTTAATCGTTAATCGTGAGTCGTGAGTCGTCAATGGTCAATTGTGAATCGTCAATGGTCAATGGTCAATATACATTGCTACTTCACTAAATGCCCTACATTTCAGAAGGTGTGGTTTAACATTTACCGGTTGTTATGATGAAAGAAATTTTAATTAAAGCTAATCACTTCGAGCAAGGAGTAATAGCCCTGTATTTTTGTATCATATTCAACGCCAAACAAACTTACTTCAAATGAAGCCGGTAACTTTAACCCGTATTCCAAACCGGTTTATATTATTGAAATTTTCATCTTTTTCAAACTCTTTTACGGAGCCGCCGAAAAAAGTCAAGTGATTGCCTGGTTTGTAAATGGCGACAAGGGTAAAAAGTATTGGGTATTCTCTCTTTATGGACGGCTTGCTGTGAGAAATATCAAACGGCATAGTTAAAAAGGAGTATATGATGCGCTGGGATTATAACATTTATGCACCAGATTGCAAATGGCCGTTAGTGTAAATTTGGTTTTTCACGGAAATAAACTGAATTACGCCCTTTTTTTTACCAACAGTTTCCGAAAACGTCCTGGTCAAAAGTGGAGGCTGGAACTACAATGTGGATATGCTTCCCGCCAACATCCGGGTTCCTGCTATTTGATGTGTGACACTTGATCCTCCCAATAAGTAATTAGCCTGTTATTTTTTAATTTTTCATTCCAGGTTGTTATTTAAACAGGAAGAGCTGTAAGTATTCCAATTTACAGTGAGTATTCATTTATTTTCCCGAATTTGCCGAAATCGTTCTATCATTAATTGTATCGTATTAAGAACAGGTATTTTACCATTGAAAAAAATGCATCCTTATATTTGCCGTTTACGATACATTGAAAAGGAATTAAGCTCAATCAACAATGCTCCCAATTTTATTTTACAACCAGCTTGATAGTAAAAGTGTGCAAAAAAACTTTGATAAAGTTTTACAGCAGTTGAGTAAAGGCGACTTTAAAAGCGCAGACGTACGCAAAATGACCAATACCGGTTACTACCGTGCAAGGTTAAGTATTAAAGACCGGTTGCTGTTTACTTTTGCATCCTATAATCAAAAAAAATACTTATTGTTGCTGGAAGTTATCCAACATCACGATTACGCCAAATCAAGATTTTTGCGTGGCGCACAGCTTCCTGACGAAGAAGCGATGCAACCGCTTTTACATGCAGACGAGGTACAACCAGCGGAAATAAAGCACCTCAATTATATCAATGAAAAGGGGCAGGCAATACATGTGTTAAATAAATTCATTTCGTTTGATGATACGCAGCAGGCCATCTTTGCTGTACACCCACCATTAATTATTATCGGTTCGGCAGGCAGTGGCAAAACGGTGCTGGTATTGGAAAAACTAAAGCAGTTAAAAGGAAATGTAGCCTATATTTCGTTGAGCAATTACCTGGTGGAAAATGCACGTAAGATTTATTTTTCAAACGGGTACGAAAATGAAGATAGCGAAGTGGATTTTTTATCGTTTCAGCAATACCTTGAAACCTGGCAAATACCTGAAGGGAAAGAAATCAATTTCAGGGTTTTTGAACAGTGGTTCAGCAAGCATGCACAGCAGTTAAAAATAAACGAACCTTACCGGGTGTATGAAGAGTTTAAGGGGGTACTCACCGGTTCGCCATTGCATACCGCATTTTTAAGCAGGGAGGAATATGGTTCGCTGGGCATTAAGCAATCTATTTTTACGGCCGATAAAAGGGACCAGGTTTATGGCTTATTTACGAAGTACCTGCAATGGATGAAAGAAAATAATTACTATGACAGTAATATGCTTTCGTATGAATACCTCCAACTGGTAAAGCCCCGTTACGATTATATCATGGTAGACGAGGTACAGGACATCACCGGCATACAATTGAAATGCATCCTGCAATCGCTCGGTAACAAGGGTCATTTTATCCTCACCGGCGACAGCAACCAGATTGTTCATCCTAACTTTTTTTCCTGGTCTAAAATTAAAACTTATTTGTACCAGCACGGTACGGAGAACAAGCAGGTGCGTATCCTGCAAACAAACTACCGGAATTCACCTCAAGTGGTTCAGTTGTCCAACTCATTGCTTAAAATTAAAAATGTTCGTTTTGGCTCCATAGATAAAGAAAGCAATTACCTCATTGATACCATCAGCACACAGGCCGGCGAAGTGTTGCTTATGCAGGATGACGATAAAGTAAAAGCAGAGCTGAACCGAAAAACCCAAAACTCTACGCACTATGCGGTTATTGTAGCCGACAATCATCTGAAAGAGGAAGCCCGAAAATATTTTAAAACACCCCTTATTTTTTCGGTGCAGGAAGCCAAGGGACTTGAATATGAGAATGTGATTTTAATGAATTTTATTTCGGCCAACCCGGCCGAGTTTAAAGAAATCATCAACGGGGTAAACGCATCCGATTTGCAGGGGGATACATTGCAGTATGCAAGGCCTGCGGATAAAAGTGATAAGGATGCGGAGATTTATAAATTCTACATCAATTCATTTTATGTAGCCATCACCCGGTCGGTTAAAAATATTTATTTGTTCGAGAAGCAGGTCAATCATGCTGCATTGGAGTTGTTATCGCTAAAACAAATAACAAAGCCGCTACAGGTAACCGAACAAAAATCTGATAAGCACGAATGGCTGGAAGAAGCACGCCGCCTGGAAGAGCAGGGCAAACATGAACAGGCGGAGCAGATCAGGGCTAAATACCTGGGCTACGAATACATTAGCGCCGGGCAATTGGAACAGATAAAAATATTGGCGCTTGACCCTGCAAAAAAAGAACAGGAAGTAAAAAAAGAAAGGAAGCAATTATTTCAATACGCCTACACCCATCACAAAACTGAATGGATAGACCAGTTGGCAAAGCTTCAGTTTCAGCGGGCCATGCTGTACATGAAGGAGCTTCGCCACGATAGTAAAGAATATGCAAAGCATTGCCGCCTTGGACGTAAAGAAGAGGTGCGACTGGTGGTGCAAAAATATGGAACTGACTTTGCCGACCCGGATAGCACGTGTACCGGTTTGATGATTGCCCTTCATCATGGGCAGGATTCAGTGGCAGACAGTTTATTGCAATTGGAGGCCAATATCAATAAAGGCGATGCAAAGGGGTTGCTGGCGGTTGATTATTTGCTACAGGGATATTATAAAAGCACCCTTTATCGCCAATCACTTTTAGCCGGTAAAAAAACCTTGTTAAAATTCTGGCCCCTTGTAAAGCCAACTTCTATCATACTGCAGGAGGAGCGGCGAATGGCTAATATTGGCGCACATTCTATGACTTTTTTCCTGCTGGTCTGTATGCGGTGCATAGAGCAGGAAATGGCAAATAAAGTAACGGTAAAGTTTGCGGGCAATAAACGCCCTGATGTGGTTGCCGGAGAGTTTGCTATGAATGATGTAATGAAACTGGTGGAGTGTATGCCCGATGAAATATTGCCACTTTATCGCAGGCAGCGCAGTTATGTTAATTCGGTTTTGGCTGGCCATGAAATAGATAGCAACCATCCTTACAATAAAAAATTATTTAAAAGAACATCAAGAGGTTATTACATATTGAACCCATCACTGGTTTATAATAATGATGGTGCATAGAACAGGGCAGTGGCGGGCAGGTATTTTATTTGTCCTTATTTTCAGGCATTATATGATTAAAGTAAATCTTCTTTTCCCGAGTAGTTACTGATGCTATTAAATTGCAGGGCGTGAGTTTTAATTAAAGCAATCCATAACCGATATGGGCGAAGTTGTGCAAATGTAAATTGATAAAGAAAGTGCATCACTTTAGTGACCATTAAATAACCGGGCAGCCGGTATCTTCCTTTTTTTCAAAACCCAATCACTTTCAAAAATTCCTCTTTCTTTCTCCTGGAAACATCTATAAAAGTACCCGTCTGTAACTCTACCTGGCCGCCATCGCCTTTTATATAACGCTTGATAAAATTCAGGTTAACAATGTAAGAATGGTGCAGCCTGAAGAAGATGTCTTCCGGAAGCAATTCCTCAAATTCCTTGAGTGTTTTGGAAGCAATGATTTTGGTTTTGTCGCTGAAATAAATATTAGTGTAATTGCTGATCGCTTCCAGGTAGGTGATGTCTTTGATGTCGTAAAAAAACAATCCTTCCAAGGTGGGAATCGCTAATTTGTTCAGCAGTTTTTTAGGGTGATGTATATTTTGCTGGAGTAATTCAACCTGTTTTTTTGTTTGGTTGTTTTCCAGGTAATTTATTTTGGCAATGGCTTCTCTTAGTTCTTCAATATCTACCGGTTTTAACAAATAATCAAAGGCTGCATATTTGATGGCTTTAATGGCATACTGGTCGTAGGCGGTAGTAAATATGATGTGAAAGTTTTTATCAGCCAGGTTATTCAGCATTTCAAATCCACTCATGCCGGGCATTTCAATGTCGAGGAAGATGATTTGCGGATGATGTTGTTCAATGGCCAATATACCTTCCTTTCCACTAGCCGCTTCCGCCACCACCTGGATACCGGAGCAGTAATTTTTTATTTTTTCTTTCAATGCCAGGCGTCCCTTTGCTTCGTCGTCGATGATGATGGCTGTTTGCATTATACCAGTTTTAAGTTTACAACTACCCGGGTGCCTGCCGCCATTTGTTGATCATACAGATCATCGATGATGACAGATGCACTTTCTTCTTTATTAAATAGTTTGATGCGGTCGTAACTCATTTGTATGCCATAGGATTTTTCCTTGCCGCTACTTACTTTTTCAGATTGCCTTCTGCCAATACCGTTATCACTAATGGTGAAAATAATATGGGTGTCTGATTTCGATATGGTAACAAATAATTTCCCTTCATTTCCTTCCCTGTTGCGTAAGCCGTGAATGATGGCATTCTCTACAAAGGGTTGTACAATCAGCGGCGGTACTTTATAATCGCTGTTCATCAGTTCTTCATCAATCACCAATTGAGTGGTAAATTTGTTTTCATTGCGTAGTTCTTCCAGCTCAATATATAGTTTCAGCGTTTCAATATCTTTTGAAAAGTACACCACATTTTGCCTGCTGCTATCCAGCACATTGCGGATCAGTTTGGCAAATTTGTTCAGGTACAGGGTTGCATTGTACTTGTCGTTGCTTTGTATAAATGCGTCAATGCTGTTGATGCAGTTAAACATAAAATGTGGGTTCATCTGGGCCTTTAGTGCCGCCATTTCTGTTTCGGTAATTTGTTGCTTTAAATTAGCCTCGTAGCGGATGGTTTTAATTCGTTGTTTTATAAAACAAACTACAAATAAGCCAGTAACTATTACCGATAAAAAATAAAACCACCAGGTTGCATACCAGGGCGGTACGATGGTAATTTCCAGCGAGGTAACGTTTTTACTCCACACATAATTGGTATTGGCCGATTTAACCTTAAAGGTGTAATGGCCTGGCTTCAACTGGGTATAGCTGGCATAATTCTTAGTTCCATTTATTACCCAGCCGGTATCCACGCCAATCAGCATGTATTCGTACACAATATTTTCACTTTGCGAAAAATCAGGCGACTGAAATTCGAAGCTGATAAAGTTTTTTGTATTGGGCAATACAATGCGGCGGATATAGGGTACGGCTGTGTCTGATTGATACCGGTTATTCATTACATTAATACCGGTGATCAGCGGTGACGGCGAGTATTGATTGCCTGCCGACAATTCCGGGTCTACCATGCTGAGGCCATTGATGCCGCCAAACCATATCTTTCCATCCTTATTTTTATAACAGGAAGCGGTGTTGAATTCCATGCCCTGCAGGCCGTCTTCCTCCGTAAACTTTTTGCAGGTTCCGGACTTGTAGTCGAGCATGGCAAGCCCTGCATTGGAGCTGATCCAGATACGTCCATAATTATCCGGCACTACTGCATAAATATAATTGTTGGGAAGGCCATTGTCGGTGCTCCATATTTTTACTACCTGCATGGTTACTGCCGAAGCCTGAATTAGTCCATCATCGGCTGCTATCCAGAGAAAAGGACCACTCATGCAAAAATGACGGGATACGCCGGAAATGTTTTGAAACTGCGGGTATAAAATAATGGTGCCGGTGAGGTAATTATATTGTACCAGGTTCTGTGTTTCAGTGCTAATGAAAATGTTGCCATCCTCCATTTCTTTCATATAGCGTACCCGCAATTGCAGTTTATTTAATATGTTATTTATGTCTTTACATTGTTCCCAGAGTTTCGTTTTTAAATTAAAAATTCGCAACTTGCCCTGGTAGCCACCAACCAGCAATTTCTCTTGTTGCTTAAGTTTAATTACGGCGCATAGTTCGGTCGTTTGTTCATCATTCTTATCGGAGAACTCTTCAAATTGTTTGCTAACCCGATCGAAGCTGTACAAGCCTCCCCAGGTGGCCATCCACAATAGATTTTTATCGCCTGCAATTACTTCATAAATATTTTTTGACCCGGATTCGTTGTACCGATGGGCAGGGGGCTGGTGGTATTGGTATCTGCCATTTTTTATATTCAACTGCAGTAAGCCGCCATACAGAGTACCCATATAAAACGATTCGTCATCCTCAGAAAATACACTGAACAACATATTGTCGGGCACCGGTTGTTGTGGCAATGGTTCAGTTCTCCATAACCTGAATTGAATTTTTTGTAAATCGTATTTTGCAATACCTCCACCACTTAAACCGATCCAGGTAATCTTTTGCCGGTTGGTAAAAAAAGTCAGTACAAACTGTCTCTTTAATGAATAGCTGTTGCCCAATGCCCCGGCATTTTCAAAGGTTTTGGCCGGTAGGTTTATTTTAATCAGTCCTTCACTGCGGCTTCCCACCCACACGGTATTGGAATCACTTTGATGAATCAGCCTGGCATCAGTAAGGTAATTTTTACCGGTGAATGTTTTTGAAAAATCGGTTATGATAAAATGGTTACCCGGTTGGGGCTGGATGATTATAATACCTGTTCCATTGATGATCAGCCAAAGCTGGTGGTTTACCATGCACATGTCGCCAATGACTGTTTTTTTTGGGTCTACTTTATTTTTAATACCAATGGGATTGAAGGTTTTTTTTTGAAGAAGGTAAACCTCCTTTTCGCTGCAAGCCCAGGTATCACCGGTAGAACTGGTGCATAATGAAACTAACTTTTCCGGCTGGCCACCTCCCCATTTAAATGATACCATCGACTGCAATGTTTTATTGTAGCAAAACAACCCATTTTTTTGTGTAACAATCCATACATTCCCATTTTGGTCTTCGGTGATTTTACTGATCCAAATGCCACCGGGCACATAGAAGCCCTTGTATATTTCACCCGGTAAAATAAACTGGTTGGTGTAACGGTTGTACAATGCGATTTCCTGCGTAGTGCCTACCCAAAGCCAATCCTTATTGTCAGCGTACAATGCGGTGTACATTTTTGAAAATTTTCCAAAATAGTTTTTTCCGGATCCGGTTGCCGAATTGGATGGTTGTATTACGACAAAATTTCTTCCGTCGAAACGATTCAATCCATCCTGTGTTCCAAACCACATAAAGCCATCGTTGGTTTCTGTAGCACTATATACACTGTTTTGTGATAAACCATCTTTGGCCGAATAAGATTGAAAATAAAGATTTTGGGCAGCACCTGCATGATGGAAAAACACTATGGACAGTATCAATGTAACATGCTTCATACTTTAATTTACAACATAATTTCCTTATGGTAGCAGGGCTTTCCAAAATACACCTTTTCAGTTTATAACGAAAACAGCAGTTTTATCAAAATAGTATGGTATAGTGCATTGAGCTGCTGTTGCTGGTGATGCAGTAATGCAGGATGGCAAACGGCGATCAGTACATTTGCTGCCAGGTATCACCGGTACTAAAAAGTGAAAAATCAGGCAAAGGATGTTACAGCTTCTTAGTTAGCTGGTTTTAATGGGATCGTCGTACAACAATTTTTTACTATAGATGTAATGGCGGTCCAACTATCTTTAAACCAAGTTCTTCATGCACCCTTACAATTTCTTCGATTGAAGGCATTTCCTTATACGAGTCCAGTTTTTCAAATATTTTTTCAACGTTGCCAGATGGATTAACGGTGAAGAGCATTTTACCTGTTTCGCTTACGGTAAGTGTTGTGTGAGGCATATTTCGTGGAATAAAAATAGTGTCGCCGGCATAACCAGTAAACTTTTCGTCACCTGCCTGTAAAATAAATTCACCTTCAATAATATAAAATGCTTCATCATTGTCGTGCAAGTGCAAAGGAGGTCCCTCATTTCTTTTATATTCGGCAATAAAAATACTCATTTGTCCACCAGTATCATTAGCTGAAACTTTAAGATAAACGGGCATACCCAGTACATTGTAGGGCTTTGGATGCCTGCCCTCCTGGGCATTAAGAATAAAAGCTTTTCCCATTTTTTATTTGTTTTTATTGTTAAGTTGATAACCTGGTTTAATGGGCCTGCAACAGGAGGAAATCTCAATGTCAACCGGGATTGAAAATATTTAAACGGTCACAGTATCATTTGTATCCCTTCCCGTTTTATCCTGCCAATTAATGCTGTGAGCCTGCTGGCAAATTCTTTTAACTTTGCCAATATACTTTTAGGGCCGGTCCAACTCCTGGTAATGCACCAGCCGCCTGTTAAAAAATAATTGTAAAAGATATTTACCTGGGGGCAGCAATGGTATTTTTATATCCTGGTGTTGAATACCCTTTGTGGTAACGGATATTTCCTTGTTTGCAAGCCATTGGTCTTCGTAGGTGCCAGTGAGTGTGATGATAAAATTACCGGTATCAACGGCGTTTAACTGCACGTTCATACTGCTATCTCCCATGTTTAACAATGCGATACTTCCATATGGTACGAGGCTGTTATTGGTAACCGGTAAAGTGTAACTGCTTAACCAGGGCTTCTGTGCCATTTTAGCCAGTGGCACCGGGCCTGTTTCGCAGGGGCCAATATATCCCCGGAAGGTATTGGTTTCATACACTTCAAATCCGGGACTTAGCACAACTTCGTTGCCGGCCCGGTAAATAATATTGGTTCCACTTCCTCCAACCACACTGGCGTTGCTGTTTATTTGATTGCTTACTTCATAAAACTGGTTGCTGGCCTGTGCGCCACTCAGGAAAACATTTACATCGCAAGGGCTAAAGAGCGGGGCCTGCCATACGCCATGCCCATAAGTAGCAGCCCTTATCAGTCCGGCTGCCTGGTTGATTACCAAAGCCGAAACCGGAATGCGGGGAAGGCCATTGTAATAGGGAGTCCAATCGCTACTGGAAGATGCCTGGTAATATATACCCAGGTCAGTGCCAATATAGGCATTATTATTCTGATCTACTGCAATGCTCAATACCGGCACATCCGGCAAAGTACCACTTATATTTTGCCAGGTGGCACCGGCATTGGTACTGTAGTACACTTTGCGGCCGGGGTTATTGATACTTCCAACGGCTGCGTAAATAACATCTGCATTGGCAGGCCATACTGCCAGTGCAGTAATGGTAGCTGTGGTATTAAAGCCCGGGTTGATGGCAAGATTGCCACTCCATGCCCCACCACTATTGTCGGTTCGCCAGATACTGATGCCGTCAGTAGCATACAAACGGCTGGTATTACTGGGGCAAACTAACAAATCACTTGAAGCGCTGTTTCCACTTACCACGCCTTGCGAAACATTTGTCCAATTTTCACCGGCATCCGTACTGCGGCGGATACCACTGGCGTATAAAACATATAATTTGTTGGCGGTGGAAGGGTCGGTGGCTATCGAAGGGTAGTAATCTACCTGCGAACTGCCTGCGGTTGTCAATCCCGAGGGACTGATGTTTTTCTCGAACACCCCCTGGTTAAACCGGTAAATATTTGCATTGCCACTGGCGTACCAACGGTTACTGTTAGAGGCATCAAAAGCTGCATCAAAACCATCGCCACCCACCACATGGGTAAAATCACCTGCATAAGGCACCCCATTGTTCCGGTACTTAACCCCATTATCCTGGTTGCCGCCCGCCAGTAAGTTGGCGTTGCCGGCAAAGCCTGCCAGGCTATAAAAAGTGCTCACATGGATATTACTGGTGATATCGGCCCAGGCAATTCCCCCGTTGGTACTGCGCCAGATTCCGCCATCATTTACACTATATAAAACGCCATTGAGTGGGTTAAAGGCGAGCCCGTGAATATCCGGGTGTACATACCGACTTAGTAAACTGGTATTTTCGCTATAGTCGGTGTAATTGGTAAGCGTAGTGCCTCCATCCGTGGTACCCCATATAATAGTACCGGCCGCAATTACGTTACTGGCATCTGCCGGGTTTACCGAAAGGGCATAGCAATAGCCGGAAAAATCCTGTGCGTCCATGCCGGTGGTATTTGCGGAAAATATATTGGGGGCGTTTCTCCTGAGCGAAAAATTAACTCCGCTGTTGATTGACCGGTATAAGCCATTGAAAGTATTGGTAGCGGGAACACCCGAACAAAGCAGGTACAACACATTTGGATTGGCGGCTGTAGTGGCCAGCAACTTTCGGCCAGCTCCGCCACCGGTTAACGTGCTTGCATTAAAGGACTGTCCATTGTCGATGGAGTATTGTACCCCATTATTGGTAGCCACGTATACGGTTGCCGGGGTTCCTGGTTTTAGTTTTACATCCGTTACTTCGTTGAAGATGGTCCGTGGCAGCCAGCTTGCACCGCCATCCACACTACGGGTAAGGCCGGCCTGGTGGCCAACATAAAGGATGTTGGCATTGGTTGGATGCACCTCTACCTGATTGCCCCATTGGGGCACGCCGGGCAGGTCTATACACCTAAGCCAGTTATACCCTCCGTCAGTAGTTTTCCAAACAAATGTACCGGCGTTGTTTCCCCTCCGGTTATATAATCCCCTGAAAGAACCTCCGCTGGGATCGCCGGTAAGGATGTAAATGATATTGGGATTGGATGGGCTAACAGCAATGCTGCTCACTGCCATGGTGGGTAAATTAAAGCTGATGCATAACCAGGAGGCGCCTCCATCCACAGTTTTCCACACACCACCCACCGGGCTGCCCACCCAAAAAGTATTCGGGTCGGTTGGGTGAAAGGAGATGCAATCGAGCCTACCCAAACCACGGAAAGAACCACCATAATAATTCATATTAAACGGGCCGGCAAAGGTCCATCGGCTGGTTGTATTGCCCAGTATTCCCTTGTTTTTTGCGGTTGTGTTTTGTATTGAATCATTGATTGCATTGAGGTGCGCTTCGATATTTACAAACTCGCCTTTTTCATTAAGCCGGGGAGCCATGTAACGTGCCCATTTGTACCAAAAACTCATCGGGCTTTCAAATTCATTTTCATCGTCGGCGCTGTCTTTATTGACGAACGTATTTACATTGGCGTAATAATCGGTTATATCAGCCATTACCGCTTTAAGCGTTGTCTTTCCCGACAGCCTGCTTTTTAATTCCGCTGGTATTTGCTGGCCGTAAACCTTATATTTTACCGGCAAAAGGAATAGCGTTGAAGCCAACAGGTTTACGTATACATACTTTTTCATGCAGGTAGTATTTTTATTTTTTGGTTTCCAGTTGGGCGATTCTTTGTTGAAGCAACAGGATGGATTTGTTGGCTTCGATCATGTATAGGGTAAGCTCTTCAATTTTTTCGAGGAGTTTTGTTTGGGTATGCCCGATATCAGCACCTTCCTTTTCAATAACCGATGCAGGCAAAATACCCGGCAGGTGTTTATTTATTTTGATAAAATTTTCCACTGTGGGCAATGGCGTTAATGGATAATCCGGTTCAAAAACGTAATCGGCCCAGCCGGTATTGATCCGCACTTCCTTTGCCCGTACGCTGCCGTTTACCGCCAGTTTATACAGGCCGGGGTCGGTAGTGCCAATGCCTACGCTGCCACCATAGGGATTTAGTAAAAGCGGAGCAGCGGTAGAACCGGATGACTGTAAATTGGCTTTAATAACCTGTATTTTACCGGCATCCATTATCAGGGTATTGGCATCGGTACTGTTCCGAATGAATAATGTGCCACCACCGGTTAGGCTTCCGAAAAGGCCGGGCGATGATAACGGTGAACCAACCAACCTTCCCTGCCCAACTATATCTAATTTTAAGGACGGGGATCCGGTTCCAATTCCTACATTACCGCTTTGGGTAATGGTCATTACATTCTGGTACCCGGTGATAGAACCAAAATCGGTAGTGGATTGATTGCCCGCAAAATTGCCCAGGTACACGTTGCCATTACCGGGGTCCATACCAAAGTTGGCAGCATAACCGGCCTTGATGGTTTTGGTGTCATTGTTATAAAAATAATTAAATCCAATTTCAGGATTGTTGGCGGAGATGCCTACACCGAAAGCATCACTACCGAACAATGCTACAGAAGCACCCACCCGGCCGGTTATCTCCAAACGGCTATGTACAGGGCTGTTGGTGCCAATGCCAACATTGCCGGTATTGTTATTGCTGATGTTAGCACCATCTAAATCCCAATAAGACGTGCCGCCGCCGCTTCCAAAATAGTTGAGACTGTTATTGTGCAAGGATTGGATAACCCATCTATGTTCGGTTTCATCGTATTGCAATACCACATTTCCTTTATCGTAAACGGCAATGGTGGCTCCCGTTCCTGTTTGAATCCGGTCGTCTGCAAGGCTGGTTGCATCTTCGTTATAAATCTCCATCGAGTTGCCGGTGCGGTTGTATAATGTAATAACCCTGCCATCCACACCGCTGGTAATACCTGCGATAATAAAATTACCCAATAAGATATTGGCCTTTAATTTATAGTTGCTTTGCTTTACCGTATTTACATCTAATGCATACAAATAGGTTGAAGTAATATCGATGTCTGCACTTCTGAATGCGATATCTCCATTGATATCCAGTTTGGCCAGGGGGGAGGTATTGTCAATTCCAACATTTTGTGTAAAAGCATATTGACCTGCCAGGAGCAGTATTAATATGGGCAGTTTAATTTTTAACATGGCAATTATTTTTAAATGTAAAACAATCCATTTTTTTATGATTTTTTACCGGCAATGAGTAATTGCCATAATTCAATTATTGGTTGGTGGTAATTGCGTGTTTTTTCTTAGCAAAATGTAATTGCAATTTTTTTTGAGATATGCTATGCTATTAACAGGTGTAAGCGATAATTGCAGAAGGCACCAATAGTATCCATCTATGGAGTGCAATTTCAAGTTGTAGATAAAAGAGGCGTGAAAAGGTTGCCTATCTTCGAATGGAGCATTGCTAAAAAACATATTCCGTTTTAATCGTTGGCAACCCTATCCGTCCTCGTATAAACATCAGATTTGAATAGCATCCCATCCATGCACATGCCTGATTTTAAATAAAAGATTTGTAACTTCATTTGACAAGTTAATCGTTCACCCAAAAAGAATATACAATATGAAAACAAAATTATTAATCATCTTCCTGCTGCTGGCTTTTTCAACCGGAACTGGGTATGCATTGCAAAACGAATCTGTAAAAAATGAAACATTTCAAAAGAAAAAACACAAACATATAAAACGTCACAAGCACCGGCATGGACATTTGAAACATTCTCCCCGTATACCCAGACCAACACATCCACCATTACCGCCGCTGCCACCAAAGCCAAAGCTATAATTGCAGCAACTGTTGCGATTGAAATGATGGATGCGGGGAACCAGGCGGATTAAGCAAAATTTTGTTTGTCGATGAATGTTAACTTTTAACACACATTTCTAACCAATACCAAATAACTGATTATGGAAAAACTGCAACGCCGCGACTGGCTCAAACAAAGTACTTTACTATTGGCGGGTATGAGTATACCGGCTACATTCTTTGGAGGCAAAAAGCAGGTGCCTGGCTGGGATGATAAAAGAGATGTGAAGCCATTCGTAAAACTCAGCTCCAACGAAAATCCTTATGGCCCTTCACCGATGGCCCGAAAAGCCATGGCTGCAGCCGTTTCCGGAAGCAACCGGTACCAGTGGCAGATCATAGAAGCGTTGCAAAAAAAGCTTGGGGAGGTATATGGACTGGATGAAAACCATGTACTGATGGGTGCGGGTTCGTCTGAGATATTGGCAAACGTATCTGCATTTTGTGGAAAAGCAAAAGGCAATGCAATAAGCCCACATCCTACTTTCAGGCTTTGGTGGCAGGTAGCGGAAAATTTTGGTCTTAGCATTCAAAAAGTTCCTTTAACGGCGGATAAACAAATCAATACCAGCACTCTGCTGTCGGCCATCAATGGAGATACCAGGATGTTGTATATCTGTAATCCCAACAACCCCACCGGTGCTGTGATACCTGCGGATGAGTTGAAAAGATGCATTAAAATCGCTTCTCAAAAAGTGATGGTATTGCTGGATGAAGCCTATACCGAATACTGTGATGAGCCGGGTATGGCATCCCTGGTGGCTACCAATAAAAACCTGGTAATTGCCAAAACTTTTTCTAAGATTTATGGAATGGCGGGAGCCAGGGCCGGGTTTGCATTGGCGCATCCTGACACCATCAAACAATTGGCTGCATTTCAGCCCTGGGCAAATGCCAGTATCAGTGCAGTATCATTGGCAGGAGCAATGGCTTCACTGGATGACATGGCTTTTGTAAAAGAATGCAGGGCAAAAAATGACCTGGTTAAAAAATATGCCACCCAGGCTTTGGAAGATATGAAGATGCCGGTAATAAAATCACATACCAATTTTCTTTATTACAACGCAGGAAGGTTTAATGGCGACTTTGCACAGGCAATTAACAGCAGTACCATCAGTGCAGTTCGTATTTTTGAAGATGGCAATCAATGGTACCGTACCAGTATTGGAACCATGGATGAAATGAAATTTTTTATGGAGGTAGTAAAGGGTAAGTTGGGCTGAATGTGAAATAAAACAAGGTGGTGAAAATAGGGCATATTGATTTGAAATATTATTTTTGTAACATTAAAAAAACAAGACATGGGATTGGTTTATGCTGAAATAAAGTTAACAAATATTGAAGATTTGATTCTTGCCAAGAGACATATAATTGGTGAAGAAGAAATCAAGTCAATGACAATCAATATGCTTGCTGATAGTGGGGCATATATGATGGCAATTAACGAAACGATACAAGCGCAACTCAGTCTTTCATTGGTAGAGAAGAGAAAAGCCCAAATGGCCAATTGCTCTGTGGTGGAATATGATGTGGTTGGCCCCATCCAGGTAAAGTTTAAAAACAGGACGGCTATATGTAACGCCTTTGTATTACCGGGCGACGGCGAACCATTGCTGGGTGCAATACCAATGGAGGAAATGGATGTACTGATACACCCCCAGCGGCAGGAACTAATCGTAAACCCGGATCACCCCAATTATGCCCAATTAAAAATGAAATGATTGCCAATACCCTGGTTTATTTTTTTACGAAGAATGAGGTGGGATGATTTGTTCCAACAGTTTCTTTTACAATTTGCTTTATAGAAGTACTATCGTTCAAAAATGACAGTATCACGGTGTCACTAAATCTACAATAAGTATTAGTCAAAACTTACTGTTATGTATTGTTAAGCGAATCCTCAAAAAAGCAGGTTATAAGCCCTGCTGTTGTAAGGTATACTGGTATCAGTTTCCTTTAGCCTTCCTTACAACGGAATATTCCCATGTTTCTTCTTTGGCAATACCGCCACTTTATTTTCCAGCATGGCAAATGCCTTAATCAGTTTTGTCCTGGTTTCTCTGGGTGCAATTACTTCATCTATAAAACCCCGCTCAGCCGCCAGGTAAGGCGTAGCAAATTTTTCTGCATATTCCGCTTCTTTTTCCGCCAGTTTTTTTGAGTGATCCGCTGCTTCTGATATTTCTTTTTTGAAAATGATTTCACTGGCTCCCCGTGCACCCATCACGGCTATCTCGGCGCTTGGCCAGGCATAGTTCATGTCGGCACCAATATGTTTCGAATTCATTACATCATAAGCACCGCCATAGGCCTTTCTTGTTATCACCGTTACACGGGGTACGGTGGCTTCGCTTAGGGCGTACAATAGTTTAGCACCATTGGTAATAATGCCATGCCATTCCTGGTCGGTACCGGGTAAAAATCCGGGCACATCTACCAATACCAGTAATGGAATATTAAAGCAATCGCAGAAGCGGGTAAACCGGGCTGCCTTTCTAGAGCTTTTTATATCCAGCACTCCGGCTAGCCTGGCGGGTTGATTGGCCACAATTCCAATGCTTCTGCCTGCCAGCCGGGCAAAACCCACTACGATGTTTTCAGCAAAATCTTTATGAATTTCAAAGAAGCTTTCTTCATCACAGATACCGGTAACCACGGCCCGCATATCGTATGGTTGATTTGAATTTTCCGGGATGATATCATCCAGTGCTTCCCTTGTTTCATCACCGGGCTCAAAAGCCAGTTTCGGCGTGGTGTCTTCGCAGTTTTGCGGCAGGTAACTTAATAATTCCTTGATCTGCAAAATACATTCCACGTCATTGGCAGCAGTTAGATGTGTAACGCCGGATTTGGTGGAATGGGAATGCGCTCCACCTAAATCTTCTGCACTTACTTCTTCATTGGTAACCGTTTTTACCACGCTGGGCCCGGTTACAAACATATAGCTGGTATGCTCCACCATCATCGTAAAATCGGTAATGGCGGGTGAGTACACAGCACCACCGGCGCATGGCCCCATGATGGCTGATATCTGTGGTATCACACCGGAGGATAAAACATTCCGGTAAAAAATATCTGCATAGCCGCCAAGCGATCGTACGCCTTCCTGTATTCTTGCGCCGCCGGAATCATTCAGCCCGATCATTGGTGCGCCTGTTTTAAGGGCGAGGTCCATTATTTTACAAATTTTTTCTGCATGGGTTTCAGATAGGGAGCCTCCAAAAACGGTGAAGTCTTGCGCAAATGCATATACCAGCCGGCCATTGATGGTGCCATATCCCGTGATTACCCCATCGCCATAAAATTGCTGGTCTTCCATGCCAAAATCAATGGTGCGATGCAGCACCAATGCACCAATTTCTTCAAAAGAACCGGGATCCATCAGTAAGGTAATTCGTTCCCTTGCGGTTAATTTTCCTTTTTTATGTTGTGTATCAATCCGGTCTTTTCCGCCACCTTCTTTTCCTTCTGCTAACTTTTGATTTAACTGTTCGATTTTCGATTTCATTTCGGTTGAGTTTTTATTGCTTCCTTTTTTTCCAGTTAGAGGGTACACTTTCAGCAACGTTGATTTGTTGTTGTTTTGCCAGCCAGTGTTTTACAGCAATCACAGCAGCCAGCTCCGCATTGCGCCGTTTTTTTTCTTTTAGTTTTTCGGGAGTGTAATATTCCTTTACAAAATGAGTATCAAATTTACCACTCAAAAAAGCATTATGCTCAAATACAAATTTTCCGAACGGCAGGGTGGTAGATACGCCTTCAATGATATATTCGCTGATAGCGGTTTTCATTTTTTGTATCGCTTCTAACCGGTCTTTGCCGTGTGTTACCAATTTTGCAATCATCGGGTCGTAGTAAATTGGGATGGTCATCCCGGCTTCATATCCGTCATCCACCCTTACTCCTTCGCCAACCGGTTTTGTGTAGGTGGTAAGTGTGCCAATGGAAGGTAAAAAATCATTGAGCGGGTCTTCGGCGTACACCCTTAATTCAACGGAATGCCCACTGATGAACAAATCATCCTGTGTAAAAGAAAGAGGTTCGCCCCTGGCTATTTTTATTTGTTCTTCCACCAGGTCTTTGCCGGTGATCATTTCAGTTACCGGATGTTCTACCTGTAGCCGGGTATTCATTTCCAGGAAATAAAAATTTAATTCTGCATCTACTAAAAACTCTACGGTACCCGTGCTGGTATAATTGCAGGCCCTCGCTACCATTATGGCTGCTGCTCCCATTTCTTTGCGCAATTCGGGTGTTAATACTGCCGATGGGGATTCCTCCACTACTTTTTGGTGGCGGCGTTGAATGCTGCAATCCCGTTCAAATAAATGCACCACGTTTCCATGCTTGTCTGCCAACACCTGTATTTCAATATGCCTTGGTGAGGATACATATTTCTCAATAAAAACCGATCCATCGGCAAAGGAGGATTTTGCTTCGCTGGTGGCACGGTGCATTTGCTCTTCCAGTTCCGCTTCCTTTTCTACTATCCGCATTCCTTTGCCACCACCGCCTGCAGAGGCTTTTATCAATACCGGGTAACCAATTTTAGCAGCAGTAGCTTTGGCAATTGCAATATCTTCAATGGCCCGGTCAATACCAGGCACCATGGGAATGTTGTATTTTTTTACGCATTCCTTCGCTGCCAGTTTCGATCCCATAATGCGCATGGCTTCGGGTCCCGGGCCGATAAAATTAATACCGGCATCCGTTACCTTTTGTGCAAAATCAGCGTTCTCACTCAAGAATCCATATCCCGGGTGAATGCCATCTACATTCAGCTCTTTCGCAAAGGCGATTATTTTTTCGCCATTCAAATATGATTGGGCAGATGGTCCACCGCCCAGGCAAACTGCTTCATCCGCAAATAATACATGGGGCGAATTTCTGTCGGGTTCCGAAAATACGGCCACCGATTTTATTCCCATCTTGTGAATGGTCCTCATAATTCTTAAGGCAATTTCCCCCCGGTTAGCGACTAATATTTTTTGCATGATTTTGTATTTGAAATTGCATGTGATATTTTAAGATAATCATTCAGTCAAAAATTTGAAGCGAAATCGTCATTGATTTAGAATGTAACAATGGTTTTATTTGCTCATTTTTTTAATCTCCTGAAAATACAAGCCTTGATTGTATTTCATTTACCAGTTCAAGTTAACTACTTTGATAATGACAGCTAGGAAATTCAAAATATGATTCTGTCGGAATGAAAGATGCTGCATTTTCTTCTCCTCCGCCGCGGCGGAGAGTTAGAGGGGGCTCAATTCCACCAACACCTGCCCCCTGTCCACTGCCTGTCCCTTTGCTACCAATATTTTTTTAATGACTGCATTTACTGGTATTGCTATGCTGTTTTCCATTTTCATGGCTTCCAGTATCAGGATTTTATCACCTGCATTTACGGCTTGCCCATCCGATACTGCGATCTCCAGCACTAAACCCGGCATGGGAGCTTTTATGTTGGTGAGCACTTTGCCGGGCTTCAAGCCAAAACCCATGTTGTCCAGCACCTGATCGAGTTCATCTTTAATTTCTATCAAAAACGTTTCCCCATCTATGGCGATACTGCATTTCTTATTCGTACTGTTGGTGGTTACCAGCACCGCATTCACAGAACAATGATCTTTAATACAATTGAATTCTGTAGGGGATTTTTGGATAAGATCTGCAGCAGCTATTTCTTCATCATTAAAATAGAAGATAAAATCACCGGCGGTTACTTTGTAAGGTTTTGTGATGTCTGGCATGGGTGGGCAATATTTTTGTGGCTCAAATCTAAATCAATATGGGTAAACAGCGGTGTATAGTTTTAATGAATAGTCAAAAAAGAAGGATGTGGAGCGATGGATATTTATGACGGCACGGATATCTGCGATCATCCGGACATGAAATGCGAGGTGGGAATATGTACCAACTTTGCCTCCAATGCAAAGAATAAGTACAAGATTGTTGAAAAGGGGAATTACCGGGTAAGTTGCAAATGCAGCTAGTGTTAAGTTAAATGGTAATGGGCAATGGTGAATGGTCAATATTTCACCATTCACCATTCACAAATCGATGCGTCATTTGATTCTTAAAATAGTACTAGTGTAATATTACATTACAAAGTAACCCGAAATGAATTATAAATTTTATGCCCGATCCGATCGCTCTCGGATCGGGTTTTGTAATTCGTGCAATAAAATAAATAGTAAATCAATTTTTTATTACGCAGTACGGGCGAAAAATGTAAGCAATTACAAAACCTGTTTTCCCGGGAGAGATGTTGTAAATTTGGCCTTTACCATGCTAAAAAATATCTCTTCCTTTATTAAGATTAAACCTGCACTTGCAGTAGGTTTCCTGTTTTCTACTTCCAGCCTTTTGTTTGGCACCTGGGTAGCGTCTATACCAGGCATTAAACAGCGGCTTGGTTTTACAGATGGCAGTCTTGGTTTATCCCTGTTGCTTTCGCCGTTGGGGGCCATCACCGGCATGCTGCTTTCCACCCGGATATTCAGTAAGATACCTGTTGGGAAATGGATGGTGGTGGGGTATATGCTATTATGCTGTATCATGACGGTACAGATCAACTCTGTTAACAGGTGGATGTTCTGGGTATGCCTGTATTTTTTTGGGGGCATTAGTTTTTTAAACGGGGTGTCATCCAATGCCACGGTAAACATCCTGGAAAAAAAATATAACCGGTTACTGATGAGCACCTGTCATGGTATGTACAGCCTGGGTGGTGCGGTAAGCGCAGGACTGGCAGCTGTTTTGTTCGCCGTTCACCTTCCTTCCGGCTGGCAGATTGTATTGGTTGCCTCGGTCATCATCACTATCATTTTCTTCAACAGGCACCTGTTGTTAGCCAACCGGGATATCATTCATTCCAGGAGCGGAATCCAATTGCCTTCCCTCACGATATTGGGTATCTCATTTATATGCATGGTCACCTTTATGGCCGAAGGTTGTGTGGCAGACTGGAGTGCTATTTATTTAAAGGAAATGTTACACTCACCCAAAGAACTGGTAAGCCTGGGTTATGCAGGATTTTCAATAGCCATGACTATTGGCAGGTTAAATGGGGATAGCCTCATTGCGGCGATCGGTAGTAAAAAAATCGTAATTGCCGGTTGTTTATTGGCGGCTACCGGTTTCGGGGTAGTTGTATTTGCCCCGGTGGTATTGGTTGCTATTGCGGGGTATATTTTGGTTGGATTGGGTTGCTCCTGCATTGTACCTGTTTTATTTAGTGCAAGTGCCAATATTCCCGGGGTAAGTACGGTAGAGGGTTTTGCCATGGTTACAACCGGTGGTTTAATTGGCTTCTTAACCGGGCCCTCATTGATTGGGTTTATTTCTGAAAAATCAAGTCTTTCGCAGGGCTTTTCGCTGTTAATTCTATTGACAATGGTTGCAGCAGTAGTGGCCTGGAAAAATAGATTCCTGGTAAAAAAATCGCTTATAACCGATTTGCCTTATGATGAACAGGTTTATTAGGAAACGATACTGGGATACTGGATACTGAATACTTGATACTGGCACTGCAAATATTTATATAAAAAAAACCGGCTTTCAACTTCTGTGTAGAGGAAGCTTACGGCCGGTTTTTTTATGCGTTGAATTACCGTTAATTCTTTTAAACCCTATTTCAATGTTTTTAATAAATCTTCATTCAATTTAATATAGTCCGAATTTTTAGCAGTAGTTGCCAGTTCCATTGATTTGGTGGCTGCTGCAATGGCATCCTGTTTCTTGCCTAATTTGGCCAGGCAATTTGCTTTTTGATGATGGATCCAGAATGCAGTTGGGTTTTGGTCTGCAGCTTTATTAAACCAGGCCAGCGCTTTGTTCAGGTCTTTCTCATTGTCCATATAGTACATGGCTGCATTAAAGTAGGGGAGATTGTCCTTTGTCATGATGTTGTCGATCTGCGCCATTATTTTGCTGTCCACATCTGCCGAAATAGGCAGTGCAACAGCAGTATTTTCCCACATCAGGTGAAGATCACAGGAATTTGATTTCACGTTTGCAAACTGCATGGTAAATGTTTCAAACCTGTCTTTCATCATCATTGGTTTCGCATCCACCCTTACCACATCCATATCTTGTTTGTAGGCGGCCGGGGAAGTTACGTCTAGTTGTTTTGTAATGATGAGTGTCCAGCTTTCTTTGCCGGGTATTGAAAGCAGTCCATATTTACCAGCCGGTATTTTTTTGCCTCCGATCATCACTTCGTCGCCAAAAGTAAGGGTGGTAGCCTGGTTGGCTCCTGTGCGCCATACTTTTCCAAAAGGTACCAACTCTCCAACCACTTTACGTCCTTTCATATTTGGCCTGGAGTAAGAAAGTTCAATTGAGGATAAAGCAAAATTTTGCTTGATGGTTTGTGTTGTACTCGGCTGTGGAGTGTTGAGCGTCTGCGCAAATGTAAAATTGGTTGCGGCTATGGCAATCAGCAATAGTAATTTTTTCATGATTTTTTGTTTTTTTGAAAGGCTAAACTACCATGTATTAACTGGATAAAAAAGAAATTTCTTTCAATAATTTACTACAGGATGAAAGCTTTATTTGGTTAAACACTGAATTTTTGTTTTTATTTTTTTTAAAGAAATTATAAATATATCAAACAATATGTTAAATTTAGCTCCGATTGACCATCTGATCTACTTCCAATTTCCTGATAGTCTTCCAAAACTTATAATTTTTCAAAAACGCTTTTCATGAAAAAAAATCTTCTTTTTCTTCTCCCGTTATTATTATGTTTCGTATTTTCCAGTAGATCACAGGTTACTGATAATGAAAAAAAACTTGCGCTTGGCCTGGTTCAAACCAATAGTCCGGTAACAGGTTTAACTCCGGATGATCTGAACAACTCCATTGTAGCGAATACCTATGTTATCCCGGGTTCAAACATCCGGATGGTTTACCTCCAACAGAGTTACCAGGGGATACCAGTTTATAACCAAATGCAGGTGCTTGCATTCAAAGATGATAAACTGGTTTCCAATGCCGGGGGAAGATTAAAGACCCTTAACGAGTTAAGCAGGAATGCTAACTCCGTTCCCGCGGTTAGTTCAATAAACGCCGTTCAGACATCATTCAATGCACTCAAGATTAAGCGTTCGCAAGAGATGGTGGCCTTAAAATCTTTAGATAACGGGAAAAAAGTGGACTTCGGAAAGCAGCAGATTTCGCTGGAAAATATTACAGCCGAATTGATATGGCTACCCATTGAAGAAAGCACCGAACTAAAATTAGTGTGGCAGGTTTTTGTAGCTCCACGCAACGACGAGGATTATTGGTTGGTAAGGGTTGACGCTAAAAGCAATACGGTAATCAATAAACAAAGCCTTACAATAAAATGTAACTGGGATAAGGAAGAACATTCTTTGAAAAATCATGTTGATAAAAAGCACCCGGTTAAAAATAATGTGGATAATATAACGCCCATTGAATTCTATGATGTCAGCAAAACACTTAGCGGTCCATCGGTGGTAAATACGGCATCTTACCGGGTGGTAAAATATCCTGCGGAAAGTCCCACACATCCCGGTGGCGCAAATGTGTTGGTTACCGATCCCTGGCTGATGTCGCCTGGAAACGCTACCTCACTCGGATGGCATAATGACGCTACGACCTCATACAGTACTACCAGAGGTAATAATGTGTATGCTTACGAAGACAGGAATGCTGATAATTTGCCGGGTATTTCCGAAGTATCAACTACGGCTCAGCCCAGTCTTACCTTCGACTTCGTGCCAAATCTTTCTCTCGAACCTACTGTACGAACTCCTGCACCCAATCAGCAGTTTAACACCACCAACTTATTTTACTGGAATAATCTCCTGCACGACCTTTCTTATATTTATGGTTTCACTGAATCGGCAAGGAATTTCCAGAATAATAACCAGGGCAGGGGCGGTGCAGGCGGAGATTATGTTTTAGCTGAGTCGCAGGATGGCAGCGGAACGAACAACGCCAATTTTTCAACGCCTTCCGACGGAGGACGGGGAAGAATGCAAATGTACCTGTGGACTTCACCTACACCTGACCGTGACGGAGATGTTGACAATGGGATTGTGGCACATGAATATACGCATGGAATCAGCAACAGGCTCACTGGTAATGGTGTTACCTGTTTAAACAACTTAGAACAGATGGGAGAAGGCTGGAGTGATTATTTTGGCTTGATGATTACCCATGACTGGGCAAACGCTTTGGCAGGTGATGGTTTCAGCAAGCCCCGCGGCATTGGAACCTATGTGTTAAACCAACCCGTAACAGGTTTAGGAATACGTCAATACAGGTATACATCGAATATGGCTGTAAATCCGTTGACCTACGGAAACCTGGCAACTGTGGCAGTACCTCACGGCGTTGGTACTATATGGTGTACCGCACTATGGGATATGACCTGGGAGATAATACAAACGCAGGGTATCAATGCCAATATCTATAATATTGCAGGAGGCGGAGGCAATGCCATTGCCCTGAAACTCGTATTTGAAGGGATGCGTTTGCAGCCATGCAGCCCGGGGTTTATAGACGGGCGGAATGCCATTCTAAAAGCAGATACTTTATTTTTTGGAGCTCAATATAGTTGTGCCATTATAAAAGCTTTCGCCAGGAGGGGAATGGGGATAGGGGCACTTCAAGGATCATCCAATTCGAGAACCGATCAGACATTAAGTTTTGTGGATTGCTCTTCTGCTACCTGCAATGCACCCACCGGCCTTACCACCACCTCCATTACCAACAGCAGCGCTACTGTCAATTGGACGGCTGTTTCCGGGGCTGTGAGTTATACGGTTGAATATAAATTAAACAGTGCCTCCACCTGGACATCTGCTACTGCAGCGACAACTGCTACTTCAGTAAATATTACGGGGTTAACTGCATCTGCATTATACGACTGGAGAGTTCGTACCAATTGTAGTGGCGGCAACAGCTCTTATACTCAGGCACAGTTTACCACCACTGCTGCTCCCTGCAATGCCCCCACCGGCCTTACTGCAACGGCCATTACAGCGACGGGCGCTACAGTTAACTGGACAACAGTTGCAGGTTCCGTGAGTTATACGGTTGAATATAAAATAAACAGTGCCTCTACGTGGGCCACTGTTGCTGTGGCGACAACTGCTACCTCCGTAAATATTACCGGGCTAAATGCTTCCACTTTATACGACTGGAGAGTCCGTACCAATTGTACTGGCGGCAACAGCACCTATACGCAGGCACAGTTTACCACCACTGCTACGGCTACCTGCAATGCGCCGATTGGTTTAACTACCACAGCCATTACGGTAACAAGCGCTACGGTGAACTGGACCGCAGCTACAGGTGCAAATGATTATACGGTTGAGTACAAATTAAATAGTGCCTCTACCTGGACCACTGCTGCTGCGGCAACTACTGCTACTTCGGTAAACATTACGGGTTTAACTGCGTCGTCATTATACGATTGGAGGGTTCGTACCAATTGTACTGGCGGTAACAGCGGTTATACGCAGGCACAATTTACCACCGCTGCTGCTCCCTGCAATGCGCCTACCGGCCTTGCTGCAACGGCCATTACAGCCACGGGTGCTACAGTGAACTGGACCGCAGTTACAGGTGCCGTAAGTTATACAGTTGAATATAAATTAAATACTGCCTCTACCTGGAGCACTGCTGCTGCGGCAACTACTGCTACCTCAGTAAACCTTACGGGACTCACTGCGTCCTCATTATACGATTGGAGAGTTCGTACCAATTGTACAGGTAATAACAGCATTTATACGCAGGCACAGTTTACCACCGCTGCTGCGGGTTCCTGCAATGCCCCTGCCGGCCTTACTACCACCGCCATTTCAGCAACAAGCGCTACAATCAACTGGACCGCTGTTGCCGGGGCTATTAATTATGCAATAGCATACAAATTAAAGACAGCTTCCACCTGGAACACTTCCGATGTGCTGGTTACTACTCTCTCAGCAAATATTACAGGACTAAAGGCTTCCACCTTATACGACTGGAGAGTTCAAGCCAATTGTTCCGGCGGTAGCAGCGCTTATACACAGGCACAGTTTACCACTACCGGTACCACTATCTGCAATGCGCCAGCCGTGTTAACCACCACCGCAATTACAGCGACCAGCGCTACAGTAAACTGGACGGTTGTTACAAGTGCGAATGATTATACGGTTGAGTATAAATTAAATACTGCCTCCACCTGGACCACTGCTGCCACTGCAACTACGGGTACTTCTGTTAACATTACGGGGTTAACTGCTTCTACTTTATACGACTGGAGAGTTCGTACCAATTGTACTGGCGGTAGCAGCGTTTATGCACAGGCACAGTTTACGACTGCTGCTGCTCTCTGCAATGCACCCACTGGTCTTACTGCCACCGCCATTACAGCGACCAGTGCAACAGTAAACTGGACAGCTGTGACAGGTGCGAATGATTATACGGTTGAATATAAGTTAAACGGCGTCACCACCTGGACTACAGCTTCCGCAGCAACTAATGCTACATCGGTAAACATTACAGGATTAGCTGCTTCCACTTTATATGATTGGAGAGTTCGCACTAATTGTACTGGCGGTAATAGCGTTTATACACAGGCACAATTTACAACTGTTGCGACTCCCTGCAATGTACCCATGGGGCTTACTGCCACCGCTATTACAGCGACCAGCGCTACAGTAGACTGGACGGTTGTTACAGGTGCGAATGATTATACGGTTGAGTATAAGTTAAATACTGCTTCCACCTGGACCACTGCTGCCGCAGCAACTACTGCTACATCGGTAAACATTACAGGATTAGCTGCTTCCATATTATATGATTGGAGAGTTCGTGCCAATTGTACCGGCGGTAGCAGTGGCTATACACAGGCACAGTTTACTACTGCCGCTGCTCCCTGCAATGCACCAACCAGTCTTACTGCCACTGTGATTACAGCGACCAGTGCTACAGTGAACTGGGCGGTTGTTACAGGTGCCAATGATTATACTGTTGAGTATAAATTAAACAGTGTCTCTACCTGGACCACTGCTGCCACAGCCACTACCGCTACGTCGGTAAACATAATGGGGTTAGCTGCGTTCACCTTATACGACTGTAGAGTTCGTGCCAATTGTACCGGCGGTAACAGCGCTTATACACTGGCGCAGTTTACCACCATCGTTTCGGGTTCCTGCAATGCCCCCACCGGCCTTACTGCCACCGCTATTACAGCCTCCGGCGTTACAATCAACTGGTCTGCTGTTCCCGGGGCTATTAATTATACGGTGGGATTCAAGTTAAGGGCAGCTTCCACCTGGAATACGTCGGATGCGCCTATAACCAACCTTTCAATAGATATTTCCGGACTAAAAGCTTCCACCTTATACGACTGGAGAGTTCGTGCTAATTGTTCTGGCGGTAGCAGCGTTTATAGCCAGTCAGCTTTTACAACGGCCAGTACAGCTACTTTTGGTGAAGAGTCTGCTACGGATGTTATCACTAAAATAAATGTGTTCCCTAACCCTGCTCACCAATCGGTTACAGTAAGTGTTGGTGAGTTGAAAAAAGGTACTGCAGAGTTGCTTTTGTTTGATATTTATGGGAAACTTTTATTAAAACAACGTACCAGCCAGTCATACACAACAGTGGATATTTCATCGTTAGCAGCCGGTACTTATATAATAAGAATAAAGAATGAAAAAAGCGAATGCAACGTAAAAATCGTAAAACAAAAATAGTTATATCAGACGCTATAAAGAGCCTTCCTTCACAGGGAGGCTTTTTTTACGTATAAATTTTTCGAGGGTAAAAAATTAATCAGACCACATTCAATAAAACGCTATGTTGAAATCTATCCTTATGCTTCGATATTTTCTATCCAGGAGATGGGATAGTAATTTATTTTGACAGTATTGTTAGTCATCACCTGTATTAACTTATTTTTGTTTCGATTTGATTACTTCTCAGCCGTCAATTTAAATGAAATGAAAATCAACACTATAAAAAAAGCATCGCTGATAGCCTTATTCTTTTATATCCCCCTGGCAACCATGGCATGGGGAGTGGAAGGGCACCGGATTGTTGGGCAAATAGCAGATAGCTACCTTACCAAAAAGGCAAGGAAGGAAATCAGTAAAATATTAGGGACTGAATCTGTTGCCATGTCAAGTAACTGGGCCGATTTCGTAAAATCTGACCCTTCCTACAACTATCTGTATAACTGGCATTTCATTAATCTAAAGGCAGGTTTATCCGAAGCCCAGGTAGATGGATACCTTGCGCAAGACACTGCCACCGATGCATACACGAAAATAAATTTCCTGGCAGCAGAATTAAAAAAATCAGATCTTTCTGCAGAGAATAAGCAATTATATCTACGTTTGTTAATTCACCTCGTGGGTGATATCCACCAGCCCATGCATACCGGCCGACCTGAAGACCTGGGGGGAAATAAAATAAAAGTGATGTGGTTTGGTGATTCAAAAAATCTGCACCAGGTTTGGGATGACCAACTAATCCTCTTTCAGCAGTTAAGTTATACAGAATATTCTGCGGCCATCAATCATACCACCAAAGACCAGTTGAAAGCAATGCAACAGGAGCCGGTTAGTAAATGGGTGTACCAATCGTACCAGGTAGCTGAAAAAATTTATAATGATGTTAAGCCAGACCAAAAGCTGGATTACAAGTATAACTACAATTATGTATCCATCCTGAACCGGCAACTGTTGAAAGGCGGTGTTCACCTGGCCGGATTGCTGAATGAAATATTTGGAGGATAAGGGAAAAAATAACCGGCATACAATGTTTATTGCCTTGCCAAAAAATGGGAAGTATTTATCCCGGTAATTTTGCTTTGGGAGCATAACAATTTCGATAGCTACGGGAACGTACAGGCTTGCCAACCTTTTTTATAAAGTGTAACTATTTTACGGTATCTCACGCACGGTTGGCAACCTTTACCGCTGCAAATAAGCGATCTGATAGCTATCGGATTTGGAATGCTTCATTTGTTATTGTGTTTTCTGATATTAAATTTTATATAAAATACATGATGACAGGAAAGAAAAAATTTTCTTTGATATTGGTGTTGGGTATGATCACTGCGATCGGCCCATTCTCCATTGATATGTACCTGCCCGCCTTTACCAATATTGCGGATGATCTGCATACTTCGGTCGCACATGTATCATTGTCCTTGTCTTCTTTTTTTATTGGGATATCAATCGGCCAGTTTGTTTATGGGCCGCTGCTTGATCGCTTTGGGCGTAAAAAGCCACTTTTTGTGGGGCTTTCAATTTACCTTGTAGCGTCTGCACTTTGTGCCATGGCAGGCTCTGCTGATAGTTTAATTGCCCTTCGGTTTTTACAGGCACTTGGTGGATGTGCTGGTATGGTGGCATCCCGGGCGATGGTACGTGATCTTTTTGAAGTAGCGGATAATGCAAAGGTGTTTTCCATGCTGATGCTGGTGGTGGGCGTTTCACCCATTATAGCTCCTACGCTTGGAGGATATATTACCGCTTCACTGGGATGGCATTTTATATTTGTGTTGCTAACAATTATGGCTGCCGTAATTATAGCGGCGGTTCATTTTATATTGCCCGAAAGCCGCAAGCCGGATACTGACTATTCGTTAAAACCTGCGGCAATTGTAAGGAGTTTTTGGGGTGTATTAAAAGAACCACAGTTTTTTACCTATTCATTCACGGGAGCAATTGCCGCTGCTGGTTTGTATGCTTATATTGCGGGTTCCCCATCGGTTTTTATGGAAATTTATAAAGTTTCTGAAAAGCAATATGGCTGGATCTTTGCGCTGGTAGCCGCCGGGCTTATCATCGCCAGCCAGCTTAATAGTTTGTTGTTGCGCAGGTATAAAAGTGAACAGATCATCCCGGTAGCATTAATTTGCCAGAGTATCGCCGGTATCCTGCTTTTTTTTGGATCATTGAATGCCTGGATCGGGCTGGCCGGTACTATTGCACTTGCCATGCTCTTCCTGAGTTGCCAGGGCTTTATCTTTCCAAATTCTTCAGCGCTTTCAATGGCTCCATTTAGTAAAAATGCCGGTAGTGCTTCCGCCTTAATGGGTGCTATTCAAATGGGGATTGGCGCTTTCACCTCTGCACTGGTAAGTTTCCTGAGTAATCAAACAGCCCTCCCAATGACGGGTGTAATGGCAGGTTGTTCACTGCTAAGCTTCTGCATACTCATGATCGGCGGAAAGATCATCCGGTATAAAGCAACCATGGAAGAAGTGGAAGAAGAAACGGTGGATATGATGAGTAGTCAGTAATGAGTAATGAATGATCAGTAATGAGTAATGAGTAATGAGTAATGAATGATGAACAACGAGTAATGAGTAAGAAGTGAATAATTATTAACAATGTAAGCTGGTCAATCCTCACAGGTTTTTAAAACCTGTGAGGATTTCGAAAGCTAGTTGTTTTGAATAATTAACTACAAAACGCCCGACGCTTTACAGGTAAAAGGCTGTTGCGGCAAATAACCTAAAGCCGTTTAATTTTATCAATGATTATTTTCTTTCCAAAGCTTTCACCATTTCTTTGTTGCTCCTGTATTTTCCTTACGATAGTCATCCCTTTTACAACCCTTCCAAAAGCAGCAAAACCAAGGCTGTCGCTACCTGATTTGTTACCATAGTCAAACAGGGTTTGGTCACCTATGCAAATGAAAAACTCCGTATTGGCTGATCCCGGAGTAGTTCTTGCCAGTGAAACTGTGCCTGTGGTATGCGATAAACCGGTTTGTATGGTTGGCTCATGAACAATGCCGGGCACGACCGGGTGTAACTTATCGTTTGTTTGCCAGATACCACCCTGTATAAGGCCTACATTACTGGCCGCACTTTGCCCTTCCGCCATCACTACCCGGTAGAAAGAACTGTTATTATAAAACCCGGAATCAACATAAGATAAGAATGCCCTCACGGATTCAGGAGCCTTCACGGGAAATAATTCTATCTCAATGTCGCCAAAGGAGGTTACTATTAAAACATGGGGATTTTTATTTTGTGGCTGGTTACATCCAAATATACCCAATAAGCTAAAAAGGAAGATAAATTTATACATGTCTGCAAATTTATTTATTTGTTTAGTTGCCTGGCATGTAATTTAAAACGTTATCCGTTGAAGTTAAGCATCAGTAATACCGTGGAAAAACAATCAATTAATGGCTGGCACTTATTTATAGTTATACCCTTCTCTTATTTAAAAATGCCGGTTGGTAGTTGGGAGTGAGAATAGAACTGCGTTTAAAATAAACATTGCGGATGATGGTGAATTGGCTACCGGGTAACTGAAGATTTTAAATGATCATTTTTTAAGCGCCTTTATAAAAAATGATCATTTTGGATAGAATATTTATACGGTAAGTCTTACATTGATGGCGTTGGCACCTTTTGGTCCCATTTCAACTTCAAATGTTACTTTGCTGTTTTCTTTAATATTGTCGAGGAATGCATTCATGTGAACAAATACACTTTCCTGCGATTCAAGGTCTTTGATGAAACCATATCCTTTTGATTCATTGAAAAACGTAACGGTTCCTTTCCTGATCAAATCTGCCGGATCAAAAGGTTTTTGCTTCGGAACACCAATTTCAATGTCTTCTACATTTACTTTTATCTTTTTGCGGGGATCGGGGGGAGTAGAAGATAAATTGCCGTTTTCATCAATATAGGCAAGCATATCATCAAAACTTTTACCATCTTTCGCATTATCCTTGCGTTCCTGTTTTTTCTCTTCCTTGTCCTTTTTGTTCTTCTGCTTTTTCTTTTCTCTTTCTTTTTTACTCCAAGTCTCCTGTGATTTAGCCATAATTTTTCTTAATTGTATTTTAGGTTTTTGTTTGTAAATGAATAAAGATACAATAGACCGATAAAAAAACTTTGATTGTTGGCGCCTATTTGGTTAAAGGTACAAAATTTATATCCCTCCGTCAAATGCGTGTTGGAAAGAGGGACATTACAAATTGTCACAGGGGTTAAATGTCGCCAGCCTTTCGGAAGAAACCGATTGGCAGGGATATACTTTCAAAAAGGTTGGCAACCCTATGCGACACCTTGTTATGCAACCTCGGAAAGCCTTTTAGGCAATGCTACCAATCTGGGGTTTAAAAAGAATTTATATCGGGTTTCTGACAGGCTCTTTCGCAAATCCATTCGCAGAATGTGGAAGAAATAGCACTCCACTTTTTTTTCCCTGCAATACAACCGGTAGAATTTTACAATATCATAACAATAAAGTATCCTCAAATAATTGTTGAACGATCGCTGATAGATCGGGCAACCTGGAATATTATTTTGGCGATTAAATACCGAAATGTAGTAACTTAATATTTTCATACAAATATTAGAATTTCCTGCCGCCTTTGTGTTAAATTTTCATTAATGAGAAATCTCCTGAGTACTTTTTTTTTCATGGGATTGGTGTTTTCTTCTTTTGCTAATCATACAAAGGGAGGGTGGATCTATTATAAGTATATCGGCCCCGGTGCTGCTGCCAACACTGCGAGATATCAAATTACCCTAAAGATTTACACAGAATGTATTTTGAATACCAATCAATGGTGCCCGGATGTAAATGTTTCTATTTTTAATGGAGGCAGTAATACGCTGTTTCAAACTGTGAATGTAGTAAACAGTGCTGTAGCTGATATTCAGAATTGTACCCGGCAGGAATGTCATCCATGCATCAGCGATATCCCTAATATATGCTACAAAATTACTACGTTTGAATTCACGCAGGACCTTCCGGTTACTCCGGCTGGTTATATTATTTCTTACCAGCGTTGTTGCCGTATCGCCAATATTATCAATCTCCAACCCGGATCCAGTACTATTGGCGATACCTGGACAGTAAGTATTCCGGGAACAAACGGATTAGATCGTCTTGCATTTCAAAATTCAAGTGCGCTGTTTTCGCAGAATGACACCGCCATGATCTGCAAAGACAATTATTTTACTTTTGATTTTAGCGCAAAAGATCCTGATGGGGATTCGCTTGCTTACGCTTTTTCGGATGCTTATTTTTCCGGCAGGGGTAACGCTGCTCAGTGTAACAGCCAGTCGGATGCTCCTCCGTTTAGCTTTGTGGGTTACCAAAGTCCGTATACTGGGAATCAGCCTTTGGGGCCTGGTGTTACCATCAATCCTGTTACAGGAATTGTTAGTGGTATTGCACCTTCTATGCAGGGCACTTACGTGCTTAGCTGTACGGTTTCAGAATATAAAAAGGGTACCGGTATTCTAAAGTCCACAGTGCATAAATCAATACATATCAGCGTGGCCGATTGCTCATTAACCCAGGCCATATTAGAAACTGAGTATTACAGTTGCGATGGACTTACCAAATCTTTCACCAACAAAGCAAGTGGTGGAAATATTCAAACCTATTACTGGGAATTTGGTGTGGCTGGTGTTTCCAATGATACTTCCAATCTTGCCAATCCTTCATTTACTTATCCTGATTCAGGGGTCTACGTTTTGAAATTAGTGGTCAACAAAAATCTCCCCTGTTCCGATTCCGCCTTCTCGGTGGTAAAAGTGTACCCTGTTTTTAAACCCGACTTTACGGTACAGGGCCAATGCAAAAACACACCCATCGGCTTTTTTGATAGAACCATCAGCACATCCGGAACCATTAATTTCTGGCAGTGGAATTTTGGAGACGGAAGTTCAGCCAGCAATGTATCGAATACACCTAATGCGTCCCATGTATATGTGCAGGGGGCAAATTACAATGTATCCCTAACGGCATCCAATAGCAGGGGTTGCAGGGATTCAATTACTAAAGTTGTTTTCGTTACAGACAAGCCTGCATTGGATTTAACAAACGATACGCTGATATGCGATATTGACACCCTTCAATTAAATGCTGTTGGTTTTGGAACGGTGGTGTGGCGCCCCAATTACAATATCAATAACCTTACTTCTATTTCACCGTCGGTTAGTCCTGATATTCCCACAAAATATTATGCAACAATTACCGACCCTTATGGCTGTGTTGGAACCGATTCTGTTTTTATAAATGTAAAAAGCTTTGTAACATTAAAAGGCGGTAATGATACCACTATCTGCCAGTCGGACCCAATGGTATTGCCCTTATCCGGCGATGCATTGCAATATCAATGGACGAGCAATTCGTCTGCAGGCAGCCTGGATAATGCCAGTTTAAAAAACCCGGTAGCAATTCCTTTGGTAACCACCACTTACCGGGTAACGGGTAGCATTGGCAAGTGTAAGGCGCAGGATGATATCACCATTCAAGTAGTGCCATATCCCAAAGCGCAGGCAGGGGCAGATACCAGTATTTGCCTGGGAACTTCTGCGCAGTTGCATGCTTCCGGTGGCAGCATATATTCCTGGAGTCCGGGTACTTTCCTCGATAACCGTTTAATTTCAAACGCGATATCCATAACGCCATCGGGCAGTATCCGTTATACAGTTATAGTAAATGATACATTGGGATGTCCAAAACCTGTTTCCAGTTCCATATTTATATCGGTGTTAAAGGTAAATGCCAATGCCGGTCCGGCAGATACAACGGTTGTACTCGGACAGCCGTTGCAACTGAATGCGACAGGTGGTACCCGCTATCTGTGGAGCCCTGCCCTTGGGCTGAACAATTCCGGTATTTCCAGCCCGGTTTCACTTACACAAAATGATATCACTTACCTTGTAAAAGTCAGTAACGCCTCCGGTTGTTTTGATTATGATAGCATCCGGGTGAGGGTATACCTGGTGGATGCGGGTATTTATGTACCTACTGCATTTACGCCCAATAGTGATGGACGGAATGATTTCTTCAGGCCGGTGTCACTGGGGTTAAAAATCCTCGACGTTTTCAGGATTTATAATCGATGGGGGCAATTGGTGTTTAGCGATACCAACGTGGAGTCTCAGGGCTGGGATGGCACATTCAAGGGAAATAAGCAGGAACCTGCCACTTATATCTGGCAAGCGGAAGGAATAAATTACCGGAACGAAAAAATCAAAAAGCAAGGCTATGTAGTATTGATACGGTAACCGAAAATGCTGCTGCCTGCTAAAGGTGGCCGGGCCAAAACATATTCTGCACATTACCTGCCGGAAATATTTTCAGCAGCATATTATCCAAATGATGGGAATATCACCATTAGACGTCTTTACCCTATAAAACTTCCTGCAACAAAAACAATTGTTCGAATAACGTTCCACCGCTATTGAGAAATGGCACGCCCACCTACAAAATCTCACCGTTTACCGCCGTTTACCTTGTCATTTACCTAAAGCCATTTTTAAACATGCTTTACCCACTATACATTTGTGTTATAAAAATAAAACACAATGGAAAAGATTAGGAATTTTAAAGACCGGGAAGGCGGCAGGGTAGTAGGTGGATTAATACTTGTTGCAGTGGGTGCAGCTTTATTATTACGAAACATGGGATTTTTAATGCCGGGATGGCTCTTTACCTGGCCGATGATTTTGATCCTGGTAGGTATTCATACGGGGTTCAAACATAATTTCAGAAACAATTCCTGGATCATATTGATGGCTGTAGGAGGGTTCTTCCTGGTTAGCAAGTTTATCCCTGAGCTGAGTTTGGAGCCGCTGTTTTGGCCGCTGGTGATCATAGGTCTGGGAGTAGCATTCATCCTCCGGCCACAACGGAATAATTGGGTAAATATTAATTCAGAAACGAAATATAATAAATGGGACAATGTTGCTGACCGTGATACACCCGGTGTTGCAGACGATGCAAAATTAGACAGCAGTGACTACCTGGAGGTGCGCTCGGTTTTTAGTGGTGTAAAAAGAAATGTGGTATCAAAAAATTTCCAGGGCGGGCAGATTTCGTCTGTTTTTGGCGGTGCCGAAATCAATCTTAACCAGTCGGATATACATGGACAGGTAATTATCAAATTAGAAATCGCATTTGGCGGAGTGAAATTAGTTGTGCCGCCACATTGGGCAGTTCAAAATGAAATAGATGGAATATTCCATGGCATCGAAGATAAAAGAAGTGTGAACCCATCTTCAGCAATCAATCCCGATAAAGTACTTATTTTAAAAGGCTCGGCGGTATTCGGTGGCGTGGAAATCAGGAGCTATTAGGGCAGATGGTTTTAGGTTGAAGGTTTAAGGTTGATGGTTGGGGGTGATAATACGGCCATTATACTTCAACCGAATTATAAATAAGGTAACAGGTTAAATTAACTCAGACATCAACAATCCGAGCTATCGGATCAGACATCAGACATAAATTCTATCTCATCCAAAACAACACTCAACATGAATTGGTTTCTTGCAAAGCTGGTCTTCCGTATCGTATGCGGCCACGGAAATCATACACCACAGTTTGATGAACAACTACGACTCATTTTCGCCGATGATGAATTGCATGCTTTTCATAAAGCCCGTTTAATGGGAGAAAGCGACTGTATCGATACTGCTACAGAAAATGCCGTTGAACCAGTATGGAAATTTATTGATGTTACCGAATTGCACCAGATTACTCCTGGTACAGATGGAGCAGAAATCTTTTCGGTTATAAAGGAAGAAGCCGAAGCGGAATTGTACATTCGCAGAGTCAAAAAAACGGCCACGCAATTATTACAGCGGGGCCTGCATCAGTTCACCGTTATAAACAGGATGGCCATTGGCACTTAATATTTCACCGGATAGAAAAGTAAAACTTGTTTTTACCGCCGTTTTTTTTATATGGTGGTGTATTTGGAGTATACTTCATACAATGGTATTGCAAGATTTTGGTATGGCAACTTCCAGGTCCGGTGCAGATGCCTTCATCAGCAATTTATTACTTGCATTCGCCTGTTTACTCGTTTTTAATAACATGCGTTATTATTTACCCCGGCGTGAAAAGTACTGGTACGTACTGGTGATCAGTATCGCCCTAAGTTCGCTATGGTTGTTGACAATGCGGGTAAGCCTGTGGGGATTGTATAAAGAGGATGTATCATATATGCGTTTCATGTCGCAAACATCCAATATCAGGTATGCCATTGGTTTTTTAATGATCGGGTGCTCTACCATGTTGAGTTTACTCTGGTATTCGCAACAGGATCAGCAATCTGAAAATAAAAGAAAGCTGGATATGGAACGCCTGGCACGGGAAGCCGAGTTGAACAAGTTGCGTCAGCAACTACAGCCACATTTTTTGTTTAACAGTTTAAATTCAATCAGTGCATTAACCGGAAGCCAGCCCGAAAAAGCAAGGCACATGATACAGCAGTTAGCCGATTTTTTAAGGGGCACTTTAAAAAAGGAAGAGCAGCAATGGACCACATTGGAAGAAGAAGTGCAATACCTGCAATTGTATCTGGACATAGAAAAAGTGCGCTTTGGTTACCGCCTGCAAACCAATATTGATTGTGAAGAGGCGGCATTGCAAATGCGGTTGCCATCTATGCTGCTACAGCCATTGGTAGAAAATGCTATCAAGTTTGGCCTGTATGATACCATTGGTGAGGTAACTATTTTTATATCAGCAAAGCGGGTAAACGACCTGCTGGAGGTAACCGTACAAAACCCGTTTGATGAAAGTACTTCAGCGGCTGTAAAAGGTACGGGCTTTGGTTTGGCTTCCATCAAGCGGCGGCTGTTTTTATTATTCGCCCGCTACGATCTGTTACAAATAAAAAAGGAAGCACAACAGTTTATTACGATAATCAGCATACCGCAACAGCATGAAAGCAATAATAATTGATGATGAGCCATTGGCAAGAATGATGGTAAAAGAGTACCTGCAATCTTATACGCATATTACGGTTGTAGAAGAATGCAACGATGGTTTTGAAGGCCTGAAAGCCATTCAGCAACACCGGCCCGATTTAATTTTCCTGGATATTCAGATGCCAAAAATAAATGGTTTTGAAATGCTGGAATTAATTGACAATCCTCCTCCCGTAATTTTTACTACCGCATTTGAAGAGTATGCCATCAAAGCGTTTGATGCGCATGCAGCTGATTATTTGCTAAAGCCATTCAGTAAGGAGCGCTTTGATAAAGCCATGCAAAAACTGCAACAGCAACGGGTAAATGTAACGCAGGCGATTATAGATACCGCCCTGCATTCGCCGGCTCCAAATAACCGCATCGTGGTAAAAGACAATGGCAAAATAAAAATTATCCCGGTTGGGCAGATACAATACCTGGAAGCTGCGGATGATTATGTAAAAATATTTGCCGCTGAGGGTATTTTTTTAAAGAAGAAAACCATGCAGCATTTTGAAGATGTTTTACCCCCTCAGGAATTCATCCGCATCCATCGTTCCTATATCATCAATGCACAATTAATCACCCGTATTGACCAGCACGAAAAAGATAGCCACCTGGTATTATTGACCACCGGTGCAAGACTGCCTGTAAGCAAGGCCGGGTACGTAAAATTAAAGGAGATATTGGGGATTTGATTTCGATCAATGGTATTTCAAAAGGTAGTTCATCCATTGCAGTTGCAATTACCTGCAATTACCCGAAGCCCACTACCCGCCGTTTTTGAGTGTCGTGCGGATGGTAGTGCGGCGATGGCAACACCAACAATCACCTTGGCGTAGCAAATGTCTTTCGTATTCGCATATCTCCCATGTCGCCCGAAGCCCACTGCCTGCCGTTGTTGCGTGTTGTGCGGATGGTAGTGCGGCGATGGCAACACCAACAATCTTTAAAGTTGTTGGTGATCGCCCTGCTACGGAGCCCTCTGCACGAACACCAACAACGGCTGAATGTAACACGTAAGCCATGTTGTTGGTGATTGCTCTGCCACGAATCCCTCAGCACGAACACCAACAACGGCTGAAAACTCTTCCCTATACCTCGAAGCCCACTGCCCGCTGTTGTTGCGTGTTGTGCGGATGGTAGTGCGGCGATGGCAACACCAACAATCTTTATGGGAGGAATAAAATATAACACGTAAGCAAAGTTGTTGGTGATTGCTCTGCCACGAATCCCTCAGCACGAACACCAACAACGGCGGAGAGTGGGAGCCATGTTGTGGGTGAATGCTCTGCCAAGGAGCACTCTACACGAACACCAACAACGGCGGAGGGTGGGAGCCATGTTGTTGGTGATCGCCCTGCCACGAAACCCTCAGCACGAACACCAACAACGGCGGAGGGTGGGAGCCATATTGTTGGTGATTGCTCTGCCACGAATCCCTCAGCACGAACACCAACAACGGCGGAAAATGTAACACGTAAGCCATGTTGTAGGTGATCGCCCTGCCACGAACCCTCTGCACGAACATCAACATCGGCGGAAAACTCTTTCCATAGCCCGAAGCCCGCTGCCCGCCGTTGTTGCGTGTTGTGCGGATGGTAGTGCGGCGATGGCAGCACCAACAACCTTTAAAGTTGTTGGTGATTGCTCTGCCACGAATCCCTCAGCACGAACACCAACAACGGCGGAGGGTGGGAGCCATGTTGTTGGTGATTGCTCTGCCACAAATCCCTCAGCACGAACACCAACAACGGCTGAAAACTCTTCCCTATACCTCGAAGCCCACTGCCCGCCGTTGTTGCGTGTTGTGCGGATGGTAGTGCGGCGATGGCAGCACCAACAACCTTTATGGGAGGAATAAAATATAACACGTAAGCAAAGTTGTTGGTGATCGCCCTGCCACGAAATCCTCAGCACGAACACCAACAACGGCGGAGAGTGGGAGCAATGTTGTTGGTGATTGCTCTGCCACGAATCCCTCAGTACGAACACCAACAACGGCGGAGGGTGGGAGCCATGTTGTTTGTGATTGCTCTGCCACGAATCCCTCAGCACGAACACCAACAACGGCGGAGGGTGGGAGCCATGTTGTTGGTGATTACTCTGCCACGAATCCCTCAGCACGAACACCATCAACGGCGGAGGGTGGGAGCCATGTTGTTGGTGATTGCTCTGCCACGAATCCCTCAGCACGAACACCAACAACGGCTGAAAACTCTTCCCTATACCTCGAAGCCCACTGCCCGCCGTTGTTGCGTGTTGTGCGGATAGTAGTGCGGCGATGGCAACACCAACAACCTTTATGGG
>Ga0209181_10001405_pt1 | contig 42371 bp, 38 predicted proteins | sample MAT05_FD_187208 | JGI IMG/M metagenome (GOLD analysis project Ga0209181, IMG submission 187208) | Freshwater microbial communities from Lake Fryxell liftoff mats and glacier meltwater in Antarctica - MAT-05 (SPAdes) (version 2) | ecosystem: Environmental > Aquatic > Freshwater > Ice > Liftoff... | reverse complement strand
CAGGACGGCCAGGTCTGGATCAGCGACAGCCAGCGCACCGCCGAGCTGACGCCGTTGGCCTGGAAGACCGCGACCCTTTGAACCAGGCCCCACGATGACCGACCGCAGCCCGCCCGACACCGACCCTCACCTGTGGCTCGAAGAGGTGGCAGGCGACGCCGCACTGGCCTGGGTGCACGAGCGCAACGCCATCACGGAAGCCCGACTCGGCAACGACCCGCGCTACGACCCGACCCGCGCCGCCACCCTGAAAGTGCTGGACTCGCGGGAGCAGATTCCCTATGTGGCGCGGCGCGGCGACTGGCTCTACAACTTCTGGCGCGACGACCACTCGCCGCGCGGCCTGTGGCGGCGCTGCACGCTGGCCGAATTCCGCAAGCCGGAGCCGGCCTGGTCGACCGTGCTCGACGTCGACGCGCTGGCCCGCGCCGAAGGCGAAAACTGGGTCTGGGCCGGCGCCACGGCCTTCGGCCCCGAGTACCGGCGCGCCCTGGTCAGCCTGTCGCGTGGTGGCGCGGACGCCGCCGCGCTGCGCGAGTTCGACCTCATCGATCTCTGTTTCGTGGCCGATGGTTTCACGCTGCCCGAGGCGAAGAACCGCGTCGTCTGGGCAGACATCGACACGCTCTTCGTCGCCACCGATTTCGGCCCCGGCTCGCTCACCGATTCAGGTTACCCGCGCACCGTGCGGCGCTGGCGGCGCGGCCAGCCGCTCGCCGAAGCGCCCACCGTCTTCGAAGGCGAGCGCAGCGACGTCAGCGTGCATGTGTCGGTCGACCGAACCCCGGGCTATGAGCGCACCGTCTTCGGCCGCGCGGTCGATTTCTACAACGACCGCGAGTTCCTGCTGCACGGCGGATCGTTCACCGAGATCGACAAACCCAGTGACGCCCAGCTGACTTTCTGGAACTCGCGCCTGCTGCTCGAACTGCGCAGCGACTGGCCCCTGCCCGACCACAACTGGCCGAGCGGCTCGCTGCTGGTCTGCGACGCCGCGGCGTATCTGGAGCGAGGTGAACGGCAGTTCGAAGCGCTCTTCACACCCACCGCCACCCGTTCGCTGGCCGGCTTCGACAACACCGCCCACAGCCTGCTGCTGACCGTGCTCGACAACGTGGTCAGCCGGCTGGAACTGTGCACGCCGGGCGATGACGGCTGGCGGCGCCAGGACGTGCCGGCGCCCGCCGCGGGCACATTGTCGGCAAGCGCGCTGTTCGATCCGCTGCTGAAGAACGACCCGCTGGGCGCAGCCTTCCTGCTCAACTGCACCGGCTTCCTCACGCCGGACAGCCTGCTGCTCGGGCACACCGGCGGAGCCGCGCACGAGTTGCTGAAGTCGCGGCCCAGCTTCTTCGACGCCGCCGGCATGCGGGTCGAACAGCGCCATGCCACGTCGAAGGACGGCACGCAGGTGCCCTACTTCGTGGTCTGGCCGAAGGGTGCCAGCGCCGACGGCGCCAATCCGACGCTGCTCTACGGCTACGGCGGGTTCGAACTGTCGATGCAACCGTCCTACTCCGCCACGCAGGGCCGAAACTGGATCGTCCGTGGTGGCGTTTTCGTGATGGCCAACATCCGGGGTGGGGGTGAATTCGGCCCGGCCTGGCACCAGGCCGGGCTGAAGGAGAAGCGGCAAAACTGTTTTGACGACTTCATCGCGGTCGCCGTCGACCTGATCAGGACCGGCATCACCAGCCCCGCCCACCTGGGCATCCAGGGCGGCAGCAACGGCGGCCTGCTGGTCGGCGCGGTGATGCTGCAGCGACCCGAACTCTTCAACGCCGTCGTCTGCCAGGTGCCTCTGCTCGACATGCGGCGCTACCACCGCCTGCTGGCCGGCGCCTCGTGGATGGCCGAATACGGGGACCCCGACGACCCCGAAGATTGGGCCTGCATCTCGGCCTACAGCCCGTACCAGAACCTGCGTCCGGGCGCGGTGCTGCCGAAGGTGCTGTTCACCACCTCGACGCGCGACGACCGGGTGCACCCTGGCCACGCCCGCAAGATGGCTGCCCGCATGCTGGAGCATGGCCATGACGTGCTGTACTGGGAAAACATCGAAGGCGGCCACGGCGGCGCCGCCGACAACGCCCAGCGCGCCACCATGGTGGCGCTGGAGAACACCTTCCTGTGGCAGCAACTGGCGCGCCGCTGAAGGCATCGCAACCGACGGGGCCGGCGTGCTGACCTGGATCGACGACGACAGCCCGCTGCCGCCCGTGCGCTTGGCGTTGGGCCCAGATTCCGATGCGCCCGGGCTGCTGGCGGCCGGCGGCAGCGTGACGCCGGCACGGCTGGAAGAAGCCTACCGAATGGGCGTCTTCCCGTGGTTCTCACCCGGCCAACCGGCGCTCTGGTGGAGCCCCGACCCGCGCATGGTGCTCCCGGTGGCCGACTTCCGCCTGTCGCACACGCTGAAGAAGACACTGCGCCGCTTCATCCGCTCACCCGTCCACGAAGTTCGCATCGACAGCGTCTTCCGGCGCGTCATGGAAGCCTGCGCCGCGACCCCGCGCGAAGGACAGAACGGCACCTGGATCGTGCCCGAGATCGTCGACGCCTACGTGGCCTGGCATGGCGCCGGCCGCGCGCACAGCGTCGAGACCTGGATGGACGGCGAACTGGTCGGTGGCCTTTACTTCGTCGCCATCGGCCGCATGTTCTTCGGCGAATCGATGTTCTCGCATCGCAGCGACGCCTCGAAGATCGCGCTGGCCGCGCTGGTGGCCTTCAGCCGGCGCCAGGGCGTGACGCTGATCGACTGCCAGCAGAACACCGGCCACCTCGCGTCACTCGGCGCTCAAGAGATCCCGCGCGCGGATTTCGAAGAACACTTGTCCCGCACCTCGGGGGAACCCCGGATCGCCAATTGGTCCTATGATGCCTCCATGTGGCGGGAACTGGCGTTGTAACGAATCCGGTGACTGCAGTGGCGGCCCCGGATTCGCCAGCCCGCCAGGCGAGGAATTGAACGCGTGACCTACCCGAAAGAGCTTCCGCTCTCCCAGTTGCAGTTCTACGCCACGGCGCCCTATCCGTGCAGCTACCTGCCGGAGCGCCAGGCACGCTCGCAGGTCGCCACGCCGAGCCACCTGATCCACGCCGACGCCTATTCCGGCCTCGTGGCGAGCGGCTTCCGTCGCAGCGGCATGTTCACCTACCGGCCCTATTGCGATGGTTGCCGCGCCTGCGTGCCGATGCGCGTGCCGGTGGATGGCTTCACGCCCACACGCAGCCAGCGCCGCGCCTTCAGCCAGCACGCCACGTTGAAGGCCCGCGTGCTGCGCTTGTGTTTCGTGCCCGAGCACTACCAGCTCTACCTGCGCTACCAGTCGGGCCGCCATAGCGGCGGCGGCATGGATCACGACAGCGTCGACCAGTACACGCAGTTCCTGCTGCAGAGCCGCGTCAATTCACGGCTGGTGGAATTCCGTGAACCCGGCATCGACGGCCGGCCCGGCGTGCTGAAGATGGTCTCCATCCTCGACGTGCTGAACGACGGCATCTCGGCCGTCTACACCTTCTACGAGCCCGAGCAGCGCACCAGCTACGGCACCTACTGCGTGCTCTGGCAGGTCGAGCAGACACGCCAGCTCAAGCTGCCGAACGTCTACCTGGGCTACTGGATCGCCGAGAGCCCGAAGATGGCCTACAAGCAGCAGTTCCAGCCGCACCAGTTGCTGATCGACGGGCGCTGGCAGACGGCGGCGGCGGCAGCCTGAGAAAACCCCGGCGCCGCCCGGTCAGCGTGCAACGCCAGCCGCCCGCAGCGCGGCCACCTCATCGGCACTGAAACCGGCTTCCAGCAACACCGATTCGGTGTGCTCACCCACCGACGGCGCAGGGCGCGGTGGCGCGGGCTGGCTGCGGTCGAAGCGCGGCGCCGCCGCGGGCTGCACCACGCCGTCCAGCGTGACGAAGGCCTGACGTGCCACCGCGTGGGCATGGCGCGGCGCTTCCTCGAAGTCCAGCACCGGCGCGAAGCAGGCGTCGCTGCCTTCGAGCAGCGCACACCATTCATCCCGCGTACGGGCAAGCATCAGCGCCGCGATTTCCCCGCGCATCTCGGGCCACAACCGGCGGTCGTACTGGCGCTTGACGAAGCGCGGGTCCAGGCCGATGCGCTGCGCCAGCTCGGCAAAGAATTTGGGCTCCAGCGGGCCCAGCGCGATGTGGCGGCCGTCGGCCGCCTCGTAGGTGTCGTAGAAGGGCGCGCCACCGTCGAGCAGGTTGTCACCACGCGGCCCGTCCCAGTTGCCGGCGGCCTGCAGGCCGTAGAAGATCGACGCCAGCGAGGCGCTGCCGTCCACCATCGCGGCGTCGACCACCTGGCCGCGCCCCGAACGCTGCCGCTCGAAGAGCGCGGCCATGATGCCGAAGGCGAGGTAGAGCGCGCCGCCGCCGTAGTCGCCCACGAGGTTGAGCGGCGGCGCCGGCTTGCCGCCGTGCGGGCCGATGGCGTGCAGCGCGCCGCTGAGCGCGATGTAGTTCAGATCGTGGCCAGCCGCGCCCGCCAGCGGGCCGGTCTGGCCGAAGCCCGTCATGCGGCCGACCACCAGGCGCGGGTTTCTTGCATGGCAGACGTCCGGCCCTATACCCAGGTTCTCCAGCACGCCGGGGCGAAAGCCTTCGATCAGCACGTCGGCGCCGTCGAGCAACCGCAGCGCGGCGTCGCGCCCGGCCGGCGCCTTCAGGTCCAGCGCCACCGAGCGCCGGCTGCGCGCATTGACGTCGAAACGCCTGTCCATCGGCAAGCCCAGGCCGCTTGGCTCCAGGCGGTCGACGCGCACCACGTCGGCGCCGAGGTCGGCGAGCAGCATGCCGCACATCGGGCCGGGGCCGATGCTCGCGAGTTCGATCACGCGCAGTCCTTGCAGTGGTCCCATCGACATCTCCTTCGTGCCTTGATCGAGGCGCGCAGTGTGCCCGAAGGCGGCCGGCAATTGGCGCGGCGCCAGAGGGTGGCCGCGACAGGCGGCGCGAAGGTGCTACCGTCCTGGTGTGACGATCCATCCTGAATCCCCGTCGCCGCAGCGCGCCCGCCCGCTGACCGAGGCTCCAGCCGAAGCGAGGCGGGCGGCAGAGTTGCTGCGCATGCACGGCGCACTGCGACAACTCAGCGAAGCCGAGGCAGACTGCGTGGCGGCGCAGATGAGGCTCGTCGTCTTTCACCAGGGCAGCACGCTGTTTCACGAAGGCGACGACACCCGCACCGGCTACCTGCTGCTGCTGTTGGAAGGCGAGGTGTCGGTCGAGACGGCGGCCGGCGGGCACACCGCCATGCCGATATCGGTATTGGGCGCGGGCAGCGTCATCGGTGAGATGGCCTTGCTCGACGGCTCGCCGCGCTCGGCCACCTGCATCGCGCTGGCGCCGGTGCGGGCCGCCGGCTTGTCGCGCCAGGGTCTCGATCTGCTGATCGAAGCGCAGCCGAAAGTCGCCGTCAAGCTGCTGATGAGCCTGGGCTCGCACATCGCCGAGCGGCTGCGCGCCATGAGCGAACAGTTGCAGATGGTCTCGCGGTTGAACGGTGATCTGCAGGCCGAGCTGAAGCAGCGTCAAGGCATAGCGGATCACTGATCGCCTGGTCTTGTGTCGGCGGCCGCCGGCCCCATGTACTTTTCTCAGGCGGGCACTTTCCGCCTGTCATGAAAGGCACATATGCAGACCAGCACCCCATTCGTCGTTCCGGCCCGCTTGCACAGCCTGGTGGCACTGGCGTCGCTGCTTGAAAAGCTCGATCGACTGCCGCGCCAGGCCAGCGCCGAACAGTACCGCGCGGTGGCGGAGCAGTTGTCGATGCGGCTGGCTGCGAGCCCGCTGGACGATGCGCTGAACACCATCCTGCTGGCGTGCCCGGCCACGGCCGAGTTGTATGAAAACCTGCAATACCGGCATGCCGGGCTGTGCCGGCAGAGCCTGGCGCCGGCGCTGGCCGCCGAGGCGGCCGCCACGGCGTTGATCAGCCGTGCCCGTGGAGCGGCCTGAAGCGCCGCGGCCGGTGCGGCAGGGTCAGCGCCTGATCAGCGCCTGATCAGCGCCTGATCAGCGCCTGATCAAAACAGGCCGACCACTCTGCCTTCGCTGTCGAGGTCGATCAATTCGGCCGACGGCACTTTGGGCAAACCGGGCATCGTCATGATGTCGCCGCAGACCATCACCACGAACTCGGCGCCGGCCGCCAGCCGCACCTCCCGGATGTCGACCACATGGCCGACCGGCGCGCCGCGGCGCTGCGGATCGGTGGAAAAGCTGTACTGCGTCTTCGCCACGCACACCGGGTAGTGGCCGTAACCGCTGCCCTGCAGGTGGCGGACCTGCTCGCGCACGGCGGATGACGCACTGATGTCCTCGGCGCCATAGATTTCCACGGCAATCTTGCGCATCTTCTCCCACAGCGTGTCGGCGTCTTCGTAGACGTAGTGGAAGCGGCTCGGCGAGTCGCACAGGCGCACCACCTCGTGTGCCAGTTCAGCCGCGCCGGCGCCGCCATCGGCCCAGTGGCGCGCCGTCACCACCGAGACGCCGAGCCGGCCGATGCGCTCGCGCAGCAGCGCATGCTCGGCGTCGGAGTCGGCGCTGAAATGGTTGATCGACACCACGCAAGGCAGGCCGTAGCGCTGAGTCACGTTCTGCACATGGCGCTCGAGGTTGGCCAGGCCGCGCTCGAGTGCCGGCAGGTCTTCGGTATTGAGCGCCTTCAGATCGACGCCGCCGTGGAACTTCAGCGCACGCACGGTGGCCACCAACACCGCGCAGTCGGGCCGCAGGCCGGACTTGCGGCACTTGATGTCGACGAACTTCTCGGCGCCCAGGTCGGCACCGAAACCGGCCTCGGTGACGACGTAGTCGGCCAGTTTCAGGGCGGTCTGCGTGGCGATGACGGAGTTGCAGCCATGCGCGATGTTGGCGAACGGCCCGCCGTGCAGGATGGCCGGGTTGTTCTCCAGCGTCTGCACGAGGTTGGGCGCCAGCGCGTCGCGCAGCAGCACGGTCATCGCGCCGTGCACCTTCAGGTCGCGTGCGCGCACCGGCGTCTTGTCGCGCGTGGTGGCCACCACGATGTTGCCCAGCCGCTCTTTCAGGTCGGCCAGCGAGGTGGCGAGGCAGAAGATCGCCATCACTTCGGAGGCCACGACGATGTCGAAACCGTCCTGCCTCGGGTAGCCGTTGGCCGGCCCGCCAAGGCCCACGGTGATGTCGCGCAGCGCGCGGTCGTTCATGTCCATCACGCGCTTCCAGCTGATGCGCCGCACGTCGATGGCCAGCGCATTGCCGTGATGGATGTGGTTGTCGATCGCCGCGGCCAGCAGGTTGTTCGCCAGCGCGATGGCGGAGAAATCGCCGGTGAAGTGCAGGTTGATGTCTTCCATCGGCACCACCTGCGCATGGCCGCCGCCGGCCGCCCCGCCCTTCAGGCCGAACACAGGACCCAGCGAAGGCTCGCGCAGCGCGATGATGGCTTTCTTGCCGATGTGGTTGAGCGCATCGCCCAGGCCCACCGTGGTGGTGGTCTTGCCCTCGCCGGCAGGCGTCGGGCTGATCGCGGTGACGAGCACCAACTTGCCGTTCGGCCGCTCTTTCAGGGTGTCGATAAAGGTCAGCGAGAGCTTGGCCTTGTAGTGGCCGTAGGGCACCAGGTGTTCGTCGGCAATGCCCAGGCGGTCACGCGCCAGGTCGCTGACGCGCACCAGCCGGGCTTGCTGGGCAATCTCTATGTCGCTCTGCGGCACGTGAACTCCTGAGTACGGAACAAAACCGGCATTGTGGTGCCCGCCCGCGCGGTGCCGCCCCGGGCTTTCACCGGGCCGGCAGGCCGGCCCAGCCGCCGCCGAGCGACTTCACGAGGTCGATGCTGGCCGACAGCTGGGCGCGGCGGTTGCGCACCGTCTCGAGCTCGGTGCTGCTGGCGGCGCGTTGGGACTCCAGCAGCTCCAGGTAGCTCGAATAGCCGGCGTCGAAGCGCGCCTGCGCCAGCACCAGCGCGCGCCGGGCCGTGGCCTCGCGGAACAGCAGACCGGCCTGCGATTCACGCGCCGCCGACAGGTTGGCCAGGGCATCGGCCACCTCCCTGAAGGACGTGCCGACCACGCCCTGGTAGACCGCCACGGCCTCGCGCTGGCGTGCGCTGGCCTGGTCGACGCGGGCGCCGAGCCGGCCTTGCTCGAACAGCGGCAGCGTCAGGCCGATGCCGACCGACCAATAGCTGCCGGGCGCCTTCAGCAGATCCTGCAGGGCCACGCTTTCGCCGCCGAGCAGGCCGGTCAGCGAGATCTGCGGGAACATGGCGGCGCGTGCGACGCCGATCTGCGCATTGGCCGCCACCAGTTGCTGCTCGGCGCGCTGCACGTCGGGCCGGCGCTCGAGCAGCGCCGAAGGCAGGCCGGCCGGCGGCAGCGGGGGCGGCACATCGGCGAGCAGCGGGCCGACCGGCAGGCTGAGCCCGGGGTCGGCCGTGAGCTGGCCCAGCAGGGACACGGACAACGCGCGTTGTCGCTGCAGTTCACGCAGTTGCAGGGCCACGTCGGCGCGTTGCAGCTCGGCCTGTTCCAGGTCCAGACGCGACGCGGTGCCGGCGTCCAGCCGCTGGCGGTTGACCCTCACCGCTTCTTCCCGCGTCTTCAGCGTGCTGCGCAGCGAGACGCTCTGGGCGTCGAGCGCACCGAGCGCGAACCAGCCCTGCGCGACCTGTGCGGCCACCGTCAGGCGCACGGTGTCGGCGGCGGCCTGGCTGGCGAGGTACTGGGCGCGCGACGATTCGTTGAGCCGCCTGTAGCGGCCCCAGAGATCGAATTCGTAGGCGGTCGTCAGCGTCAGCGACAGATCTCCTTCGTTGATGCCCTGGCTGTTGATGCTGGCTCCGCTGCCGCGCACGCTGCCGCTGCCGGTGACGCGGGGAGTGCCGACCTCGGTCTGCAGACCCACCGCCTGCTCGATGCGCGCCACCGCCTGCGCCACGTCGGCGTTGGCAAGCAGGGCGCGCGCCACCAGCCGGTTCAAATCGGCGTCGCCATAGACCGTCCACCAGTCGGGCTCGATCGCCGCCTGGCCTTCGGTGGCGGCCGGGTAGACATCCGGCAGCGCGGCCCTCGGGCGCTCGTATTCGGGGCCCATCACGGTGCAGCCGGTCAGCAAGGTGACGGCGATCAGCAGGGCGCCTTTCATGACCGGCCCTCCCCGCCCGTGGCCGTCACTTCGGCCGCCGCGGCCGTGGCCGCGTCACCGTGCAGCGGTCTCGGCTTGCGCGCCAGCAGCGAGAAGAACAGCGGCACGAAGATCGGCGCGATGAAGGTCGCCACCAGCATGCCGCCGAACACGCCCGTGCCCATCGACTGCCGTGCCCCGGCGCCGGCGCCGCTGGCGATGACCAGCGGCACGACGCCGAGCACGAAGGCCAGCGAGGTCATCACGATGGGGCGGAAGCGCAGCCGGGCGGCGTCGCGCGCGGCATCCATCGCGCTCTTGCCGGCCGCCATGCCCTGCATCGCGAACTCGGCGATCAGGATGGCGTTCTTGGCGGCCAGCCCGATCAGCACCACCAGGCCGATCTGGAAGTAGATGTCGTTCTGCATGCCGCGCAGGAAGACGGCCAGCAGCGCGCCGGTCAACGCGAACGGCACCGCGAGCAGCACCGCCAGCGGCACACCCCAGCGTTCGTACAGCGCAGCCAGGATCAGGTAGACCATGATGATCGCGAAGCCGAAGGCGAACACCGAGGCGTTGCCGGTGCGCTTCTCCTGAAAAGCCTGCGCCGTCCATTCGACCGAATATCCGGCCGGCAGCACCTCGCGTGCCACCTGCTCGACCACGTTGATGGCCTCGCCCGAACTGAAGCCGCCCTTTGCGGAGCCGAAGATCTTGGCCGCCACGTAGCTGTTGTAGCGCTCGATCTGCTCGGCGCCGATCAGGCTGCTGACGGTGATCAGTGCCTTCAGCGGAATCATCTGCCCGCTGGTGTTGCTGCGCACATGGATGGCGCCGATGTCCTCGGGCCGGGCGCGGAAGTTCGCGTCGGCCTGCATCACCACCCGGTAGGTGCGACCCGACTTGTTGAAGTCGTTGACGTACAGCGAGCCCATCTGCGCCTGCAGAGCGGCAAACACCTCGTTGACGGGGATGCCCAGCGCCAGCGCCTTTTCGCGGTCGACCTCGACGCGCAACTGCGGCACCGTGGGGCGGAAGAAGCTGTTGATGCCGTCGAGCTCCGGCCGCTTGCGCAGGGCGGCCATGAACTCGTTCGTCACCTGCGCCAGGCGCTGCGTGTCGGAGTCGAGCCGGCCCTGCACGTAGACCTCGAAACCGCCGGCCTGCCCCAGGCCCTGGATGGCCGGCGGGTTGAACGCGAAGGCGATGCCGTCAGCCAGCGCGAAGCCCTTCCCGCTCAGCTCGGCCGCCAGTTGCTGCGAGGTCTGCTGGCGCTGATCCCAGGGTTTCATCGGCAGGAACATGGTGGCCGCATTGGCCTTGCTGCCGCCGCCGATCAGATCGAAACCATTCACGATGAAGAAGTTCTCCACCGCCTGGTTGCCGGCCATCATCTGACGCAGCTGCTCGGTGCTCTTCGCGGTGCGCTCCAGTGTGGCGCCGTCGGGCAACGCGGCGATGGCGATGATGTAACCCTGATCTTCCGGCGGCACGAAGCTGCCCGGCACACGGGTGAAAAGAAAGGCTGCGCCGACCAGCAGGCCGGCGAACGCCAGCAAGGCCAGCACGCGGTGGTGCAGGCTCACGTCGACGGCGTGCAGGAAGCGCCGCGTCAGCCAGCTGAACCCGCGGTTGAAGGGGCCGAAGAAACGTTCGGAGCGGCCGCCGTGCTCGGCCTTCAGCAGCAGCGCGCAGAGTGCCGGCGTCAGCGTCAGCGCCACCACGCCGGAGATCACCACAGCAATGGCCACAGTCACCGCGAACTGCCTGTACAACTGCCCCGCAATGCCGCCGAGGAAGGCCACCGGGATGAACACCGCGCACAGCACCAGCACGATGCCGACCACCGCGCCCGACACCTCGCGCATGGCCTCGATGGCGGCCGGCATCGGCGCCATCTTCTCTTCGCGCATCAGCCGTTCGACGTTTTCCAGCACGACGATGGCGTCATCGACCACGATGCCGATGGCCAGCACCATCGCGAACAGCGTCAGCGTGTTGATCGAGAAGCCGGCCAGCCACAGGCCCGCGAAGGTGCCGATCAGGGACACCGGCACCGCCAGCATCGGGATCAGCGTGGCGCGCCAGCTCTGCAGGAAGACGAAGACGACGAGCACGACGATGATCGCGGCTTCGACGATGGTCACCACCACTTCCTTGATCGACGCCGACACGAAACGCGTCGTGTCGTAGGGGATCAGGTAGTCGACGTCGGCCGGAAAACGGTCTCGCTTGAGTTCGGCGATGCGTTTCTTCACCGCCGCACCGGTGTCGAGCGCGTTCGCGCCCGACTGCAGGAACACCGCCAGCGCGATGGCTGGCTTGCCGTTCACGCTGTTGCTGGCGTCGTAGCTCTGCGCACCGAGTTCGATGCGCGCCACGTCTTTCAGGCGCAATACGCCGCCGGCGCCGCCGGCGCGCACGATGATCTGGCCGAACTCCTCGGCTTCCAGCAGGCGGCCGCGCGCGGTGACGGTGTAGACCAGCTGCTGGCCCGGCGGCGCGGGGTCGGCGCCGATCTTGCCGGCGGCGAACTGCGCGTTCTGCGCGTTGACCGCCGCGGCGATGTCGCCGGTGGTCACGCCCAGCCGCGCCATGCGGTCGGGCTGCAGCCACAGGCGCATCGAGTAGTCGCGCGCGCCGAAGATCTGCACGTCGGCGGCGCCCGGAATGCGCTTGAGTTCATCCACCACGTTCAGCGTGGCGTAGTTCGACAGGAAAAGCGAGTCGTAGGTGCTCTTCGGCGAATTCAGCGCAATGACGAGCAGGAAATTGTTCGAACGCTTGGCCACCACCACGCCGTTGCGCCGCACTTCATCGGGCAGGCGCGGCGTGGCGAGCTGCACGCGGTTGTTGACGTTGAAGACGGCCTTGTCGACATCGGTGCCGACCTCGAAGGTGGCGGTGATGACGGTCTGCCCGTTCGACGACGAATTCGAGCTGAAGTACAGCAGGTTCTCCACCCCCGACAGCTGCTCTTCGATCGGTGCAGCCACCGTGCTGGCCAGCGTCTCGGCCGAGGCGCCCGGGTAGGTGGCGGTGATGCTGACCGTGGGCGGCGCGATCTCGGGGTACTGAGCGATCGGCAGGATCTTCAGCGCCACCAGCCCGGCCAGCACGATGATGATCGACAGCACGGCGGCGAAGACCGGCCGTTCGATGAAAAAGCGGGAATTCATGGGACGCCCGGCTCAGCGCGAAGCTGCCGAAGCTGCCGAAGGAGCCGCAGAGGCTGCCGGAGCCGCGCCAGCCGGAGCAGCGGCCCGGGCCACGACCGAAGCCCCTGGCCGCAGCTTGATCAGGTTGTCGACGATCACCAGGTCGCCGTCCTTCAGCCCCTTGCGCACCACCCAGTCGCTGCCCAGCCAGCCGCCGACCTGCACCGGAGTGGGCACGGCCTTGCCGCCTTGCAGCGTCCAGACGGAGCGGCCCTGCTCGCCGGTCACCACGGCGGACTGCGGCACCAGAAAGGCGCGCTCCTCGCCGGCCTGCACCTGCGCCCGCACGAACTGCCCCGGCAGCACCGCCAGCGCCGGGTTGGCGAACTCGGCGCGCAACTGCACGGTGCCCAGCCGGGCGTCGACGGTGGAGCCCGCGTAGTTCAACCGGCCGGCCGCGCCCAGCGGCTTGCCGTCGGCTGCCAGCAGGCGCACCGTGCCGGCCTGTCCGGTGCGCAGCAGCGTGTGCTCGGCCTCGCTGAAGGAAAAACGCACCCAGACCGGGTCGGTTTGAAAGATACGGGCCAGCAGGCCGTCGGTCGGGCCGACCAGGCTGCCCACCGACTTTTCGGCACGGCCGCTGATGCCGGCGATCGGCGCGTTCACTGCGGTGTACGACAGGTTCAGCTCGGCGTCGCGCATGCGCGCCTGACTGACCGCCAGTGCGGACTCGGCCAGCCGCGCCTGGGTGGCGGCGTCATCTGCCTCGCGCTGCGGAATGGCCTGCATGTCGGCCAGCGGCTTCAGGCGCGCGGCCTCACGGCGGGTCTGTTCGATGCGCGCCTGGTCTTGCGCCATGCCGGCACGCGCCTGCGCCAGCGCGATCTCGAAAGGCGCACGTTCGATGCTGAACAGCGGCGCGCCGGCCTTCACGCGTTCGCCCTCGGTGTAGTGCTGGCGCTCGAGCAGGCCGCTGACCCGCGCGCGCACCTCGACTTCTTTCGAGCCCTCGGCCTGGCCCACCGCCTCGATCAGCACCGGCACCGTCTTCAACGCCACGGCGAGCACGCCCACCGGCATCGCCGGCGGCGCGCCGCCGCCGGCGGTTTCGGCCGGCTTTCCGCAGCCGCCAAGCATCAGCAGACCCAGCAGGAGGCCGGGCAGCGCCACGGGCCGCAGGCGCATGGAAGGATTGAACAGACGCATGGGCAGCCCGAGGAAGAGGAAGTTGCGGAGGACAAGGCGGGCTGCCGAAACGCTGCGGGCCGTGATGTCGATCAAGAGTTTATGGGTATTCCCGGATGGCTGCGCCGGGGTCAGAGGCCCTTGCGCTGCGAGATCCAGCTCACCATCCGCGCTTCCAGCGTCGCCAGCGGCACCGAGCCCGTCTCCAGCACGGCGTCGTTGAAGTCGCGCAGGTCGAACTTCGGGCCCAGTTCGCGCGTGGCCAGCGCACGCAGCGCGCTGATGCGCATCTGGCCGATCTTGTAGGCAAGCGCCTGCGCCGGTGTGCCGATGTAGCGGTCGATCTCGTTGACGATGTCCTGATCGGTCTTCGGCGTGTTGTCCTTGAAGTAGGCGATGGCACGCTCACGGCTCCAGCCCTGCGTGTGCATGCCGGTGTCGACGACCAGCCTCACAGCGCGCCACATCTCGTAGGTGAGCTGGCCGAAGCGGTCATACCGGTTGTCGTAGAGGCCCATCTCGTAGCCGAGCTGTTCGGCGTAGAGCGCCCACCCCTCTCCGTAGGCGACGAAATACGCGGTCTTGCGGAACATCGGCAGGTCGGCCAGTTCCAGCGCGCGGGCGAACTGGAAGTGGTGGCCGGGCACCGCCTCATGCAGAGCGAGCGGCATCATTTCCCAGCTGGGCCGCGTCTCGGGTTTGTAGAGGTTGACGTAGAACCAGCCCGGCCGCGTGCCGTCGGCGGCGCCACCCTGGTAGTACGCAGTGGTGGTGTCGGGCGCGGTGTTGTCGGGGATCGGGCGCACGCCATAGGGCAACCGCGGCAATGTCCTGAACACCTTGACCAACTCGGGGTCGATGCGCTTGGCCACATCGCGGTAGGCAGCCAGCAGCGCCGCCGGCGTCTCGTGGAAGAACTGCGGGTCGGTGCGCAGGAAGCCGAAGAACTCGGGCAGGGTGCCCTGGAAACCGGTCTCGGTCTTCAGCCCTTCCATCGCGGCGCGCAGGCGCGCCACTTCCTTCAGGCCCGTGGCATGGATGTCGTCGGCGCCGAGGTCGGTGGTGGTGTAGAAGCGAGCCAGGAAGTCGTAGTAGGCCTTGCCGCCGGCGCCGTCGGCCGCAGCAATGCTGTGGCGCGTGCGCGGCAGGTACTCATTGTTGAAGTAGGTACCCAGCGCCCGGTAGGCGGGAATGACGCGCTCCCGCAGCGTGGCCTGCGCCTCGGCGGCCAGCAAGGCGCGGTCGGAGCCCGGCACGCTGTCTGGAAAGTGCAGGAAGGGCCGGTAGAACGGGCTGCGGATCGGGTCGTCGACGATCTGCGCGGCAATCTGCGCCGGCACGCGGTCCATCAGCAGCCGCGGCGGCATGCTGCCGGCCTTCACGCCTTGCTGCATCAGCAGCATCGTCTGCTCGACCAGCTTGGGCACGGCCGTCAGACGGCGCAGCCATTTGAGGTAGTCGGCCGTGCTGGCGAAGGGCATCACTTCCGAGATGCCATCGGCCGTCTGCACGCCACCCTGGTGCCCGATCGGCTGCAGGTATTCACGGAACTTCTGCCGCTCCACGCTGTGCTGCAGCAGCCATTGGAAGGTGTCGAAATCCAGCTGGTCGGAGGCCTTCAGCTCGCCGCGGTCGATGGCCCGCAGGCGTTGCAGCGCAGCCCGGTCGGCGGCTTCGCTGGCCGCTATCGCCGCCAGGCTCACGTCTGTCCAGCGGTCGTCGAAGCGGGTATCGCCCTGATAGCTGGCGCTCTCGGGGTTGTCGCGCAGGCCGCGCTCCCATTCGTCGGCAAACAGCTGACGCAAGGCGGTTGCCGGCGGGGCGGTCTGCGCTGGCGATGACATGGTGATCAGGATCGAAAAGAGGGCGGCAAAAAGGCGCAGCAAGGTCCTGGGCATGGGAATCCTGTCTTGAGGGTTGGACGCATCGCAGTCGGCACGTTCATTCAGGCTCGGCTCAGCGCCCGTGTCCCGTCGACAGATCGTTGCGCCCGCTGCGGTCCACGCCCTTCACCAGCCACAGCGGCCGCCGGGCGAAGTCGACCGGCACACCGGACTGGCCATCGACGGGGCGCAAGTCACGTTCGAACACCGAACTGGCCGGCATAAATCGCAGCGCGACGCCGGTGCGCCGCCTGGCCGAGGTGTTGGCCTCCGCGCCATGGATCATGTGAACGTCGTGCAGGGACATCATGCCCGGCTGCAGTTCCAGGTCGACCGCGGCGCCCTCGTCGAAGCTGCCGTCGACCAGGCGCTGGTTGAGCGTCAGATCCGTGCGGTCTTCATGCAGATGGTCGTACAAGCGCTGGCCGATGTGCGAGCGCGGAACGACGCGCAGGCAGCCGTTTTCGCGCGTCGATTCTTCCAGCGCCACCCACACCGTGCAGTTGGCCAGCGGCCGTATCGGCCAGTAGTGGCCGTCCTGATGCCAGGGCGTGGCATAACCTTCACCCGCAGGTTTGCAGAAGACGTGGCAACCCCAGAGGATGATGTCGTCACCGATCAAGTCCGAGACGAGATCGACGATTTCGGGGTCGCGCGCCAGATCGAGGAATGCCCGGCTGCCGCGCACGCCCTCGCCGTTGTCGCCTTCCACATGCGCCGACACCAGCTTTTCAGGCCGCACGCCGGGGTTGGCGCGAATCAGGTCGTCCAGCGCCTGCACCATCGTCGCCACGCGCGCGGCAGGCAGGCGAAAAGCGGGAATCACCCAGCCTTCGGACCGATAGTGCGCAACTTCGTCGGGGCTCAGATGACTCATCTGCGAATCGTGCCAGAAAATCGGGCCGGGCCTGCGATGACAAGGCCCTCCCTTCGATCTGAGACCACGACATGAACAGCAACCCATTCCCCGACGCCGCCGCCACATGGAACCGGCGTTTCGTCGGCGACGACTACATCTTCGGACGCGAACCCAACGACTACCTGCGATCGCAAGTCGCCCTGCTGCAGCCTGCCGGCAATGTCCTGTGTGTGGCCGACGGTGAAGGCCGCAACAGTGTCTGGCTGGCGCGGCAGGGCTTTGTGGTCGACGCTTTCGATATCGCCGAACAGGGCGTGGCCAAGGCACGCAAACTGGCCGCCGAGGCCGGCGTGATGGTCGACCTGAGCGTTGCCGACTGCGACCGCTGGCCATGGCCCGAAGGGAAGTACGACGCGGTGGCGGCGATCTTCGTGCAGTTCGCCGACCCGGACATGCGCGAACGGCTGTTTGCCCACATGGCTCACGCGCTCAAGCCGGGCGGCCTGCTGCTGCTGCAGGGCTACACGCCAATGCAACTGGACTACAAGACCGGCGGGCCGCCGATCTTGTCGCACCTGTACACCGAGGACTTGCTGCGAACGTCGTTCCCGAGTCTCGATATCATCGAGTTGCGCACCTACGAGGACGATCTGACCGAAGGCAGCCAGCACCTCGGGCGGTCCGCGCTGATCGGCATGCTGGGCAGGAAACTCTGACCAGCGCACGCCATTTCAGCTCATCAAGCAGTTCGGCAACCGCGCGGGTTTCGAGACCGAAATGCATGAACTGCATGCGGGGCTCTGCCAGGACCGGGCCTGATCCCCTCCCCCCTGCCCCCGGCCGTGGCGCCGGGCGATTGACTGCATAGTCACGGTTGACGTTGATGGCGCAGACAGCCTGGAAGCCCTGAAGACCGACCGCAAGGGTCAGCACAGCATCCGCGTCGACGACCAGTGGCGCGTGTGCTTCGTCTGGGCGGCCGACAGCGCCACCCAGGTCGAGATCGTCGACCACCACTGAACGGCCACTCTGCAAGGAACACCATGCGCACCTTTGCACCCGTCTCCCCCGGCGACATGCTGAACGAAGAATTCCTCAAGCCGCTGGGCCTGACCAAGTACCGACTGGCCAAGGACATCGGCGTGCCGCCGCAGCGCATTGGCGACATCGTGGCCGGTAAGCGCGCGATCACCGCCGACACCGACCTGCGCCTGTGCCGCTACTTCGGCCTGAGCGACGGCTGGTGGTTGCGCGGGCAGGCCAGCTACGACAGCGAGATGACCAAGGAAGGCCTGCGCGACCTACTCGAAAACATCCAGCCCTGCGCCTTGCTGACCAGCCACCGCCGCGCTGCGGCCTGAGAACCAGCCACTCGGCTCATGTGCGGGAGAATCACCGTCAAGTCCATCCCTGCAGGACACCTCACGCTCTGTAATGCACTCGCTTTCGACACGGCGATGGAAGACATCCAGCGCGATCTGGACCTCGCCAGTCATCCCAAGATCGGATCGCTCAACGACGGTGTCGGACTCTGGGGTGGGCGGCACTTGCAGAAAAGCCGATTGGTCGCCTGACACAGCGGCTTCCTCGGCTAGGGATCAACTTGGCCGAAACGCCTTGGCGCGCCCTGCCCGACTGCGTTCACGCCAGCGAGATCGACATCATTTATCGAAAGTCTTCGCGAGCATGGCCACGAGTCTGGCGAAGAAAGAGCCAACTTCCTGGAGCCGCTGATCTCGATCCGCAACACCGAACCTTCTAAACGAAGGAAAGTCCGGGCGGCTTCCAGCACACATCTCGATCATGCTCAATAGAAATCGACAGGTCTCCTTGGCGCTACCCACTCGATCATCAACGAACGTTCCAATTCTAGTGAGCGTTCAAGATGAGCCTAACTTTGGCATCCTCCGGACAATCTTCAGCCCTTGGAGTGAGCCATGTCAAGACCGCGACCTGTCGATCAATTGGTGGTGGAGCACGCCAAGGGTCTGGCGACCCGAGCGCAAACGATCGAGGACCTGCGATGTGCCCAGGCTGTCTTACTGCCTGCGCTGCTGAACGCGACTTTGGAGCAGACGGCGGCCGCGCTGGGTGTGGGCCGCGCCAGCGTCGGTCGGTACCAGGCGAAGGTTCGCCAACGGCTGACGCACCCCGCACAGTTGGATGCGCAGTAGGGCGGTCGGCGTCGCGCGGCGATGTCGCTGGAAGAAGAGCGCGAGTTCTTGGAGCCCTGGGCCGAACAGTCCTCAGACGGCGACATGCTGATCATCGGGCCGCTGCGCGCCGCGTTGGCCCAGCGCCTCGGCCGACCGGTGACGCATTCGGTCGTGTACCGCCTGCTTGCCAGGCACGGTTGGCGAAAGGTGGCTCCCGACACGCGACACCCAGGAGCGACCCGTCCGTGCAGGAGGAATGGAAAAAAAACTCCCAGAAATGCTGACATTCTGCCTCGAAGGCAGCGCGCAGCGCCAGGGCCTGGTTCATCGCCTTCGTCACCACGCTGGCAAGGAAGGCGGCTGCAGCGCCTTCGGCCGCAACGGCGGGAGCGACGGCGAGGTCGGGCGTGGTCCAGACTGACGAAATGCTCGGCGCCCGCAGCCTGCAGCATGTCGACCATGGCGCCGACATCACGCGAATAGCGCAGCGCCGCCTGAGCGGCGGTTTGCTGCAGCGGCGCACCGCCGGCAATCGCCTCCAGCGCATCCCACGCGTTGTTGCCGCCCATGCCGATCACCTAGTGCGCTTCGTTGTCGGCCACGTTGCCGTGGTCGCCGAGAAAGCTGCGCACCTGATTTCGCAGGCTGGACGCACCGTCGGGGCTGGGCGTGCGCGTGCGCGCGCCACCGTGGGCGCAGATGTTGCCGCCGGTCGGCGATGCCGATGCGTCCAGCCCTAGCGCCGCAGCGAAACTCACGGTCCAGACCTCGCCATTGCTGCAGCGGCCCGAGGCGTAGGGATAGGTCGGGATGTCGCTGTTGTCGGCGATCACCCTGGCCGGGATCGGTGCCGAGCAGCACCGCGTTGTTGCCTGTGTCGGACAGGCTGTCGCCGAAGACATGGGGATCGCTGTACGCCTGAGCGGACAGCGGCAGCGCGGCGGCAACAACCGTGACGCTGGCGAGCAGCAGGAGGCGGCCAAAAGGGGGTTGGGGATGGCAGCCAACCTCGAGGGTGCGGATGACAGGCAAGATAGCCAGCAGCGGTGCCCTGAAGCTGCGCATCCTTGATGCGCGTGCGCGTGCGAGACAACGCAAAGCGCCGCACTGCCCTGAGCTCAGCGCGGCTTGCGTCGCACTGGCCCTGCATTCAGCGCGGCTTGCGCCGCACTGGCCCTGCATTCAGCGCGGCTTGCGCCGCACTGGCCCTGCATTCAGCGCGGCTTGCGCCGCACTGGGGCACGAACCGGCGCTGCTCCGGTTTCACGCGGCGGCAGCCCGGTGTGCTGGGTCAGGATGCGGCCCTTCGTCACCGGCGAGGTCTTCACGCCGACGGTCGTGCTGTTCTTGCGCCGCGTGCTCTGGTAGCTGCCGTCGGTGACGGGCTGGAAGCTCGGAATCAGGTGGTGCTTGCCGTTGCCGATCAGGTCGGCACGCCCCAGCGCCTTCAGCGCGTCGCGCAGCAGCGGCCAGTTGTTCGGGTCGTGCCAGCGCAGGAACGCCTTGTGCAGGCGGCGGCGCTTCTCGCCGCGCACGATGTCGACCCGCTCGGCGCGCGCGTCCGGACCGTCGAGACGCCGGCTGATGCCCTTCAGCGGGTTCAGGTCGGTGTGGTACATCGCCGTGGCCGTGGCCATCGGGCTCGGGTAGAAGGTCTGCACCTGATCGGCCTTGAAGCCGTTTCGCTTCAACCAGAGCGCCAGGTTCATCATGTCCTCGTCGCGCGTGCCGGGGTGGGCGGCGATGAAGTACGGAATCAGGTACTGCTTCTTGCCGGCCTCGGCGCTGAACTTCTCGAACAGCTGCTTGAAGCGGTCGTAGCTGCCGATGCCGGGCTTCATCATCTTGGAGAGCGGCCCGCCTTCGGTGTGTTCGGGTGCGATCTTCAGGTAGCCGCCCACGTGGTGCGTGACCAGTTCCCTGATGTACTCGGGGCTCTTGATGGCGAGGTCGTAGCGCAGGCCGGAACTCACCAGGATTTTCTTGATGCCGCGCAACGCGCGGGCGCGCCGGTACATGCGGATCAGCGGGTCGTGGTCCGTGTTCAGGTTCGGGCAGATGCCGGGATAGACGCAACTCGGCTTGCGGCAGGCGGCCTCGATCGCCACGCTCTTGCAGCCGATGCGCCACATGTTGGCGGTGGGGCCGCCGAGGTCGCTGATGACGCCGGTGAATCCACCCACCTTGTCGCGGATATCCTCGATCTCGCGGATCACCGAGTCTTCGCTGCGGCTCTGGATGATGCGGCCTTCGTGCTCGGTGATGCTGCAGAAGGTGCAGCCGCCGAAGCAGCCGCGCATGATGTTCACGCTGAAGCGGATCATCTCCCAGGCCGGGATCTTGGTGGCGCCGTCATGGCCGCCTTGCTCGTCGGCGTAGCCCGGGTGCGGGCTGCGGGCATACGGCAAGTCGAAGACGTGGTCGAGTTCGGCGGTAGCCAGCGGTATCGGTGGCGGCGTGATCCAGACGTCGCGCGCGGTCGGCCCGACACCGTGTTTCTGCACCAGCGCGCGCGCGTTGCCGGGGTTGGTTTCCAGGTGCAGCACGCGGTTGGCGTGGGCGTAGAGCACGTGGTCGCTCTTCACCTGCTCGTAGCTGGGCAGGCGGATGACCGTGCGCTCGCGCGGCGGCATCTTCACGGCGCCGGCCGTCCTGCGGGTGGCCGGCATCGCGATGGTCATCACCGCAGCCGGCGGCGCGCTGCCGTCTTCCTTCGCGCAGGTCGTGCCCTGCTCGGCGGCCTGCTCGCTGGTGGTCTGGTAGGGGTTGATGTGGCTGTCGATGCGACCCGGGCGGTCGACCTCGGTGGAGTCGATCTCGAACCAGCCGTGCGCGTCGGGGTCGTCGCTGCGCCGCACGAAGGACGTGCCTCGCACGTCGGTGATGCGCTGAATCGGCTCGCGCCGGGCCAGCCGGTGGGTGATCTCGATGATGGCGCGCTCGGCGTTGCCGTAGAGCAGCAGGTCGGCCTTGCTGTCGACCAGGATCGAGCGCCGAACCTTGTCCTGCCAGTAGTCGTAGTGGGCGATTCGGCGCAGGCTGGCCTCGATGCCGCCGATGACGATCGGCACTTCGGCATAGGCTTCCTTGCAGCGCTGCACGTAGACCAGCGTGGCGCGGTCGGGCCGTTTTCCGCCCTCGCCACCGGGCGTGTAGGCGTCGTCGCTGCGCAGCTTGCGGTCGGCCGTGTAGCGGTTGATCATCGAATCCATGTTGCCGGCAGCCACGCCGAAATACAGGTTCGGCCTGCCAAGAGCGCGGAAGGCATCGGCGCTGCTCCAGTCGGGCTGCGCGACGATGCCGACACGGAAGCCCTGCGCTTCCAGCGTGCGCCCGATGACGGCCATGCCGAAACTCGGGTGATCCACATAAGCATCGCCGGTGACGACGATGACGTCGCAGCTATCCCAGCCCAGCTGGTCCATCTCGGCCCGGCTCATCGGCAGAAAGGGCGCCGGGCCGAAACGCTTGGCCCAATGGGGCTTGTAAGCCGTGATGGGCTTCAGGGCGGCGGGACGGTCGAGCAAGGTGGGCGGGTTCACGTCGGACAGCTTCGGTAGTGGCATGGCGCGCGTGCATCAACTGTGCGGGCGGCGCTCAACCTTCCATTGTCGCGGCCGCCAGGCAGAACCCGCGTTGACATCAGGGTTGTCCCTGATCGGCTGGCAGCATGCCGCTACGGCAGGCCAATCTCGAAGCGCGCCCCGCCCTGCGGCCGGTCGGCCAGCCGCACCCAGCCTTCGCGGCTGCCGTTGTTGTGGCCGCGCGCCACGGCGCGGCACAGTTCGGTGCCCAGGCCGGTGGACCAGGGGGCCGACACCGCTTCCTCGTCGCCCGCCACCGCGTCCGGGCCGCCTAGCCCGGGACCGTCGTCGTCGATCGAGATGACGAGGAAGTCGCCTTCCATCCGGGCGTCGACGCAGACCTCGCTGCGCGCGAAACGCCAGGCGTTATGGAGCGCGGCGTCGAGCGCCAGGCGCAGCAGCCGCACATCGAAGAACCAGTACGGCGGCGCCTCCTCGCAGCTGCCGAGCCGGGTGAGGATGCTGGCGCCGGCTTCGTTCGCGTCGGGCGCCGCGGCGACGATGCCGCGCAGGAACTCCAGCGGCGACTCGTCGGACGACAGCGCGCGCAGATCCCCGCTGTCGCGGTAGAGCAGCAGGAAGGCGACAAAACGCTGGCGCAGCTGCGCACAGTGGCGGCGTGCGGCACGCGCGAGTTCGCGGTTCGGTTCGGCTTCGAGCGTGCCGAGCTCGCCTTCCAGCGCGCCCAGCGCGTTTTTCAGGTCGTGCACGGCGAGCGCGGCGAGTTGCGGGTTCATGTCGGGGTTGTTTTCAGTGCCCGGCCTGCGGCTGCCCGTCTCAGACCGGCTGAGCCGCCGTGCTGCCTGCCAGGCCGGACAGCGTTTCGCGGTAGTAGCGGTGCATCTGTGACACGCGGTCGCTGCCCGGCATCAGGGTGTCCAGGCGCGACATGTAAAGGCGCACACGTTCGGCCACAGTAGCGTTCAGCTGCTTCTTCAGGCGCAGAGACATGCAGTTCATCTGCGCGGCCTGCAACAGCACGCCGGTGTTGTCGGGGTAGTCCTTCAGCGCGGCCTCGATGGCGGCCAGCGCGTCGTCGATGCGGCTGTCGCGGAACAGGCCCTTGGCCGAGGTGACGCGCGAGTTCAGTTCGCCCACCGCGCCGTCGACCACCTGCGCCAGTTTGCTCTCGTGCCCCGTGGCCTTCAACGCGCCGCTGATCAGCTGCTTGACGCGGGGGTTTTCGTGATCGGAAGCCACCGCCGATTCCAGCAGCTTGATGCCGGCCTCTTCGTTGCCCGTCATCAGCTCGGCCTTGGCCAGCGCGACGGTGGCGAAGTCGGCCTTGGCGCGGCGCATCGTCTCGCGCGCCTTCGCCAACGTGGCCTTGGCACCCGCTTCGTCACCCGCCCTGGCCTGCGCCTGGGCGCGAACGGCCAGCGCCACATTGGTGAACTGGGGGTCGTTCTTGTACTGCGTGCCGCCGGCGTCGAGCAGCCTCAGCGCCTCGGCCGGCTCGCCCAGGTCGACCAGCGTCTGCGCATGTGTCAGGGCATCCTGTGGCTGCGCGGTGACGGCCCCTTTGGTGGCCTTGGCCAGGCGCGCAAAACAGTCCTTGGCGGTCTCGAGGTCGCCGTTGCGGTAGGCGGTTTCGCCGACGATGCGTTGGCGGCGTGCCGAAGGCATCACCACCGCCGAGTCCTTCAGCATCCACAGCGCGCCCTGCGTGTCGCCCTGGGCTTCCAGGCAGGCGGCCACCAGGTCATAGGCCTCGACGTTCTTCTCTCCGTCCTTCGATCCGATGATCGACTGGGCGATGAACTTGGCCTCTTCGAGCTTGCCACCCGCCTTCAGCGCCTTGGCCTGGCCGAGCTGCGCCCAGATCAGGCCGGCGCGCACGCCCAGCACCTGCTCGTAGACCGCGCGCGCCTCTTCGTGGCGGCCCATCTGCAGCAGGGTCTGGCCCTTGCTCTGCAGCGCCTGCATGGTCCAGCGGTCTTTCTTGTCGAGCAGCGCGTTGCACTGTGCCAGTGCGCCCGGCAGGTCGTTCTTGCCCAGGCGCTGGTTGATAGACAGCAACGCGTTGCGACGGTCGAGCAGCGCCTTCAGGCGGTCCTCGATGTCACCGGCGGTGATCGGCTTGAGCAGGTAGGCGTCGGGCTTGTGCTCGCTGGCCGAGGCCACCGACTTGTAGGTGTTCTCGGCCGTCACCATGAAGAACAGGCACTCTGGGCTGAGCATGCCGCTGTCGCGCAGGTGCTCCAGCAACTGCTGGCCGTCGGTCTTCTGGTTCAGGTTGAAGTCGCAAAGAACCAGGCCGTATTGCTTGGCCTTGACGAGGCGGATCGCGTCTTCGGCCGTCGCGGCCTGGTCGACCTTGGCGATGTGCAGCATCTGCAACTGTCCGCGCAGCGTGGTCTGCTGTGTCGGCATGTCGTCGATGACGAGCGTCGGGATATTGGAATACGGTGTCTGGATGGCCATGCAGGTTCCTCTGGCGGATGCAACGCCGCAGTCCATGGTTTCGGCATCCGGCGGGCTTTCTTGAGCCACCAACGGACTCGCGGGCGCCGGGGCAAGCCGATAGACTGCGCTGCCCGTCCCACAGTCCGCGGCGCGAGCCCGACGAACCCTGCAGGCAGGCACCGGAGCCGCATGAAAAAACTGTTCGTCAGCTATGCACGCGAAGACCGCGGGCGCATCGAACCCCTGGTGGCGCTGCTGCGTGACGAAGGTTTCGATGTGTTCTGGGACACCACCATGCCCTCGGGCGCCGAGTGGCCCGAGTTCCTCGACGCCCAGCTGGCCAGTGCGCAGGTGCTGATCGTGCTGTGGACGCCCGCCGCGGTGGCCAGTCGCTGGGTGCGCACGGAGGCCCTCGAAGCCCTGCAGCAGGGCAAGCTGATGCCGGTCAGACTGGACGAGGTGCGGCCGCCGTTCGCCTTCCGCCAGATCCACGCCTTCGACCTCATCGGCTGGCAGGGCGACAAGGCGGACGGCCGGCTGACCCGGCTCATGGCCGAATTGCACGCCCGGCCCGAAGCGGGGCTGGCGCCTGAACCCGATGTGGCGGACGCGGCCGACGTTGTGCCCGTCCCCGTGCCCCGCCGAACCGGCTGGCACTGGCTGGCCGCTGCCGCCGCGGCGCTGGCGCTGGCTGGACTGGGCTCGTGGACCTGGCCGTGGTTTGCACCGGCACCGGCACCGGCACCGGCACGCGCGTCGGCTCCTGCGCCAGACAGGCCATCCGCCGCCGCGTCAGCGGTCGTCGGCGGCGGGTCGGCGCCCGTGTCGCCAACGTCACAGCCACCAAAGCCGCGCCCCGTCGATCAGAAGCAGCGTTGCGACAGCATCAACGAACAACTCAGGATGGGCATTCCGGTATCCGACGCCGACCGCAGCTTTCTGAAGAACGGCTGCTGACGGCGGGCACGCTGCTGCGCATGTCTCAGGCCATCTCGCGCGGGCTCACCGGCGTCTCGCTCTCGTCGATCTCCTCACCCAGGAAACCGCCGCTCTGGTGCGCCCACAGGCGGGCGTAGATGCCGCCTGCCGCCAGCAGGCTGTGATGGTCGCCGATCTCCACCACGCGGCCCTGGTCCATCACCACCAGCCTGTCCATCGCCGCGATGGTGCTCAGCCGGTGCGCGATGGCGACCACCGTCTTGCCTTCCATCAGCCGGTACAGGCTGGCCTGGATGGCGGCCTCGACCTCGCTGTCGAGCGCGCTGGTGGCTTCATCGAGCAGCAGGATCGGCGCGTCCTTCAGCATCACCCGCGCTATGGCGATGCGCTGGCGCTGGCCGCCCGACAGCTTGACGCCGCGCTCGCCCACGTGGGCGTCGAAACCTTTGCGGCCCTTCGGGTCTGTCAACGTGGTGATGAAGGCGTCGGCCTCGGCGCGCTCGGCGGCGCGCTGCATGTCGGCGTCGTCGGCGTCGGGCCGGCCATAGAGGATGTTGTCGCGCACAGAGCGGTGCAGCAGCGAGGTGTCCTGCGTCACCATGCCGACCTGCCGGCGCAGGCTTTCCTGGGTCACCGTCGCGATGTCCTGGCCGTCTATTGATATCCGTCCAGTCGGCAGGTCATACAGGCGCAGCAGCAGGTTCACCACCGTGCTCTTGCCGGCGCCCGAGCGGCCGACCAGGCCGATCTTCTCGCCCGGCCGGATGACGAAAGTGAGGTCGTCGATCACCTTGCGCGGCCCGCCGTAGGCGAAGCTGACGTTCTCGAAGCGGACCTCGCCGCGCGTCACGCGCAGCGGCACCGCCGCCGGCGAGTCGACCACCGAACGTGCCTTCGACAGCGTGGCCATGCCGTCCTGCACGGTGCCGATATGCTCGAACAGCGCGGCCATTTCCCACATCACCCAGTGCGAAATACCGTTCAGTCGGAACGCCATCGCGGTGGCCGCCGCCACCGCGCCCACGCCGATCTGGCCCAGCGTCCACAGCCACAGGCAGACGGCGGCCGTGCTGGCGATCAGCAGCACGCTGAGAACCTGGTTGACGATCTCGAAGGCCGTCACCAACCGCATCTGGCCGTAGGCCGTGACCATGAATTCCTGCATCGCCGTGCGCGCGAAATGGGCCTCGCGCTGGGCGTGCGAGAACAGCTTGACGGTGGCGATGTTGGTGTAGGCGTCGGTGATGCGGCCGGTCATCAGCGAGCGCGCGTCGGCCTGCGCCTGCCCCACCTTGCCCAGGCGCGGCACGAAGAAGGCCAATGCCGCCAGGTACAGCAGCAGCCAGCCAAGAAAAGGCACGACCAGCCAATGATCGAAGGCGGCGACCACCACCACCAGGGTGACGAAGTAGATGACCACGTAGACCAGGATGTCGGTGAAGATCAGCCAGGTGTCGCGCACCGCCAGCGCGGTCTGCATCACCTTGGTGGCGATGCGGCCGGCGAACTCGTCCTGGTAGAAACCCATGCTCTGCTCGAGCATCTGGCGGTGGAAGTTCCAGCGCAATCGCATCGAGAAGTTGCTGAACAGGCCCTGGTACTTGAACAGCGCCTGCAGGCCGGCCAGCAGCACGCTGGCGAGCAGCACCCAGGCCAACAGCACCAGCGTGCCGCCCTCCTGCGCCCACAGTTCCGACGGCTTGACGCGGCCCAGCACGTCGAGCACGTGGGCCATCATGCCGAACAGCAGCGCCTCGAAGGCGCCGATGCCGGCGGTGAAAATCGCCACCAGCACCAGCCAGGGCCGCAACCCACGCGTGCCTTCCCAGAGAAACGCGAAAAAGCGGCCCGGCGGCGGCGGCGGCAGCGCCTCCGGGTAGATGGGAACGAGGTTCTCGAACTTCTTGAACAAGCGGCGACTCCGTCAATTCGCATACGGCGCCGGGTGGGCGCTGGGTGGGCGTGATGCGGCGGGCCGCAAGCGCCGCCCGCAGATGGCGGGCAGGCCGCAGGCCCGCGCGGCCGGTGGGGCCGCAGGGCGCGGATTATCGGTGGCTTCGGCGACAGCTGCATGACCTGCAGGAGGGAGGGATCCCCCGCCCCGGGGCGTGATGGCCCGCCCGTTGTTACCGCTCAGCCGCCGGATGGCACGCCGGCTTCATGGCCCAGCCTGAAGGTCGCCACCAGCCCTTCCAGCGTCTGCGCCTGCTGCTTCAGGCTTTCGGCCGCCGCCGCTGATTGCTCGACCAGCGCGGCGTTCTGCTGCGTCATGCGGTCGAGCAGCGAGATGGCCTGATTGACCTCGCCGATGCCGCCGCTCTGCTCGCCGGCTGCCGCGCTGATCTGGCCGATGATGTCGGTGACGCGCTGCACGCTGGCGACGATCTCCTGCATCGTCGAGCCGGCGTCGGCCACCTGATGCGCGCCGGTCTCGACCTTGTCGACACTGGCGCCGATCAGGCCCTTGATCTCGCGCGCTGCGGTGGCGCTGCGCTGCGCCAGGTTGCGCACCTCGCTGGCCACGACGGCGAAGCCCCTGCCCTGCTCGCCGGCGCGCGCCGCTTCCACGGCAGCGTTCAGCGCCAGGATGTTGGTCTGGAAGGCAATGCCGTCGATGGTGCCGACGATGTCGGCGATGCGCCGGCTGCTGCTGTTGATGTCGCTCATCGTGGCCACCACCTGAGAGACGGCCGCGCCACCACGCTGCGCCACTGCGGCGGCCGAGGCCGCCAGCGTGTTGGCCAGCCGCGCCGAGTCGGCGCTGTGGGTGACGGTGCCGGTCAGCTGGCCGATCGAGCCCGCCGTCTGCCGCAGGTTGCTGGAGGCCTGCTCGGTACGCTCGTTCAGGTCCTGGTTGCCGCTGGCCACCTCCGCGCTGGCGCGCGCGATGGACTGCGCCGACTCGCGCACCTGGCCGACCAGCCGGCGCAGCGACTCCTGCATCGCCTGCAGCGCCCGCAGCAGGCGCGCCATCTCGTCGTCGCCGTCGACGAGCAGCGTCTCGCCGAGGTCGCCGCGGGCGATGCGGCTGGCCACGGCCACCGCCTGATCGATCGGCCCGCAGACCGAACGCAGCGTCAGCCAGAGCAGCGGCAGCACGACGGCCAGCGTGGCCGCCACCAGCGCCAGCTGCAGCAAGGAAACGAGATTCGATGCCGCCGCCATCCGGTCGCGGTAACTCGCCTGCGCCAGTTGCTGTGCTTTCAGGATGGCGTCGCTGTGGGTCTGCAGCGCCTTGGCCTTGTCTTCGGCCTGGCCGGCATAGGCCAGGGCCACCGGGCCATCGATCTTGGCTGCCTGCAACTGGTCGGCGATGGGGCCGATGGCGGCGGCGTAGTCGGCCAGCAACTGGTGCTGGGTGGCGACGAGTCTGGCCATCGCGGCGTCACCGGGGTGGGCCTGGGTCAGCGCGTCGGCCGCCGTTTTCGCTGCGTCGATCTCGGCGCGCCAGAGGCCGGCCAGGCGCTCCAGTTCGATGGCGTTGGAGGCGCCCACCGCGATCAGGCTGGCCTCCAACCGGCGTACCTCGCCCAGCGACTCGCGCAGGCGCGCCACGCGGCCCGCGCCGGCGCTGGCCTGGTCGAACAGCGCCGACACTTGCTGAATGCTCTTCTGGTTGGCCAGAACGCCCCAGGCGCCGAGGGCCACCAGCGACAGGGTGACGATGACGATAGCCAGCTGGAAACGGGCACGCAGCGTGAGTTGGCGCAACAGGGGCATGGTGGGGCATCCTTTGTGCGCCATTCTGGGCGGTGCCGATTGGCTCAAAACGCCGAGCAAGGGGCGAAAAGCGGCGCTGCTCCGCAGCCGTACACTGGCCGAGCGCTGGCATCGCGTCACCTGTGAAGCCTGTGTTGCGCCGCAACCTACCCGCCGCCCATGAACCACGATCACTCCCATGAACCCGGCCACGCCGACCACGCTTCTCATCTGGACGAGATGGATCTGCGCGTGCGCGCGCTCGAGACCCTGCTGACCGAGAAGGGCTACGTCGACACGGCGGCCATCGAGCGGCTGATCGAGACCTACGAAGTGCAGATCGGCCCGCGCAACGGCGCCCGCGTGGTGGCGCGCGCCTGGGCCGACGCCGCCTACCGCGAACGGCTGGCGGCCGACGCCACCGCGGCCATCGCCGAGCTCGGTTACAGCGGTCGTCAGGGTGAACACATGGTGGCCGTGTTCAACACGCCGGCCGAACATCACATGGTCGTCTGCACCCTGTGCTCATGCTACCCGTGGCCGGTGCTCGGGCTGCCGCCGGCCTGGTACAAGTCGGCGCCTTACCGCTCGCGTGCAGTGCGCGAGCCGCGCGCCGTGCTGGCGGACTTCGGCGTCACGCTGCCCGAGGCCAGCGCGCTGCGCGTCTGGGACTCGACCGCCGAAGTGCGTTACCTGGTGGTGCCGATGCGCCCGGCGGGCACCGAGGGCTGGAGCGCAGAAAGGCTCGCCAAGCTGGTCAGCCGCGATTCGATGATCGGCACCGGGCTGGCGATGGCTGCGCCGCAAGAGGCAACGCGGCCATGAACGGCATCCACGACATGGGCGGCATGCACGGCTTCGGCCCGGTGCAGACTGAGGAACGCGAGCCGGACGCGCCGGGCGAGCCGGGCGTACCGCTGTTCCACGCGCCATGGGAGCGGCGCGCGCTCGGCCTGACGCTGGCGATGGGCGCCACCGGGCAGTGGAACATCGACCAGTCACGTTCGGCGCGCGAAAGCCTGCCAGCGGCCACCTACCTGACGGCCGGCTACTACGGCATCTGGATTCGCGGGCTGGAACGTCTGCTGCTGGCACGCGGGCTGGTGGATGACGAAGAACTGGCCGCCGGCCATGCGCTGCGGCCGGCGCTGCCGGTGGCACGGGTGCTGAAAGCGGACGCGGTGGCTGCGGCGCTGGCCCGCGGCGCGTCCACCGAACGTGCGCCCACCCAGCCGGCGCGCTTTGCCATCGGCGACCGCGTGCGTGCCATCAACGAGCACCCAACCGGCCACACCCGGCTGCCGCGCTACGTGCGCGGCCATCTCGGCACGGTGCAGCTCGTGCACGGCGTGCACGTGTTCGCCGATCGCCATGCGGCGTCGCCGGCCGGCATGCCTTTCGACGAGGCGCCGCAATGGCTGTATGCGGTGGCCTTCGATGGCGGCGAGCTGTGGGGCGCGGGTGCCGAGCCGGGGCTCAGCGTCTCGGTCGACGCCTGGGAGTCCAGCCTCGGCGCCATGACGGACGCGCCGCGATGACACCGCTGCCGCAGACCCTGGACGACCTGCCCGGCCAGCCACGCGACGAACACGGCCCGGTGTTCCGCGCGCCCTGGGAAGCCCAGGCCTTTGCGATGGCGCTGGCCCTGCACGAACGCGGCCTCTTCAGCTGGCCCGAGTGGGCTGCCGCGCTGGCCGCGGCCATCACGCGCGCGCAGGCCGCCGGCGACGCCGACCTCGGCGCCACCTACTACCGCCACTGGCTCGACGCGCTGGAGTCTCTCGTGATCGCCAAGGGCTTGGCCGACGCAGACAGCCTGCACGCGCTGGAGCACGCCTGGCAAGCCGCCGCCGAACGCACGCCGCACGGCCAGCCGATCGAACTGCACGCCGCTGAAAAGGCACTCGCGCACCAGTCATCAACCCCGGAACACATGCCTTGACCGCCACCGAAAGCCAACCATGACCGAACCTTCCCCGCCCACTCCCGCCCGCTGGCAGGACGACGGCGTGCGCGTCGTGCCCGCCGGTTCGCTGGACTCCAACACCGCACAGACGCCCGGCATGGACCGCAAGGCGGCCATCAACTTCGCCCGCGTCGGCGCGCAGAAGCTCTGGGCGGGCACCGTGCACATCCACCCCGGCGCGCTGACCGGCCCGCACCACCACGGCGCGCTGGAAAGCGTGATCTTCGTGGTGAAAGGCCGCGCCCGCATGCGCTGGGGCGAGCGGCTGGAATTCACCGCCGAGGCCGGCCCGGGCGACTTCATCTACGTGCCGCCTTTCGTGCCGCACCAGGAGATCAACGCCAGCGCCAGCGAGACGCTGGAATGCGTGCTGGTGCGCAGTGACGGCGAGGCGGTGGCGATCAACCTCGACATCGAGCCCGCCGAGGCGCCGCAGACGGTGCGCTGGATCGACCCGATCCACCGCGCCTGAACCACCGCACGCCGGCCGGCCGGCGCGGCGTGACGCCTGCACGGCCATCCTTCACGCCCCGGCTTCCACCCGGGCCATCTGAAACGTCCACTTACCCATGCACACGGCGAACACGCGGATAAACGCGCTGTCCCGACACCGGAGTGCGTGCCATGCGAAAGAAAAGCCTATTCGCCGCCCTGACCCTGATGATCTGCTGCGCCCTGCCGGCGGCCGCCGAGCCGGCCGACAACGAAGCCGCGCTGCGCGCCCAACTCGACAGTGCGTTGTGGCCCGGCGACATCGTGCGGCTTGCCGATCAGTACCGGCGCCAGTTCCCCGACGGCCCGGCGGTGGCCGCCGCCGCCGCCTGGCGCGAACGCGCCGCGGAATCGATGCGCGTGTTGGGCCGCAACGACGTGCGCTTGCATCGCGCCGCCTTTCGCCCGGCCGAACCGGCGGAAGACTGGGCGGCCGACCTGCGCCTGGCCGCGCTGGGCGACCGCGCCGCCGCCATCCGGCTGGCCCACCGCGCCCGGCTCAGCGAAGACGGCAATGCGGTCGCCCACCGCTATGTGGGCTGGCTGCAGTACGCCACGCAGCTGGGCGACGAGCGCGCCAGCTATGAGCTGGCGCTGCACTTTCGCCAGCAAGCGCAGCCCGTGCTGGCGGCGCGCTATGAAGACCTGGCCCTGAGCCTGGGCTTCCAGCCGCCGGTGGCGCTGGACAACCTGCGAAAGTAGAGGGGGCTCACTTCCCCGGTCGGCCAGGATCTGAAGAAACAGCTGGGCCCGCTATCATCTGCACATAAACGAACGGTCGTGCTTTTTCGATCGACGACGCTTGTGCAAATGAAACGGGACCCGGCATGTACGACTACATCGTGATCGGTGGCGGCGCGGCAGGCTCGGTGCTGGCCTCGCGGCTGAGTGAGGACCCCGCCGTCAGCGTGTGCCTGATCGAAGCCGGCCCGGTGGATCGCAGTGCCTTCATCCACTGCCCGGCGGGTTACGCCGGCATGGTCAAGCTGGGCATCGCGAACTGGGACTTCGAGACCGTGCCGCAGCACGGGCTGAACGGCCGCCGCGGCTACCAGCCGCGCGGCAAGGTGCTGGGTGGGTCGAGCTCGATCAACTCGATGATCTACATCCGTGGTCAGCGCGAGGACTACGAAAACTGGGCAGCCGCCGGCAACCCCGGCTGGGCATGGGACGACGTGCTGCCCTACTTCAAGCGCTCCGAGAACAACGAACGCGGTGCGAATGACTGGCACGGCCGCGGCGGCCCGCTCAACGTGATGGACCTGATGGCGCCGAACCGCATCTCCAGCGTGTTCGTGCAGGCGGCGGTGCAGGCCGGCTATCCGGCCAACGCCGACTTCAACGCCGGTGTTCAGGAAGGTGTCGGCCTGTATCAGGTGATGCAAAAGGGCGGCGAACGCTGCAGTGCGGCCAAGGCTTTCCTGACGCCGGTGCTCGGCCAGCGCAAGAACCTGCAGGTGCTGACCGACACGCTGGTGTCGCGCGTGCTGCTGGAAGGCCGGCGCGCGGTGGGCGTCGAGGTGCTGCAGGGCGGCGCCGCACGGCAGCTGCAAGCCAGCCGCGAGGTGCTGCTGTGCGCCGGCGCGCTGCAGAGCCCGCAGATCCTGCAGTTGTCGGGCATCGGCGACGGCGAACTGCTGCGCGGTCTGGGCATCGACAGCCTGCACCACCTGCCCGGCGTCGGCCGTCATCTGCATGACCACATCGACGTCACTCAGGCCTACGCCGCGCCGCAGGTCAAGGAACTCTTCGGCCTGTCGCTTGGCGGTGGCTGGGACGTGCTGAAGGGCCTGCTGCAATGGCGGCGCGAACGCCGCGGCATCCTGACGACGAACTTCGGTGAAGCCGGCGGCTTCATCCGCAGCACGCCCGACGAGGCCAGGCCCGACCTGCAGTTCCACTTCGCGCCGATCAAGGTCATCGACCACGCGCGCAAGACGCTGTTCGGCCGCGGCTACGTCTGCCATGTGTGCCTGCTGCGGCCGAAGAGCCGGGGCACGCTGCGGCTGGCCAGTGCCGACCCGCGCGCCGTGCCCTTGATCGACCCAGCCTTCCTGGCCGAACGCGACGACGCCGACCGGCTCATGCGCGGCCTGAAGCTGATGCGCGGCATCCTGCGGCAGCCGGCGCTGGCCAGCCTGGGCGGCCGCGAACTGGCGGCTTCGGCCACGGCGAAGACCGACGCGCAGATCGAACAGTTCGTGCGCGGCCGCGCCGACACCATCTACCACCCGGTCGGCAGTTGCCGCATGGGGCCGGGCCCGGACGACGTGGTGGACGCCGAATTGCGTGTGCACGGGCTGCAGGGCCTGCGCGTGGTGGACGCTTCGATCATGCCGAACATCGTGTCGGGCAACACCACCGCGCCGACGGTGATGATCGCGGAGAAAGCGGTCGACATGATCAAAGCGGCCGCGCGCGCGGCGTGACGGCCGGGCCTTACCATGGCCCGATGACGCTCAGCCTCTCGGTTCTGGATCAATCGGTGGCTACCGCCGGCCGCGGTGAAGACCACGCCGTGCGCGACACGCTCGATCTGGCGGTGCATTGCGAAAGACTCGGCTACCACCGCTTCTGGGTCAGCGAACACCACAGCCTGCCGACCATCGTGGGCAGCGCGCCTGAGATACTGATGGCTGCCATCGCGGCGCGTACCACGCGCATCCGCATCGGCAGCGCAGGCATCATGCTGCCGCACTACGCGGCGCTGAAGGTGGCCGAGCAGTTCCGCGTGCTCGACGCGCTGGCGCCTGGGCGCATCGACCTCGGCGTGGGCCGCGCGCCTGGCAGCGACCAGCGCACGGCGCTGGCGCTGAACCCGAACGCGGCGCGCGCCGCCGACCAGTTCCCGCAGCAGGTGCTGGATCTGCAGGCGTGGACACGCGGCCAGCGCCACCAGGGCATTACTGCGCACCCGCTGGCGCCGGCCGGCGCCAGCCTGGAGCACCCGCCGGCCGGCGCCAGCCTGGAGCACCCGCAAAGCGGCACCAACAAAGGTTTCGCCCGCGCACCCGAGATCTGGATCTTGGGAAGTTCGGACTACGGCGCGCAGCTGGCGGCGCACTTCGGCCTGCCTTACGCCTTCGCCTACTTCTTCACCGACGGCGAGGGCGCCGAAGAAGCGGTCGACCTCTACCGCAGACTTTACAAACCGAGCGAACGCCACTCGATTCCGCAACCGACCATCTGCGTCTGGGCGCTGGCGGCCGACACCGCCGAAGAAGCTCAGCACCATGCGCTCAGCCGTGAACGCTGGCGGCTGGACCGCCAGCGCGGCGTGCTCGGGCCGCTGCAAAGGCCTGACGACATCGTGGCGCACGGCTTCGCCGGCGAGGAAATGTCCGCCGTCGAGGCGACACGGCGCAAGGCGCTGGTCGGCAGCGCGGCGATGGTCGGCAGCCAGTTGCGGGCCTTGGCAGCGAAATTCGGACTCGACGAAATCGTCGTCAACACCTGGGCTCACGAGCCCGCCGTGCGCCGGCATTCCTATGCCTTGCTGGCGCGCGAATTCAGCCTGACCGGCGCAACATGACGGAACCCATCACGTTCGAACTGCGTGGCGAACACATCACGCTCGACGCCCTGCTGAAAGCCAACGGCCTGGCCGGCAGCGGCGGCGCTGCGAAGATGCTGATCGCCGAAGGCAACGTGCGCGTCAATGGCGAGGCGGAAGCGAGGCGCGGCCGCAAGCTGCGCGCCGGCGATCAGGTGGCGCTGGGCGAGGTGCGCATTCACGTGCAGGCAGCCGCGTGAAGCGGGCGCCAGGTGCGGGTGGGTGAGCGCATGTTGGTGCGGCCACACGGCCCACAAAAAGCGAAACCCCTCCGAACCGTCGCCGGCCGGAGGGGCTGGGCGGCTTACGCCGCCATTGAAGCTCCGGAGGTATGGGGTCCGGGGCTTCTGATGCGCTGGAATTGCGCCATCGGATGTACCTGCATGCAGGCAATCCAAGATTAGGTCAGGCAGGGGCCGGCTGCAAGCGGAATCTGCAGGAATTTTTCAGGCATTGCCGCCGCGGTGACGACCAAGGCGCACACCACAATCAGCACCGGTTCAGAGCGGCGACTGCAACCGCGCCACCAGCGCGGCGACACGCGCTTCCACGGCGTCGTCCATGCGGATCGTGCGGCCCCATTCGCGAGGCGTCTCGCCCGGCCACTTGTTCGTCGCGTCCAGCCCCATCTTTCCGCCCAGGCCGCTGACGGGTGACGCGAAGTCGAGGTAGTCGATCGGTGTGTGCTCGACCAGCGTGGTGTCGCGCACCGGGTCCATGCGGGTGGTGATGGCCCAGATCACTTCCTTCCAATCGCGGATGTCGACATCGTCGTCGGTCACCACGATGAACTTGGTGTACATGAACTGCCGCAGGTAGCTCCAGATGCCGAACATCAGCCGCTTGGCGTGGCCTGGGTAGGCCTTCTTTATCGAGATCACCGCCATGCGGTAGCTGCAGCCTTCGGGCGGCAGGTAAAAGTCGACGATCTCGGGAAACTGCTTTTGCAGGATCGGTACGAAGACCTCGTTCAGCGCCACACCCAGAATGGCAGGCTCGTCGGGCGGCTTGCCGGTGTAGGTGGAGTGGTAGATCGGGTCGCGGCGGTGCGTGAGGCGGTCGATGCGGAAGACCGGGAACCAGTCCTGCTCGTTGTAGTAGCCGGTGTGGTCGCCGAACGGGCCTTCCAGCGCATGCAGGTAGCCGCCCTTTTCCTTCACGCGCACGCCATGCCCGGACAAGCCCTCGAAGCCGGGCGGTGCGGTCGGAATATGGCCTTCGAAAACGATCTCGGCGTTGGCCGGCACCTGCAGCTTCAGCGGCCCTTCGCCGACGCTGGATTCGACGACTTCGGTACGGCTGCCGCGCAGCAGGCCGGCAAACTGGTACTCGCTCAGGGTGTCGGGCACGGGCGTCACGGCGCCCAGGATGGTGGCCGGGTCGGCGCCCAGCGCCACGGCCATCGGGAATGGCTGGCCGGGGTTGGCGCGGGCAAAGTCGCGGAAATCGAGCGCGCCGCCGCGGTGCGCCAGCCAGCGCATGATGACTTCGCGCGGGCCGATCACCTGCTGGCGATAAATGCCCAGGTTCTGCCGCAGACGCGGCGCAGCCACTCCCTGCGGTCCGCGCGTGATGACCAGGCCCCAGGTGATCAGCGGGCCGGCGTCACCCGGCCAGCAGGTTTGCACCGGCAGCGTGCCGAGGTCGACCTCGTCATCCGTCAGCACCACCTCCTGGCAAGGCGCATGGCGCAGCACGGCGGGCTTCATGTCCCAAACCGCTTTCACCATCTGCAGCAGGCGGCCGGCGTCCTTCAATCCCTTCGGCGGCTCTGGCTCTTTCAGCGCTGCCAGCAGCCGGCCGACGTCGCGCAGGTCGGCCGGCGAGGCCGCACCCATGCCCAGGGCCACTCGTTCAGGGGTGCCGAAGAGGTTTACCAGGCAGGGAATCTTGTAACCCGCGGGTTGGGTGAAGAGCACTGCCGGACCGCCGGCACGCAGCAGCTTGTCGCCGATTGCCGTCATTTCGAGCTTCGGCGACACCGGATCGGACACTGTTCGCAGCTTGCCGAGCCTTTCAAGCTGAGCCATGAAGTCACGCAGGTCGCTGTATTTCATGTTTTTTAGTTATTAGAAACTCATTTGTTAGTCTTGACCTGGTATGAACGGCTTTCTAGAATCGTGACATTCTTGCACTTCAAGGGTAAACCCGTGGCGACCGTATCGAGGCGGCCGCGCTGCGGGGTCAGCATTCCCGCCGTGCCGGCGAGCCCGCTCGAGGCTTCAGGCGCCGCATTTCATTATGGTCGTCGCCTATGGCGGCTGCGCACAGCGCGGCCGATCACCCGGGCGAACGACGGGAAAGGACTTTGATGAAAGTAACAGACGCGCTGCATTCGGCGCGACGGGCCGCCGCACGGTCGATCGGCGTATTTTTCCGTGACGTCGGTCACGGACTTCTGGAAGTCAGCCACAACACGCTGGCTTTGCTGGGCCTGGCGGTCGTGGCCGGAGTGATTTTTGCCGCAGGCCGTGCCGACATCCGCCACCAGGCCGAAGTGATGGCGCTGGAATGGCTGCAGACCCGCCACGAAGTCCGCGCCGAAGACAAAGGTGACATGCTGGTAGCGCTGGGCGACGTCGACGCGGTGAGCCGCGCCACGGCGGTCGATCCGAAAGACCTGCCGCGCCAGCAGGCCGCTGTGGCAACCTGGATCTCGCGCCGCTACAAGGTGGCGCCGGAGCCCATCAGCCGCCTGGTGCAGGAAGCCTGGGCAGTCGGCAGCAAGGCCGGGCTCGACCCGACGCTGATCCTGGCCATCATGGCGGTCGAATCGAGCTTCAACCCTTTCGCCCAGAGCCCCGTGGGTGCGCAGGGCCTGATGCAGGTGATGACGCGCGTGCACGACGACAAGTACACGGCTTTCGGTGGCAACCACGCCGCTTTCGACCCCATCAGCAACCTTCGCGTGGGCGTGCAGGTGCTGCGCGAATGCATCGCACGCGCTGGCAGCCTGCGCGATGGCCTGCGCTTCTATGTCGGCGCCGCGCTGATCGAGAGCGACGGCGGCTACGTCAACCGCGTGCTGGCCGAGCAGACCTTCATGCGCAGCGTGGCCGACGGCAAGGGCGTGCCGGTGACGGCGTCGAACTTCGTCCCGGCTGCGCCACGTGGTGCGGCGGCGCCCGCGGCGGCCGCCACACACCCGAGCACGTCTCCGACCGAACCCGACACAAGCGCACCCGCAGACCAGGTGGCCTTGCTGCGCTGAACCCGGCAGCGGGTGGCTGCAAGCTACACTCGAACTCCGCGCGACTGGCGATAGGGGCGGCTCACAAGGAGCCCGGCCCCGAGGTGGAAGACCACCGGGAAGCGCGGGCCGGCCGAGAAAACACCCGCCGGTGCCCGCCGTTCGCCTGGGCAGCCCCAGCCCCCGCCCGATGTCAGATCGGCGGGGCACTCCAAGGCCTTCCATCCGAAGAGGACTGCCATGTTCGACCGCAGCGTATCGACCCTTGCCCACACAGACCCCGACCTGTGGGCCGCCATTCAGGCCGAAGACCGCCGCCAGGAAACTCACATCGAGTTGATCGCGTCGGAGAACTACACCAGCCCTGCGGTGATGGCCGCACAAGGCTCGCAGCTCACCAACAAGTACGCCGAGGGCTACCCCGGCAAACGCTACTACGGCGGCTGCGAAAACGTCGACGTCGTCGAGCAGTTGGCCATCGATCGCTGCAAGCAGCTGTTCGGCGCCAACTTCGCCAACGTGCAGCCGAACTCAGGCTCGCAGGCCAACCAGGCGGTGTTCTTCGGCCTGCTGCAGCCGGGCGACACCATCATGGGCATGAGCCTGGCCGAAGGCGGCCACCTCACGCACGGCATGCCGCTGAACATGAGCGGCAAGTGGTTCAAGGTGGTCAGCTACGGCCTCGATGCCGACGAGGCCATCGACTACGACGCCATGGAGCGGCTGGCGCACGAGCACAAGCCCAAACTCATCATCGCCGGGGCTTCGGCCTACAGCCTGCGCATCGACTTCGAGCGTTTCGCACGTGTCGCCAAGGCCGTCGGCGCCATCTTCATGGTCGACATGGCGCACTACGCCGGCCTGATCGCGGCCGGCGTTTATCCGAACCCGGTGCCGTTCGCCGACGTGGTCACCAGCACCACGCACAAGAGCCTGCGAGGCCCGCGTGGCGGCATCATCGTGACGAACGACGAGGCCATCGCCAAGAAAATGAACAGCGCCATCTTCCCCGGCATCCAGGGCGGACCGCTGATGCATGTGATCGCCGGCAAAGCGGTGGCCTTCAAGGAAGCGCTGGCGCCCGACTTCAAGGTCTACCAGCAGCAGGTGCTGAGCAACGCGCGTGTGCTGGCCGAGACGCTGATCGAGCGCGGCCTGCGCATCGTCAGCGGCCGCACTGAAAGCCACGTGATGCTGGTCGATCTGCGGCCGAAGGAGCTGACCGGCAAGGAGGCTGAAGCCATCCTGGGCACCGCGCACATGACCTCTAACAAGAACGGCATTCCGAACGATCCGCAAAAGCCGATGGTCACGAGCGGCATCCGCCTGGGCAGCCCTGCGTTCACCACGCGCGGCTTCAAGGAAGAGCAGGCGCGGCAGACCGCCCACCTGATCGCCGACGTGCTGGACCACCCGCACGATGAAGCCAACCTGGCCGCCGTGCGCGCCAGGGTGGCGGTGCTGACGCGCGACTTCCCGGTCTACCGATGAACGCCGACACCCCGGCCGCTGCATCGCACTGAGCTGCCCTTCCCCGGCCCATGCACTGCCCCTTCTGCGACCACGCCGAAACCCAGGTCGTCGAAACCCGTGAGTCCGACGAAGGCGGCGTGGTGCGCAGGCGCAGGCGCTGTCTGCACTGCGAAAAGCGCTTCACGACTTATGAGCGCGCAGAGATCGTGCTGCCGGCGGTGGTGAAGAAAGACGGCTCACGGGCCGACTTCGACCCCGCCAAGCCACGCGCCTCGATGTTGCTCGCCTTGCGCAAGCGGCCGGTCAGCGTGGAGCAGGTCGACGCCGCCATCGAGCGCATTCAGACCAAGCTGCTGGCCAGCGGCGCCCGCGAGGTGCCGAGCGCACGTGTCGGAGAACTGGTAATGCGCGAGCTGAAGCGCATCGACAAAGTGGCCTACGTGCGCTTCGCCTCGGTCTACCGCAGCTTCGAGGACGTGGACGAGTTCAGGCAGCTGATCAGCGGGATCTGAGCCCGGCCGGCCCGGGGTGCCCCCGGTCGGGGGATGGCCCGGGGGCCCACCACAGGGCCGGGGCGCGCACCCACCGCATGGGGACGCGGGAAAGACGGCGGTTTCCTACAGTGATCTTCATCAGGTCACGCCGAGGAAACGCCATGAACCGCACCCAGGAACACTCGATTCGCCGCAACCTGCGCCGCTGCCAGACCGGCGTGACGCTGATCGAAAGCGCCATCACCACCTCGGTGCTCGCCACCTTGATGAGCATCGCGGCGCCGAACTTCCAGCAGATGCGCGAACTGCGCCACCTCGAAGGCGCGGCCGCGCTGCTCGAAACAGACATCCAGCAGGTCCGCAGCCTGGCGGTGGCGAACAACCGGACGGTGCGCATCAGCTTCGAGACCGGCGCGGCCGCCAGCTGTTACGTCGTGCACACGGGCGGCTCCGGGGCCTGCAGTTGCATCGCCGGCGGCGACGCCGTCTGCGGCGCCGGCGCCGAGGCCCTGCGCACGGTGCACTATGGCGCCGGGGTGCCGCTGCGGCTGCAGTCCAATTCACGCTCCATCGCCTTCGACCCTGACAAGGGCACCGTCACCCCGACCGCCACGCTGCGCGTCATCGCCCAGAGCGGCGCCACCATCCACCAGGTGGTCAACGTGATGGGGCGCGTGCGCAGCTGCTCGCCGGCGCCGGGCCTGGCGGGCTACAAGCGCTGCTGAACACTCCCTTCAGTGAGGGAGTCGTCTGGATGAGCGGCCGGCGCGCGACGACGAGTGGTCAAGGCCACTCTGGACCGGGCGTGAAATGGTTCCGATAATCCGCTCAACATGCATATGCGCCGACCTTTTGCGAACCGCCACCGCGCCATCACCGGTTTCACGTTCGTGGAAGTGATGGTTGTCGTCGTCATCATCGGCCTGGTGGCCGCCATCGCGATCCCGGCGTTCACCGACTCGGTGCGCAAGAGCCGGCGTGCCGAAGCGTTTTCTGCGCTGTCTGCGGTGCAGCAGGCTCAGGAACGATGGCGCGGCAACAATGCCGGTTACGCGAGCAACACCCAGCTGACCCTGTCGCCGACGGCAACCAGCCCCGGCCTGGGGTTGACCAGCACCACGGGTTCCGGCTACTACGGCATTGCGATCTCGGGCGACTCTGCTACCGGCTACACCGTCACCGCCACCGGAGCCAGCGGCACTTCGCAAGCCAATGACAGCAGCTGCAAGCTGCTGGCCGCACGCATGGACGGCGGCAACCTGGAATACGGCTCCGGAGCGTCGAGCGTCACGTTCCCCGACGCGAACCGTTGCTGGGCCCGCTGATGCGCCTCCAACGCGCATTCACGCTGGTCGAGGTGATGGTCGTCGTGGCTGTGGCGGCCATCATTGCGTTGATCGCCGCGCCGTCGTTTCGCGACATGATCCTGATGCAACGGCTGAAAAGCATCAACGCGCAGTTGGTGACGGATCTGCAGTTTGCGCGCAGTGAGGCGGTGGCGCGGAATGTACCGATGCAGGTTCTGTTTGAGACGAACCCCGGTGCCCTTACTTGCTACTCGATCTTCACGGCACCCAACGACAACGTCGTTTGCAGTTGCAAGCGTGGAGCTGGCAACGCCTGCACGGTGTTGGGTACGGTTGAGGTCCGGACAGTGCAAGTGCCTCAGTCGCTTGCGGTCAAGTTCACCTATCCGTGGGACGGTTTTGCCTTTGATCCAACTACCGGGGGCGTTCGAATCGTCAGTGCGGATGAGGCGATCGCACCGCCGATTGACTTCGTCGTGGATACAGAGATCGACTCGGCCCGCAACCTCCGTGTTGTGCTGAATCGCGCAGGCCGGCTCTCAGTCTGCGCCCCTACCGGTTCGAAGGTGTCGGTGCCAGCCTGCCCCGCCCCGCCACCATGATGTTCAAACGCTCCAACGCGCGTCGCGTCACTCAACGCGGCCTCTCGCTCGTCGAGATGATGGTCGGCATCACGGTGGGTTTGTTCATCGTTGCGGCGGCTTCGATGATGGTGGCCATGCAACTCGGTGAAAACCGCCGCCTGCTGCTTGAAACGCAGGTACAGCAGGATCTCCGTGCGACGGCCGACATCATGACGCGAGAGCTGCGCCGTTCAGGGCACTGGTTAGGCGCCCAGCAATCAGTCTGGTATCCGGGCAGTTCGGCCGCCGTTCGCAAGAAT
>Ga0209181_10001404_pt1 | contig 42392 bp, 43 predicted proteins | sample MAT05_FD_187208 | JGI IMG/M metagenome (GOLD analysis project Ga0209181, IMG submission 187208) | Freshwater microbial communities from Lake Fryxell liftoff mats and glacier meltwater in Antarctica - MAT-05 (SPAdes) (version 2) | ecosystem: Environmental > Aquatic > Freshwater > Ice > Liftoff... | reverse complement strand
TGCTAACCTGTGGGGATAAGGGCTACAACCCAACCACACATCCAGACATGACGCCTGAAAAGTTATGTGGATTAAGACACGTAGAACAAGCCAACGCGGCGAAAATCATCGGCGCAAACGCGGTTCATTTTCTGGACCTGCCAGATGGCTACCTCGTCCCAGACTTGAATCTGCGCCGTGACATTGTGCGCGAAATCCGCAGGCACAAGCCTGATATCCTCATCACCTGCGACCCGCAAAATCTATTTGCACTCTATGGCATTAATCATCCCGACCACCGCGCCTGCGGACAAGTAGTATTAGACGCTATATTCCCTGCTGCGGATAACATTGCATACTTCCCCGAGTTGCTTGAAGAAGGTCATCAGCCGCACATGCCAAAAGAAGTTTGGTGCTCACTGACCAATCAACCCAACACTACGGTGGATGTCACGGATACCTGGGAGATAAAAATGCAAGCCGTCCTTGAGCATAAAACACAAGTACAGGATGCCGAGAAATTGGTGGAACGCTTCAAGTCCCGCCGCACCGAAGACAGCACAGATGAACATCCACGCTACGAAGAAAAGTTTAGAGTTGTGAAATATACATAGTCTAAAAAGTCAAAGGTCGAAGGTCAAAAGTTATACGACTTTCGACCTTTGGCTTTCGACAAGGAGCCATTATGATCGACTTCCTCGATGAAGCTAAATTATTATTCAGTTACACGCAAACCCTGCGCCGTGATTTTCACATGTATCCAGAACTCGGCTTCAACGAAATCCGCACGGGCGGCATTGTAGCAAAGGAACTTGAAGCGCTCGGTCTCGAAGTGACCAAGGGTATTGGAAAAACAGGTGTGGTTGGTTTGCTGGAAGGGGCAAAACCCGGCCCCACCCTGCTCCTGCGCTTTGACATGGATGCGCTCCCGATTCATGAAGATACAGGCGCGGAATATGCTTCGCTTAATCAAGGCCTAATGCATGCCTGCGGACACGACGGTCACACTGCGATTGGACTCACTGTTGCGAAAATATTGAATACGCATAAAGACGAATTGGCGGGCACGATCAAATTCTGCTTTCAACCTTCAGAGGAAGGCAGCAACGGCGAAGAGATCGGCGGCGCCGAAATGATGATGAAAGACGGTGTGCTGGAAGGTCCTAAAGTAGACATGACTCTCTCCATGCATTTATGGAATGAAAAGCCGCTTGGCTGGGTGCATGTTGCCCAGGGACCTGTCATGGCGGGCGCGGAACAATTCAAAATAAAAATTATCGGCAAAGGCGGGCATGGCGCAATTCCCAACTTGACGGTTGACCCGGTGGTCTGCGCGGCGCAGATCATCTCGGCTGCGCAAAGCATCGTCTCGCGCAATGTCGGCCCGCTGGAAACAGCCGTGGTCAGTTTTACAATCATTAACGGCGGCACGGCTTTTAATGTCATCCCGCAGGAAGTGACCCTGGAAGGCACGATCCGCACCTTTGACCCACAGGTTAGAATTAAAGTTGTCAACCGCTTTGAAGAAATTGTAAAAGGTGTGGCATCTGCAATGGGATGTCAGGCTCAAGTGAAAGTGAAACAGCTCACGCCCGCGCTAATCAATGCGGAGCATGTCACAGCCAAAGTGCAGGAGTCTGCGCGGCGCGTACTTCCACAGGCCGATCACGATAACGCTCCCTATCTCACCATGGGCGCGGAAGATATGGCCTATATTCAAGCCAAAGTGGATGGCTGCTATTTCTTTATCGGCTCGGCAAACACAGAGCAGCATCTGGACTACGGTCATCATCACCCCAAATTTGACTTTGACGAACAAGCCTTGATCAGCGGAGCGGCACTGATGGCCGCCGCCGCCGCAGATCTATTGAAATAAGAATCGTTACTGGTAAACATGAAACGATACAGAAACTGGATTATTGCTCTTTTTATATCTGCAACCGCCGGGGCTGTCGCACTGCAAAGTGGACTTGCGCCATCATCTGCTGACATAACTGGAAGCCCATCCATCACAAGCACAGCCACCATTGCAGTCACAGACACACCCACTACAACGCCCACTGACGAACCTTGTAGCTACACATGGGCATATCAGGACGCGCCAGAACTGACAGCAAAAATTGAATCAGCCCTACGTGAGCTAAACCCCGAAGTGACAATAAGAGTGCAAGCCTTTGGTGAAAACTGTGTTCATTCTGATGGCAGCGCCACGTTCCTGGCAAAGGAAACTGATCTATATATTCGCACCTCTGTTATAACCCTGACAGATGAAGAGGCTTTCGGAAATTGGATGGCGCAGGTGCTGCCGATCATCGTAAAAATTCCAGAAAATGAATTTCCCGGCGGTTATGGATTTGTTGAATTCAGGTTTGAAAAAAATGACAGCGAATCGATATTTATAAAAGTACAAATACAGAGCTATTTCAATACTGAAGTACAAACAAAATCGGGAGTGGAATTGTTCCGTTTGTTTTACAACAAGCCATAATCTTGCCTCAATTTACTCACTGTGCTATTTTTTCGAGCCGCCAAATTTGGCGGCTTTTTTGTTCTTGACAAGCTGATAGGTTTATCATATACTACGTTTAGTAATTACTAAACGTTCTAAAAGGAAAAGCCGTGACAAAAAAACTTACCCAACTCAAACAGGATTTCACTGAAGGCCTCAGTCAGATCAGCCGTTTCTGGGGATTCCCCAAAGGCATGGGCGCGATCTTTGCTGTGTTGTATATCTCCCCCAACCCGCTCTCGCTGGATGAAATCGTCCAACAGACTGGGTTGACCAAAGGCGCGATCAGTACCGAAGTCCGCACACTGGCGCGCATGGGGCTTGTGCATCGTTCCTCCAAACTTGCCGACCGCAAGGATTACTACGAAGCGGAAAGCGATTTCTATAAGTCGATCCGCTCGATTTTGAAGGAAAGGCAAAACAGCGAGTTTGACCGGGCCCTGCGTTCGGTAAGCGAATCTCTACTGGAACTGGAAGCAGGCTCAGTGTCAGGCGATGAAGCGGAAGTGCAATTCGTCTACGAACGGATCAAGGCATTGCAGGAATTTTTCAACGCGATTGATACGCTCACCAGCGCAGTCATCAAACTGGAAAGTCTGGGACTGGGCAACGTCAAAAAAATCCTATCCATATTGAAATAAGGAGTCGACATGAAAATAGCAGTGACAGGCGCGTTCTCATATTCAGGGAAATACATCACAACTCGTTTACTCGCGCGCGGCGAAGAAGTGATTACACTCACCAATCATCCAAACCGCCCCGACCCGTTTGCAGGGAGTGTGAAAGCATTTCCGCTTAACTTCAAAAATGAAGAGGAGTTGATCATAACCCTGCGCGGCGTGGATGTATTGGTTAATACCTATTGGATTCGTTTTGACAAAGACCATAACACGCAGCCGCAGGCGGTAGAAAACACAAAAATTTTAGTCAGTGCTGCCGCAAAAGCCGGTGTGAAAAGGATTGTACATATCAGCATCACCAACCCTTCGGCAAATTCGCATCTGCCATATTTCTGGGGTAAGGCTGCCAATGAAAAAGCAGTGATCGATTCTGGGATGAGCTACGCAATCCTGCGCCCGACTGTATTGTTTGGCAAGGAAGATATTCTGATCAATAATATTGCATGGCTTTTAAGAAGGCTGCCCATTTTCGGTTTACCCGGTGACGGCTCTTATAAACTCTCCCCCGTTTACGTGGATGATCTGGCCGAACTGGCCGTGGAAGCAGTCTATAAAAAAGAAAACTATATATGGGATGCTGTCGGCCCGGATGAATTCACATTCAAGGAAATGGTGCAGTTGATCGGGAAAACTGCCTCAGCCAGCAAGCTGCTGATTCCACTCCCGCCGCGCCTGGCTTTATGGGCTGCGCAGTTCATGAGCATCTTTGTCAAAGATGTCATGCTCACCCCTGAAGAAGTGGACGGCTTGATGTCTAATTTGCTTATCTCGAAAGAGCCACCGCGCTGTAAAACCAGTTTACGAAACTGGCTCGAAGAAAACAAAGTCAGTGTTGGAAAACAATACGCGTCTGAACTGGCAAGGCATTTCTAAATTGACCGCAGACCACCAACCGCAGACCGCGGTTGGTGGTCTGCGAGATAAAAAAAGAATTTGTACAACAGGAGAAATAAAAACAAAACACGGACTACAGTCCGCATTCAGAATTCAATCTATTGAAACCATGCCCGCGCAGCGCGGGCTATCCATACAGCCATAATATTTTTTACCATGCGCGCCATCACGATGGATACGCAATACCATCATTTTTCCGCACACAGGACAATTCGGCACATAATCTGTCGGGCGCTCAATACGCAGCGAACCCGTTTGCCCGATCTTGGCCATTGCCAGTTGAAACAGCGTAACAATATCAGCCGCATCATATTTTTCACTCGACGACACATGTACCAGTGGAATCCCCGCGTTCGTAAATAACTCATCAATAAACTTATCTAATTCGCGCGCGCCGTCCTTCGAGTTCGGCCTGACAATTTCCACACCGAACGAGGGTGTTAGTGATTTCGGGTCGCACATCAAAAAGTCAACGTGCTTGCGAAAAAACTTATTAAAGAAATGCACATTCTCATTTGGTCGCACAATATAAAACACGTCATTCAGCGCAACCTTCGGGCAAATCACATAACGGCTGCCCATCATTTCGGTCAACACGTGAAAAAGAGCCAACTCCGTGGTCGTTAGGAATGGCTCTTTGAGTCGGTATGGTAATCGTTGAATCTCCGCCTTGTTATCTATCATAACCCTATTATAAAGCAGGATTGAAACACAGTACAGAAAAATGTGGACTATACCCCGCGCATCAATTTCATAACCTGCGGCTTGAGTGCGGCATTACAGGCAATTCCCTCCCCGTGTGTGTGACCTTCTTCACCGCCCCACGAACCAAAGAATCCACCCGCCTCCTGCATGATGACAGGATAAGGCGCGCAATCATAGACATCCAAACGCGGATCCAAAGCCACTTCGGCGCGGCCTGTTGCCACCAGCAAATATCCGTATGCATCTGCCCATGTGCGCAGTAGAGATTTCTTATCGTGAAAACGATCTACAACTCCGGGCATTTTTTCTGTTAGTTTTTGAAAATCTGAACTAACCACACAGGCATTTGAAAGTTGATCCACTTGCGAAACCCTTGCCCTGCGGCCATTCCACAAACAGCCCAGCCCATCTGCCGCAGACAGCATTTCATCCAAAGGCGGGAAGTATGCCGCGCCCACCCGCACCACGCCATCGATCTCCAAACCAATCAAGACACCATACAATGGCACACCGCGAATAAATGAAATTGTTCCATCTATAGGATCAATGATCCAGCGAAACGAACTCCCAGTCTTTGCGTTTTCGCCATACTCCTCGCCCACAATCGCATGAGAGGGATATACCCGCTCAATCTCCGCGCGGATAAACGACTCTGCTTCGCGGTCTGCAATCGTAACGGGATCATTATTGTCCTTCAATTCAGGTTGAATACCCGTGTTGAAATATCTTAACGTAATCTTCCCGGCATAATAGGCAAGTGAAGTGGTGAAATCAAGGTAGGGTTGGAGATTCATAATAAAGTATTCAACAATTCCTTTTCTTGTTTTTCATTAGTCACTTCGCCATCCAGCCAGGCAGCGCGGAGTTGGGTCAAAATTTCACCAAAACGCGGGCCGGGTGGAAGTCCGCGTGCTTTCAGATCGTCGCCTGTAGTGTGTGATTTTATATGACGCCAAACGGAGAGATAATCTAAAAGCGCGTCTTCGCGAGAGATAAGATAAACCGCATATATTGAAAGCAGGGGTAATTTTTCAAGCGCGAATGTCCACTCGCTCGGCTTTGAATTTACAAGGAAGGCCAAACTTTTCTTCAATAGTGACGCAGCCCATACTGCATGAGTGAGGTCGGAAGAAAAATCGAGGCGCCTTTCAATGGACATAATGGATTCTTCTGATAAATCTAAAAACCAGAGCATATAGCCCATAGTGATACGGCTGGCGGGGATATCCAGTATTGGAAGCGCGTTAAGAAAATCTGAGTAGGCGGAGTTAAATATTGGCAGATCAGGATGAATCCATTTGAATACATCCAGGCTGCCTGCGCGCAAAATCATTTGCAGGGAATTTTCTTCCTCAAAGATCAGGTCCAATTCGTGGCGAATGCGTTCGCCGCTTAGGGTTGAGATATATGCGAGAGAGCCAGGAGTGACAAGGCTGACAGATGAAGGATGAAGAGTAAAGGAGTAACGCGCTTCGTAACGAATGGCGCGAAAGATTCTGGTGGGGTCATCCATAAATGAATTGGGATGCAAAACTCGAATCAGGCCTTCTTCAAGGTCAGCCTGTCCGTGAAGGGGGTCGAGTAATTCGCCGAAGTGATCACCGTCTATGCGGATGGCCATGGCGTTGATGGTGAAATCGCGGCGGCGAAGATCATCATCTATGGCGGCGGGTTGCACGGTGGGTAATGCGCCGGGCGTTTTATAGGTTTCTTTGCGCGCGGTGATGAGATCCAAGGATGAAGGATGAATGAGGAAGGATGAAGGTAAGTGCCAAATGGCAGTGTGAAATTTATGGTGCGAGGTAAGTTTGCCTCCATGTTGTTTGACGAGTGATTCGCCAAATCTGATTGCATCCCCTTCAACGATGACATCCAGATCGTTGACGGGTTTGCCGAGAAGCAGGTCACGCACGAAGCCGCCGACAAGATAACAGGGCATGCCCAACGATGCGGCTTGGCCGGCAATGATTGAGAGTAGAGTCTGCTTTTCAGACGGAAGCAGGTTTGGGTCACGCATGAGGCGGAGCAAGTCATCCTTTTGCATATTTTCAATTTTACCCTTATAATCGGCGACATGATAATAATCCCGAACCCGTTGCCTCAAATCCTCAAATCTGCTCAGTCTGGCTAGGTTCGATTCAATGCGTCCCAACGGCTCCCAGACATGGCGAGCCGTTTTTTTATTAGACGATGGAAAATTAGTCAAAAGTCGAAGGTCAAAGGTCTTTGAGACTTTCGACAAGGTGAACTTATGAACATAACCGTATTTGGCGGCGCACAGCCTAAAGAAGGAACAACAGCTTACGAAGAAGCTCGTGAACTTGGTGCGCTCCTCGCCCAGCGCGGACATGCCATATTAACTGGCGGATACATGGGTACGATGGAAGCTGTCTCACGCGGGGCATGTGAAGCTGGCGGACATGTGATTGGCGTAACGTGTACTGACATTGAAGAGTGGCGCAAGTCAAAGCCAAATCAATGGGTAAAAGAAGAAAGACGAAAGAAAACTTTAACGGAACGTTTGGTCGGATTGATTGAAGGCTGTGACGCGGCCATCGCCTTACCTGGCGGCGCAGGCACATTGACCGAAATTTCTCTGATGTGGAATCTGATGATCGTGGAATCATTGCCCCCGAGGCCGCTGACACTGATCGGGCGCGGTTGGCAGTCCACGTTTGATCAGTTCTTCAATGAGTTTGAGAGTTATACGCCCAGACATCAACGAGAGTTGTTATACTTTGCGGAAGATGTGAAAACTGCTGTAGAAAATATAAAATAAAAATCATGCGTAGGGGCAGGGCTTGTCCCTGCCCCATCAAGGGCGACCACAAGGGTCGCCCCTACGAAAACATACAAAGAGGACAAAATGGCTGAAGATAAATTAACAACACGCGCGGAAGATTTTTCAGAATGGTACAACCAGCTCGTCATCAAATCAGACCTAGCAGACTACGCCCCTGTGCGCGGATGTATGGTCGTGAAACCTTATGGCTGGGCGCTATGGGAAAACATCACCTCATGGTTAGATAAGGAATTCAAGGCAACTGGTCACGTCAATGCGGCGTTCCCAACCTTAATCCCCATGTCTTTCTTTGAAAAAGAAAAAGAACATGTCGAAGGCTTCGCGCCTGAACTCGCAGTGGTCACACACGGCGGCGGCGTGGAACTGGAAGAGAAGCTGGCCGTTCGCCCTACCTCTGAAACCATTATTGGGTATATGTATTCCAAATGGATCAAATCATGGCGCGATCTGCCCCTGCTCATCGTGCAATGGGGTTCGGTGCTGCGCTGGGAATTGCGCACAAAACTTTTCCTACGCACCGCTGAATTCTACTGGCACGAAGGTCACACCGCACACGCCAGCGCCGAAGAAGCCAAAGAGGAAATGTATCGCATCCTTGATATTTACGAACGCTTCTGTTTGGAAGAAGCGGCAATCCCTGTTTTGAAAGGCACAAAAAGCGATACCGAACGCTTCGCAGGCGCGCACACCACCACATCCATTGAAGCCATGATGTGGGACAAACGCGCGTTGCAGTCTGGCACGTCGCATTATTTCAGTACCAACTTTGCGAAGGCCTTTGAAATTCAATTCCTCAACAAAGATAACACCCTGCAATTTTGCGAAACCACTTCGTGGGCCATTTCATCGCGCATCATCGGCGCAATGATCATGGTGCATGGCGACGATCAGGGTCTGGTTCTTCCTCCCCGCCTCGCCCCCACTCAGGTTGTGATCGTGCCCATCTTCAAAAAAGATGATGAGAAAATCAGAGTGATGGAAGTTGCCGACCGCATCTTCATGGAGCTCAAAGCTGCAGGCATTCGCGTCAAAATGGATGACCGCGACAACGTCAGTAGTGGATTCAAATTCAACGACTGGGAAATGCGCGGCGTCCCTGTCCGCGTGGAGATCGGCCCCAAGGATGTCGAAAAGGAATCGGTGGCACTCGCCCGCCGTGACCGCCCCGGACGCGAAGGCAAATCCTTCGTCCCACAAGCGGGTCTGAACTCCGCTGTGAGCGGGTTGCTGACCGAGATACAGGAATCGCTCCTCAAGCGTGCCACCGAATACCGCGACGCCAACATTCACGACCCCAAGGATTATGAAGAGTTGAAGAAAGTGGTTCAAGATGGCTGGGCGCTCTCCTACTGGTGTGAATCGCGTGAATGCGAAACCAAAGTAAAAGAAGAAGCCAAAGCCACCACACGCAACATTCCTTTCAACCAGCCTGAAACAGAAGGCACTTGCATCGTCTGCGGCAAGCCTTCCAAGAGAAAAGTATATTTCGCAAGAGCCTACTAAAATGGTGCGTGTTGCGTGTTCCGTTGCTGAATACACAGAACACGCACTGCGCACTACGCAACACGTTAACCTATGCCCGCCATAGACCTCGCACGCCTCCGTAAACAAGCCAACCGTCTTGCAGATTTCTTCTTTCTGCCAGATGAGTTCATGAAGCATTTACGCGAGATGCTTGAGTTTTATGTCAACCACACATTAAGAACAAAAGAAAATGTTGCGCCTGGTTCCATTTTAAAAACATATCGTACCCCCACGGCAGTCTTAACTCAAATTGAAAACGAACTGCGTCCAACCGCAGAAGCCAACCCCGAATTCGCGCTTGACCTGGCCGATACACTATGGGATGAAGGCGCTCTTGAAACACGCCTGCTGGCCGCCTATTTACTGGGGCGAATCCCACCGCAGGAAGAACGCCTGCTCCCGCGCCTCACCGCCTGGACTCAACAAGTCCGCGATGCAGATGTGCGCTCGGCATTGCTATCAACCAGTTTGACCCGTATGCGTAAGGAAACACCCGAGCAATTTCTCAACCTGATTCGCGAGTACCTGCATCCCGCGCGGTTACGCACATGGTCAAATGGAATCCAAGCCCTGATCCCCATGATCGCAGATGCGACCAACACAAATCTGCCGCCCATCTTTGACATGGTTGAACCCATCATCGAAGAAGCGCCATCCACTTTACAAAATGAATTGACAGATTTGATTATCGCCTTGTATCGTGCCTCGGCCAATGAAACCATCTTTCTGCTAAAACATATTCTGACTCACACAGAAAATCAAATGACCGTGGTCACCCTGCGCCGCATTGCCGCATCCTTCCCGCCGCCGCTGCAAGCCGAACTGCGCGACCTCCTGCGTCCCAAACCGCTATCAACGTCAAAACCCGTTGAAGAAGAAATGGATAATTTTGTGATCGAAGAAATATTTAAACCCGCCCAAGAAGAATCTGCAAGCATCAATAAAAAAAACATTCCCCGCAGAAAGAAAAAAATAGAAATGGACAACTCGAAAATAATTTATTTGCATGGGCTCGAAAGTTCCAGCCAAAGCGGCAAGGCGCGCCAATTTGCAGAAAAATTCCCGGGCATGCTCACACCCGATTTCACAGGCTCCCTCGAAGAACGCATGAAACAACTCAAACCAATCCTTGGCCGCAAAAAAAACTGGGTCATCATCGGCTCATCCTTTGGTGGATTAATGGGGACGGTCTTCACCTGTGAACATCCGACTCAAATACGGAAATTGATTCTGCTCGCGCCCGCCCTCCTGCGCGACACCTTCGGTGCTTATCTTAATCTGGAACCTGTTTCAGTTCCAACAATCATCATCCACGGGACAGGCGATGGTGTTGTCCCATTGCAGCCTGTTCGTGAACTTGCTGAAAAATTATTCACCCATTTAGAATATATCGTCGTGGATGATGGTCATCGCCTGCACAAGGCATTTGAAGAATTGAATTGGGAAGAAATTCTGGAATAAAAAAAAACGACGGACGACAGGCCTCGCATGAACCAACAAATCTACTGGCACACCACCATAAGAATGCCCGACGACTCCAACTTGACTCCCATCCCTGAAAAAGTGGATATAGCCATCATCGGCGGCGGGTACACCGGGCTGAGCGCCGCGCGGACTCTGGCGCAGCGCGGCGTGAAAGTCGTTGTGCTTGAAGCAGAAACCATCGGCTGGGGCGCAAGCTCACGCAACGGCGGCATGACGTTGACCGGGCTCAAAGTGCCGATGCAGACCATCATCAAAAATTATGGGCGGGAAGTTGCAAAAGAGTTATTCCAATGCTCACTGGATTCTGTCGATACCGTTGAGCAGATCGTGAAGGAAGAAAATATCAATTGCGGCTTTGTACGTACGGGTCAACTTTTGGTAGCGAACAAGCCAAAGCATTATGAAGCCTTGAAAGGTGAAGTGGATTTCATGGCGCAGGAATTCAATCACAAGGTCAGGCTTGTGCCGCCGAGTGAATTGAAAAACGAGATCGGCTCGGATATTTTTCACGGCGCATTGGTGGACGATGTCAGCGGCGGATTGAACCCTGCTCAATTTGTGGCGGGGCTGGCAGGCGCGGCTGAAAAGGCGGGAGCGATTCTCTGCGCGCGAGCGCGTGTCAACAGGCTGCGGCGGGGAGAGAATCGTTTTGTACTTGAGACAGAGAGAGGCACATTAAGCGCCGAATCCGTTTTGGTGGCCACATCTGGATATACAGGAAATGTCACACAAAAATTGCAAAAAAAGATCATCCCGATCGGGTCGTTTATTATTGCCACAGAAAAATTATCAGATGAACTCGCGCGCGAACTTAGCCCAAAGAATAGAATGATCTTTGACTTCAAACATTATCTAAATTATTTCAGGCTGTGGGATAACCGCATGATCTTCGGCGGACGCGCGGCGTTCTTCCCTGAGACAACAAACACCATAAAACGCAGTGCAGAGATTTTACGGCGTGAGATGATTCAAGTCTATCCGAAATTGAAAGATGTAAAAATGGACTATGCCTGGGGCGGCACGCTCGATTTTGCGTTCGATCAGATGACGCATGTCGGTGAATTGGACGGCATTCATTATTCACTGGGATACGCAGGGCACGGCGTGGCGATGGGCACTTATTTAGGCAAGACCGTCGCCGAAGCCATGTTAAATGGAAATATCAAAGAACATCCATTTGCAAAATTTGATTTTCCCAATGCGCCGTTGCGCTTATATAATGGCCGTCCGTGGTTTTTACCACTGGCAGGCATGTGGCATAAGATTTTAGATTGGGTGGAGTAAATCTTTATCCACGGGTGTGAGAGTTGCATCAAACATCCACACAGTAAACATTGGCAGATGAGTTTCAACTTACCATTTCTATGACGCATTTTTCACTCCACCCATTGACACGCTCTTAATTCCGATTACACTTGTGTCTACACAACATTAAAATTAAATGGGCGCAAAGCTCAGGAGATCAACATGACCAACCCCATAGAAGCAACTCCCACACTACCGCATCTCGCTCTGATCGGCGGCAAATGGGTGGCGGGCAGCGCAGGCACATTTGAAGTCCGCTCGCCAGGCAGCGGTGAATTATTTAACACCGTCACACGCTGTTCCCCAGCGGATGTAGACCGCGCCGTGGCCGCCGCCAAAGCTGCTCAACCTGCCTGGGCTGCCACGCCGCTGATAGAGCGCGTCAAGATTTTGCGGCGCATGAATGCCATCTTCGTTGAACGCGCCGAACCTATTGCTCGTGTGTTGGTACAAGAGATCGGCAAGACCATCGCCGAAGCCCGCGAAGAAGTCCATGAATATGCCGCGCCTGCCTGGCAGAAAGCCGGCGAAGAAGTGCTTCGTCATCGCGGCTTATCATTTCCATCTACACAGGAACAAACCAATAACAAACGCCTCGTGCTCACGCATCGTCCGCTGGGGGTCGTGGCGGCTATTACCCCGTTCAACTTCCCAACCGATATTTCCTCCATCGCACTTTCGCACATTGTCGCTGCGGGTAACACCGTCATCTGGAAGCCGTCCGAGTATGCGGCTACAGCTTGTGCCATGGTGGCTGAGTTCTTCGCCGAAGCTGGCCTGCCAGATGGCGTGATCAATGTCATTCAAGGTTTTGGCGATGTCGGCGCTGCGCTCGTTGAGCATAAAGATGTGAAAGGGATCTTCTTTACTGGGTCTACTGCAACGGGTAGGCAAATCGCTGTCAAAGCTGCACTCAAGCCGCAGTTATTGGAGCTGGGCGGCGACGGTCCTTTCATCATCCTAGCCGATGCCGATATCGACGCCGCCGTTGAAGGCGCGATGAATGGCTGTTTCTATTATGCGGGCCAGGTCTGCACCTCTGCCGAACGCCTGCTGGTCCATGCCGATGTGCATGATGAATTTGTCTCCAAGCTCAGGGCGCGCATGGCAACACTTCGCATCGGTGATCCCGCGCTGGAAGAAACTCAAATGGGACCGTTACGCAATGAAGGCGTGCTCAAGCGCGTTGTGGAACATGTGGAAAACGCACGCGCGCTCGGGGCGACCATTGAACAGTTCGGCCCGAAAGAGGGTTTGTTCTACCCTGCTACATTGCTGACCGGCGTCACCCCGCAAATGCTTATCGCGCAGGAAGAAACCTTCGGCCCAGTCGCGCCCATCATCAAAGTCCACTCGATCAAGGAAGCGATTGAGATCGCCAACTCCAGTGAGTTGGGATTAATCGCCTCCCTCTGGACGCGCGATCTGGCTACCGCGTGGCGCGTGGGCGAAGCGCTTCAACATGGCTCGGTCAACATCAACGAGACCAGCAACTACTGGGATCAACTCGCACCCTTTGGTGGATCAGGCAACAGCGGCGTTGGCCGCGAACTATCGCAATGGTTTCTCGAAACCTTCACTGAGCGCAAACTCCTCGTCTTCGAACTCGGCGATGCCCAGCATCACGACCGCCGCTCCGAAGGCGGCTGGTAAGAGGCACAGACTTAACCGATGGGGAAACATTCGTAAAAATAAAAATTGTTTTCTTTCGCAAAAAAAGCGAAGGAAAACAATTTTTTCAACTTTGAGAAAACCATGCCATGCTATCCCAAACGGAATTCCACCCTTTCGCTATTTGAATAAACATTGAAGCGGTGCTTTCTCGCATACCCGATCAGCGTAATTCCATAGCGCTCGGCCATCTCAATTGACAGGGATGATGGGGATGTGCGTGAGATCAAAATGGGCGCATTCAATTGCGCGGCTTTTTGCAGCATCTCCGAACTAATACGGCCCGTGGTAATCAAAATACGATTTTCAGGCCAGATGTTTTTCATCAAACACAGCCCCGCGATCTTATCCAGCGTGTTATGCCTGCCAATATCTTCCGCTGATATTAATATTTTTTCCCCATCGCTTAAAGCGGATGTATGCACTCCGCCCGTCTCGCGATATAAGGATTGCGACTCGAACAGCATCTCAACCAACTTCCCAACCGCATCAGGCTTAATCTGAAACTTATTCCCGAGTAAAGAGACATTCGGCTTCGCTAGAAGATCCACCGCCGTCACGCCGCCTGTACAGCCTGAAGTCCTTCTCCATGAAGTGGGCTGCTCCGCCGCGTGCTTGAGCCATACATCCACATTGTCACCATGCTCGCAGACGCGTACATCTTCCACTTCATCCATCTTTTCAATGATGCCTTCGTTGTACAGAAAACCCACAGCCAGCGCCTCCAAGTTGACAGGTGTACACATGAAGGTAATCCATACGGCGCCATTTACCGTGAGCGACACTGGCATTTCGACAATGGTCTCGGCCTCGAAAGACTTCCATTTTTGAAATTCATATTGCTCATAATGTATTGATTTTTGAGGTGTATTCATCACAAACTCCAAATACCATTAATTCAAGAATCTATACCGCACTCGGTCATAAATTGCGCTTTTTCAGAGGGTGGAAAGTGCAATTTGTGACCGTGGGTATTATATCCAAATCATGGAGCGCAGAGCCTATATCTTTTGGGCAAACTCTGGCTACACTGTCGCATTCCAATCTTCAGGTAAACACGGCGCGAGCCAGGCTGGGTCGGGCCGCCAATTCAACCAGGACGCATCCAGAGGATAGGCGCGCTTTTCAATGCGGGCAAAAACCTCTTTTTGCGCCTGTTCAATATTTTTGACCCATTCTAGCTGTATCCCGCCTTTGCAGATGCCGCGCTCGTAATCGTCCACATCCTTCCAATGCCAATCGTGCGAAGCATCGATCTCCAGATCCAGATCAAGATCAAGTGTGTCAAACCCAAGGCGGGTGCGTTGAATGGGAAGTTGAAAGTTGATGTAATAGCACACGAATTGATCAGAGGCCGCTTCCCAAATGTAGATTGTGGAATAAAATTTTTCAGGCTCCAGCAGGATTAAAAAACGATTGGTATGCCAGATAAGTTTTTCCAACTGTATCGTGTTGGTCAGTGTTTCCTGCCAGCGATCCCATTTGGAGGCATCATGCCCATGACGAATATACCCATCAGGAACCATACACTCCGTGCCAGGCCAAATAAGCAGGGCTGTTTCTTCGGGCCTGTCTTTTATGACCCGCACCGATTGCACATACACCGCACGCCTGTTATATACGCCGCGCAGGAGGATAGTTGCCCCTTCATTCCAGTAGTTGAAATTCATCATGGTTGGACGTCCTTTGTTTTTTCAGAGTTACGATGGACTTTATAGAAAATATCAGGGTCGGCTAAAAATGCGCCGAGGCAGGATTCTGTGCAAAGTAAAATCGTTTTCCCGCGATACTGGGCGCGTGGAAAATAATCGGGATCGGTGTCGCGAAAAATCCGCCCGCACAAGGTGACAAATTTCTTACGCGGCTCCTGTTTTTTTACAGTTTGTTCCATGAACTATTTTGAGCTTATTACTTCTGCCATGAAAACTTCAAATGGATTAAGTTTGAAGTTTGGCAGGATTTCTTCCATCCGCCGCTCGGCGCTGGATAATAAAATTTTGAGATATGAATTCTTTATTTCTTTTTCCTGTGAAAAATCCAGTTCGAGATGCTTTTCTGAGAAATTTAATATCACCAACACAGACTGTTCATCTGATTGGCGTAAAAAGGAAAGATAATCCTTTTCTGCGATTTGCAGCGGAATATATTCTCCCGCCTTCAGCGCGCTGGATGATTTTCGCACGCGCAGGAGATGCTTGTAATAATGCAGCAGGGAGTTGGGGTTTTGCTCCTGATCTCTGACATTGATTCCGCTTTTGTAGTTTGGGTTAATGGGCAGCCATGTCACTGCATCCACAGGCGAGAAGCCTGCATTGGGCAGGCTTGACCATTGCATGGGAGTACGGTTCTTGTCGCGGGTCATTTCGGCAGTGCGCGTCATCGCTTCCTCAGGATGGACGCCCATGTCTGTCACAATGGTGTGGTAATACCAGGAACCCATGGTATCTTTTACTTGTGAAATATCGGTCAGTATGTAATCAGTCATGCCGAGTTCTTCGCCGTTGTATAAAAAGGCTGTGCCTTTCATGGTCAAGACCAGAGCAGCATGCAGGCGTGCCAATTCAGCGTGGTGAAATTTGTTTCCGTAGCGGGTATAGATGCGTGAACAATCATGGTTTCCCAGTGTGTTACAGGGCCAGCCTTTTTCAATGGAAAGCGCTGCGAGTTGTTTAAATCTCTCCACCTGATTCTCGCGCACGTGATCGGGAGTAATCTGCTCGGTACGCATCAATGGGAAGTTGAACACGAGGTGAAGCTCATCTGCGCCATTGCCCATGTAATCAATATTGTCGTCTTCGCCGACAAGCATTCTGTCGCCGTCGTATTCATCAAGGATTGCGCGCAGTTCTTTCATTAAGCCATGCACGCCTGATTGTCCCCATTGATTTTTGAACATAGCATGCCAGTATTTTTCTTTTTGTTCCAATTCTTCAGGAGTTTTGGCAAGTTCTGAAAAACGGCGCAACTCCGCCAGAGTCATTGGGACGTTGTGCGGTGTCAGGTTGGGATCTTCAAAAATAGTGCCAAGCGCATCCAGACGGAAACCGTCCACGCCCAGGTCAAGCCAGAAACGAGTCGCATCCCACATGGCTTTTTTCACTTCGGGGTTATGCCAGTTTAAGTCTGGTTGTTGTTTCATGAAGTAGTGATAATAATATTGATTGCGCTCAGGTGAATAAGTCCATGCGTCGCCATCGAAGCAGGATTGCCAGTTATTGGGAGGAGTATCGACCCAGACGTACCAATCTGCTTTGGGATTGTCGCGGCTGGATTTTGACTCAACGAACCACGAATGCTCATCGGAGGTGTGATTCAGTACCAGATCCAGAATGACGCGGATGTTTCGTTTGTGTGATTCATCCAGAAACAATGTGAAATCATCCATGGTTCCGTATTCCGGCGCGATGGCACAATAATCCGAAATATCATAGCCGCAATCCCAATTGGGAGATGGAAAGTGCGGAGAAAGCCATAACGCATCCACGCCAAGCGCGGCGATGTAATTTAGTTTTTCAGTAATGCCTTTGAAATCGCCGATGCCGTCGCCGTTGCCGTCTGCAAATGAGCGCGGATAGATTTGATAAAAAACAGCAGTTTGCCACCATTTCATTGTAGTCATTTTATATTTTCCTTATTCCTGAGTCTCAAGTTTTCCTATTATTTTTACACAAGGTCTTGTAAACACATCTTCTGCGTGAGGCGCTTCTTCGATTTCGCCAGTCAGGTCTTGACCGGGAAAGTGTAAATTCTCGTGCATATCAGACCGCCATTTGGGACAATCGGTAACATCGTACACGATGCCGTTGTGCGCAATGTATTTACGAGTGCCGCGCTCGCCGGTGTTGCGCTTAAGCTCACCCATTGAAATGATTTTTTCAGGCAGGCTCATGTGGTCAGTGTGATTCCTTCGGGCAGGTAATCTTTGATATAAGTGAGCAGCGAGTAGATCAGCAGGGATGCGCCGATATATTCAAGTGATTCTTCTAGGCTGGTGAACATGGAATAGGTGAAATTATCCAGCCCTGTGAGTTGGGCAAAGTGACCGCTCAGCATTTCGCCGCCGATAATTCCGCCGACATAGATTGCAAGTGACACAAAAAACAGCAGCTTGAATTTGTTGTTTAGATTAAAAAAGAACCGAAGATAGGATAACCCAAAAAGCGCAACCGCGATCATGCCAGGAATGATCCATGCAAAATAAAACCAGCCTTCATAAATATTTAGAAGAGAACGCACTGGTTTGATCAGACGCTCGTGCAGGGCGGCGGCTTCATCCATGGAGAGATACAAAAATACGAGCGCCAGCCCGATCCAGTGAATTTTGAATTTGTCTTTTATCGAATATTTCCATGCCGCGATGATACCGAGCAGTAAGGCGGGAATAAAGAGAATGACCGTGTTGAAATAGGTGGGGATGTTGGCTTCAAGGTCTACATAAAAGGCACGCATTAACAGGTCGATAAAAAATTCGTCAATCGGATTTCTAACCGTGAATGCCCCGGGATTGAATCTGTAATATTGACCCCAAATGCTGAGTCCAACCAATGTGACGATTATGAAGCCCAGAACAATCAAGACGCGGGTTGGGTTAATCTTGATGACAGGTGTAGTATTTGACATTTGAATTCATCCTTTGATGCTGATATAGCCTGCTCAAAAATTTTAATCTGGCACGATCACAGTGCGCACGTCTCCGCTGAAATTTTCCAGAGCATCGAGCGCGGCATTGATTGCATCCGCGTTTAGCGGAATGATGCGTGTGACGATGTGTGAGGTGTCTATTATTTTTTTACGCGCCATTTCCACAAGCAGCGGCAATTCCTGTAAGTGGTGATCGTTCGAGCCAATTAATTCTACTTCATTGCCGAGTAACTCGTTGTATGTGTCTATTTCAAGCGGCTTGTTGGACAACCCAACAATGACCACGCGCGCCATCACGCCCGCGCATTGTAAAGCCTGTTTCATGGTTTGTTGCAGCCCAATCATTTCGATCGCTACATCCACGCCTTTGCTTTTGGTGAGTCTTTTTATTTCTTCAACAGCGTTGACTTGCTTTCCATGAATTGGAATTGCGCCATATTGCGCCGCGAGATTTAATTTATCCTGATTAATATCCACAGCATAGACTTCGATTGCGCCAAACGCTCGCGCGAGTTGAATGGCAGACTGACCGAGTCCGCCTACGCCGAAAATTGCCACTGTTTCCCCGGCTTTGAGCCTACTCTTACGCAGCGCATGGAAAGCCGTGGCCGAGGCACACATCAACGTGGCGCCCTGCTCAAACGGAATTTCATCAGGCAGGTGAATGGCATTGCGGGCGGGCACTGAAATATATTCGGCGTAGCCGCCATTTGTATAATGCCCGAGCATTAATACTTTCTCGCAAAATTGATCGTTACCTGTCGAGCAGTGATAACAATCGGCGCAGGAGATGTTGTAATGCAAACAGACGCGTTCGCCAACATGCACATTTGTCACCTGCGCACCGATTTTCTCAACGACGCCGGCAATTTCATGTCCCAGCGTGAGCGGGGTGGGTCTAACGGGTGAAATCCCTGCGCGATAATGCGCGTCAGAATGACAGACACCCGCGGCTTTGATCTTTACCAAAATATCACGCACGCCGATTTCGGGAATTTCAATTTCCTGCATTTCGAGCGGCTGGTTCACACCAACGAAACGAACTGCTTTCATAAAGTTTTCTCCGTGATATTTGGCTTACCAATAGTTTTTCATCAACTCGGTTGCCCACTCGGGTTGATTAACTTCTTCGCGCGGCAAAAACTCTTTGATGACGGGTTTGATATCCAGCACAGGCGTACCGTCTATGGCGTCCAGCCCCTGCACAAAAAGCTGATGTCCATTGCGCTTGACGACTTTAACGATGGTTGATCCCAAACGATTGGGTCTGTTCTTGCCTCTTTGGGCGAAGATCCCAACCTTGGGCCACTCCTGATTATTGCGCGGATGGCGCGCACCTGTTTCGATCTTGTGCTCTTCGACCAGATGAAAATAAAAGATGATTTCAACATGTGAAAATGATTCAATTTGGAATAAGGCTTCTTCACTGAAAGATGGATCTATTTCAATTGTAGAAATTACTTCACCCCAATGGTCATCTTCAATGGCTTGTCTTGTATTTATCACCGTTCCGATTGGAGCTAATGTAATCATTTATAACTTCCTTATAATATCGCCTGCATGTATCAGGCCAGACTGAACGACTTTGGCATTAATCCCGCGCAGATGCAGTTCTTTTCCAACAGGCGAGTTGACAAATGTAACTGCATCCAACCCAAAGCGTTCTGTGAATTTTTTGCAGCCTGTGTGCGGTTCTTTTGTGATCTCAATGATCGCTTCGCCCAATGATAATTTTGTTCCTGCGGGCAGGTTTTCTGTGCTTAGGTCCATGTCTATGTATAGTTGATCGCCTGCCAATTGCCAGCGTTCCTTATCTTGCGCCAACAATGCGATTGCGCGCGAATTCATGATGTTAAGCTGCATTTCAGGATGAGCAGAACCATCTGTTGTGCGTAAACTGCCGCGAGCTTTCCAGTTATCTCCGCGAAGGCCTTCGATCACATCAACGTCCCCTTCGTTTAAAACTTCGCGCTCGTTCGAGTTGGGTCTGCATACGATCAACTCTATAACGCCATTTTCTTTGGGCGATTGGCGGATGTGATTTAATCCCGCTTCAAGTTCTTCCGTTGATAAATATTTGATGGTTTGCATAAGGCCTCGGTTTGGGTCAAAAAAGGATGGGCGGCTGATTCTGCCTATAGAATTGAAGTGACAACTCACAGTTACGCAGGATGCGATAACTTCTACAAGGAGCAGGGCGAGAATCTACTTCCTGATTTACTGGGTAATTATACTTTTCAATTCGAGCATGTTTGCAAATGGAATCGCTCCCGCTTCGCGCAGGGATTCGTCTGGAGTACACGCGGCGTGGCCGTAAACTTTCATCCCTGCCCGAACTGCGGCGGTGACTCCGAGGATGCTGTCTTCGACAACGATACAGCGCGCAGGCAAAATGTTGAAGGAGTGTGCTGCTGCGAGGTACACATCGGGCGCGGGTTTGGGGTGGGCAACGTCCACTCCGCTGAAGATGGCTTCGCCAAAATATTGGGAGAGCTTTGCAATTCTTAGCCGAAGCATTACTTCACTACGGCTTCCATTGGATGCGATGCAAACAGGTACAGATAAACTCTCAAGCAGTTCATGAATGCCATCTACAGGTTTTAGTTCTTTTTCGGTCAATAGAGAGAGGCGTGAATTAAATACAGGATAAAAATCCACGGGCGGCGTCCAGTTTAATAGTTGGGATGTGGAGGCGAGCCGCGAAGTAATGGCCGCGCCGGAATATTTTTGCAAATATTCATCGTAATTTACTTCGAAGCCGTGCTCTGCGAGCATTTCGACATAGACTTGGTTGGCGAGCGGTTCGCTGTCTACCAGCACGCCGTCGCAGTCAAAGATGATGAGGTCGTACGATGTTTTGTTCATAGGAGCGGGGATTATATCGCACAGACTTTAGAATTCCTGAGAGAATTGCAAATAAAAAATCTCCCGCTGAAAAGGAGATTAAGTCTAATTACAAGTGGATCCATATTAGCGGATCGTAAACGTTTCATCGAAGCCGCCGATCTCAAATATTTCGCGGATCGTATTGCGGCAGTTGTTTTTTTGCCTGCTGCCGCTTTCTTTTGAAGCATGAGCAAGGCTCGAATTCCAGATGAATCGATAAATGTGACAGCGCCCAAATCAACATGAATTTCTGTGACTTGAGCGGCACCGATTGCGATATTGTTTTGCTCCCGAATTTCATCCTGAGTTGAATAGTCTATGTCGCCTGACAGAATAATACGGGCTATGGTTTTATCAAATTCAATTGTGATTGACATGGCGGCTTTTTTCCTCTTGCGATTCGATTCTACCACTTGACTCGCCGATACGTTTTCTAAAGAGGATGTTATTTTTCAAGAAATATGCGGTAAATGAAAATATAAATGATATGGGAATAAAATTTGAAGTATTGGGTAATAAAAGAAGCTATTGTATTGTCTGGTAACAGGCTGAGAAGGTTTCTGCCTTTTCAGGGTGTGTACCTCAATTAATTGGAGACTTGAAAAATGAGCAATCGCTGGACGCAAAATGACATCCCTGATCAGCAGGGTAAGCTGGTGATCGTAACGGGCGGCAACAGTGGAATTGGTTATGAAGCAGGACTGGCATTGGCAGGTAAAAATGCGCAGATGATTCTAGCCGTACGCAGCGTGAAGAAAGGAGAAGAGGCCGCAAAGGCTATTCGTCAACGCCACCCTCAGTCACAAGTGACAGTGACGGCGCTTGATCTCGCAGACTTGAAAAGTATTCGTACCTTCGCAGAGTCCTTTCTTGCGAAACATGATCGGTTGGACATCTTGATCAATAACGCGGGCGTCATGGCTTTGCCTGCCCGTAAAACGGTAGATGGATTTGAGATGCAATTCGGCACGAATCATCTCGGTCATTTCGCGTTGACTGGTTTACTTCTGCCAGCGATCAAGGCGACTCCAAACACGCGGGTCGTAACGGTTAGCAGTTTCGTCCATACATCTGGAGATATCTACTTTGACGATTTACAGTCGGAAAAGAAATATGACAAATGGGGCGCGTATGCGCAAAGCAAGCTGGCGAATTTACTATTTGCGTATGAACTTCAACGCCGCTGTGATGCTGCTGGGATTAAGCTGGTGAGCGCGGGTTGTCACCCTGGATACGCGGCGACAAATTTACAGAACGCAGGTCCGCAAATGGATGGGGCAACTCTTTCATCGTGGATGATGAATGTGGGGAGTTTCCTGTTCGCGCAGAGTCAAAAGATGGGTGCGCTGCCAACGCTTTTCGCGGCAGTAGCCCCACAGGTCAACGGCTGTGACTATATCGGCCCTACAAGCCTGGGAGGAATGCGCGGTTATCCTGATAAAGTAAAGTCGAATGATAAATCCTATAATGAGGTACTGGCTAAAAAATTATGGACAGTATCTGAAGAATTAACTGGGGTGATTTACAGTTTTTAGCGCTTTGAATTCACTGCTTAAAATAAAACAGACTGTCTTTCGACAGTCTGTTTTATTTTAGTTTTTACGTGAAATGAAGAAACCTGTAAGCGCGGCGCCAGCGAGCGCTCCACTGGCGAATAATCCCACAATATCCACTGACCTGACTCCATCTGAAAATTGTGTAAGTCCAAACATTGCAAGAATAAACAAGATGATGAATGCGGCTGTGCTTTTATTTTTCATATATATTTTCCTTTTTTGTCTAATAGTATCATGAAGCAGGGCAATTGATTCGAGTCATTCGCCTTGATCCTTAATCCCGTCGTTCAGTTTTGGGAGGAATAAAGTGATCACAATGGAGAACACACCATCACTAAAGGCTTCCAGTCGGGATTTTTTCCATTATTTTTCGATGACCTCGCCCAGTTCTGTTGGAGAATGAACTACGTAATCAGGGCCGCCGCGTAACAGATGACTTAAACTCTGATGCCCCCAACTGACCGCAATACTTTTGACTCCTGCCTCTTTCGCCGCGCGGATATCGCTCAGTGAATCTCCGATCATAAAAACGGATTCTGACTCCGTGTTCTTCGCAAGCTGTTCGCGCGCCATGGATATTTTCTGCGCTTTTGTACCCGGCAGATCGACGCCATAGATTGCGTGAATGTATTTCTTTAAACCATGTTCGACCAGAAAGGCGTTGACATTCTGTGATGAATTGGTTGTGACAATCGCAATCGTATTCCTGACCGCAAACTTCTTGACGACATCGCTCAACCCCTCGAAAAGCGCGGGCGGGGACTTCTTGGCGGCGATGCGCTTCAAAGAGAATTGTACAAATTCTTCCACAAGATGCTCAGGGACTTCACAAGCCCGCCCGAGAGTTGCGAAAGACATCACTTCAAGGTTGCTAATATTTTCCTTGATAACAACGTGCTTGACACCCAATTCATCACAGATTTCCTGACTGAATTGAAGCAGGTCATCCAGTGTATCTGCTAGGACACCATCAAAGTCGAAGAGGAGTAGGGACATAAAAAGATTTTATCATGCAGGAGTCTGGGGATTGAAGGATTGGGCTTATTTATCCAGCCCGCAAATAAAAAAATCTCTTGTCACAGAGACAAGAGATTTTTAGTATATCAAGGCATATTTTTTAAATAATTTTCAGCCGCTTTGATAAATTCCTTCGCCCACTCCAGTATTTCTTTTGTTTGTTCTTCTGTAACCACGACCATAATACCGTAATCGCCGATGTTGCGCCTGTCCTGTGACTCGATCAAGTAGTTGTGATATTTAGGGTCAAGCACACCTGTTTTGGAGAATTCTTTTCCGAAATTGGCAATCACTCCAGAGTGACTCGAAAATGAAAGTCCGCGTGAAAGCAATAAGGCTGAGGCTATGTAGAAAAGTGAATAATAAGCGCGTGAAGCTGAAAAATCAATGTCGCCATCTTTAAATAGGTTTGAAGCAGCTTTCTGGCTGCGCTTCGCCTTTTCTATTAAAGCCTTGACTTCGGGATTCACACTGGCACCCCTTCACGGCGGATATTCATTAGGAATGGGATTTGTAATTTGTCATAATCTGCCTTTTTGGCAAATGCCCGTGAAATCACTACGTCGTTTTCCAAGGATAGAGAGGATACCAATGATGAACTGAGACGAAGCATTTCACTGTAGTTGAAATCGCTTTTCAACACAACCAGAATGTCAATATCTGAATCCTCGCGCGCATCGCCACGGGCGCGTGATCCGTAAAGGATGATGCTGTCGATACTTTCCCCGTAGGTGCGAAGCAATTCCTTTTTTAGCTTTTTTAGCACATTTTTGATATTGACTGGCATTAGATTCATTTTTCCTATCCCAATCATACACGATTTTATAACCTCGCGTAGACTTTGATAACAATGTGCTTGACACCCAATTCATCACAGATTTCCTGACTGAATTGAAACAGGTCATCCAGTGTATCCGCTAGGACACCATCAAAATCGAAGAGGAGTAGGGACATAAAAAGATTTTATCATGTGGGAATTAAGGAATTGGAAATATCAAATGGGTGTGTTTCAAATGAGTTGATAAAAAGAACGTCCCGAAGGTTTTGTCGAGAAAATTTGGTCGTTTGTACCAACCTTCGGGACGGTTTCAACTGAAATGAAACACACCCATATCAAATCCTAAGAAACAAATATCTAGCGTGAATAAGGTGGTCACAATTTAGTCTTTCGCCAGATATATTAATACTTTCCAGTAATCTTATCTTCGATCTGTTTTCTCATGCCTTGTTCCTTTTCGTCTTTCCTTTCAACGTTATAATTGACCTCACCAATCAAAAATCGTAAATCCAAAATCCAAAATCAAAAATCGGAAATCCCATGTCCCAACTCATCGAATGTATCCCCAACTTCTCCGACGCACGCCGACCTGAAGTCATCGACCAGATCGTCGCCGCCATCCAAACGGTTGCTGATGTTAAAGTCCTCGACCGTTCTTCCGATCTTGACCATAACCGCACGGTGTTAACCTTTGTAGGCACGCCTGCCGCAGTGGAAGAGGCCGCCTTCCGCGCGATTAAGACCGCCGCCGAATTGATTGATCTTGACCAACACACAGGCGCACATCCGCGCATGGGCGCTACGGATGTCTGTCCCTTTGTGCCGCTGAGCGGCGTCATGCTGGATGAATGTGTGGCCATTGCCAAACGGCTGGGCGAGCGCGTTGGAAGCGAGCTCAGCATCCCCGTCTATTTGTATGAAGCGGCGGCCACTCGTCCCGAACGTGTCAATTTGGAAAATATCCGCAAGGGGCAATACGAAGGTATTAAAGTCGAAATCGAAACCAACCCGAATCGCAAACCTGATTTCGGTCCCAGCAAACTTCCCAAGGCGGGCGCAACCGTGATCGGCGCGCGCGCTGCGCTGGTGGCTTTCAATGTTTATCTCACTACCGATGATGTCAGTATTGCAGATAAGATTGCAAAGGCCGTGCGTCAATCATCGGGCGGCTTGCGCTACGTCAAAGGTCTCGGCTTGCTTGTGGATGGCCGTGCGCAAGTCTCGATGAACCTGACCGATTTCCGCAAAACGCCAATTGCGCGCGTGGTGGAATTCATTCGCCGCGAAGCCCAACGCTACGGAGTCGCTATTCATCACAGTGAGCTTGTTGGATTAATTCCACAGGACGCATTGGTCGATGCCGCCGTCTGGTACACGCAATTGGATCAATTTGATAAACAGCAAATTTTGGAGTCGCGACTATATCAGACGACTGACCCGCAACCTGCCACCCTGCAACCTGCAACCTTTGTAGACGAATTAGCCGCCGCGACAGCCGCTCCCGGCGGTGGTTCTGCCGCTGCCTATGCGGGCGCAATGGGCGCGGCGCTCGTGGCCATGGTTGCGGGATTAACCATCGGCAAAAAGAAATACGCCGAAGTCGAAGCTGAAATGCAAGCCATCCGCGTCATGGCTGAAAGTTTACGCAAGGAACTCACACAATCCGTCGATGATGATTCGTCCGCGTTTGAAGTGGTAATGGGCGCATTCAAATTGCCGAAAGATACGGATGAACAAAAAGCCATGCGCTCCGCCGCGATTTTCAACTCCACGCTTAATGCGGCACATGTCCCTTTACATGTGTGCGAAGACACTCTCAAAGTGATGGAACTTGCCCTCAAATGTACGAAGCACGCCAACCTGAACGCCATCAGCGACGCCATGTCCGGCTTCGCCATGTCGCGCGCCGCGTTGACAGCCGCTGGCTACAACGTGCGCATTAACATCCATTCACTGGAAAACAAATCCGCTGGCGATAAAATGCTCAAAGAACTCGCCGCCCTCGAAAAACAGGCGGATAAACTTGAAAAAGAAATCCGCGAAGTCATGCAAACTCGCGGCGGGATATAAATTCTATAACAAATAAGATCAAAACCTCCGGGCACTAAAAGCCTGGGGGTTTTTGTTATGTGTTTGCAGGCTGGTTTTATCTCGTCGGATTTTCGGTGATATCTTATAATCAACATAATAGGAGGTGTTCACCATGTCCCGTCAACTTCGCGTTTTTCTTTGCCATGCTCGAGAAGATCAATCTATTGTAAATGAATTATATAGGGATCTTAAAGCTGAAAATTGGATTGACCCCTGGTTGGATAAGGAAAAAATTTTACCCGGTCAGGATTGGCAGACAGTGATTGAGCAGGCAGTTGATGAGGCAGATGTAATTATCATTTGCCTATCCCATCACTCTGTGTTTGGGGATGGATATGTTCAAAAAGAAATCCGTTATGCGTACGACTGCGCGTTAGGAAAAAACGAAGCTTCCATCTTCTTGATTCCATTGCGTCTGGATGATATTCCTTCCATCCCACGCAGATTACATGCCTATCATTGGGTGGATTATTTCGGCGCTCAAAAACAGAACGAATATCTTAAACTGTTGGCGTCTCTCCATCTGCGCTATGAACAAAAAATAAAACAGGAGAGCCTTTCTGCTTCTGTTGGGGATGCTTATTCTCAGCAACAAACCACCCCAGGGGAAAATAAGCAGCCTGTATTTGTAGATCGTGGGTCACATATACAAACAAATTTGAAGTTGGTAGATTCGAAGAGTAAAAAGAAACCCAAACAAATCCCTGAACAACAGGTTGAAAAAGAGCCTGCGGGTAAAAAAACTGCGTATCGTTTTCCGTTGATAGCCGTTGGCTTTATTCTTTTTTCCATCCTCTGTGTTGTTGGGCTTATCGCTCTTGGCCATCGATTGGGAAAGCCCAAACCGATTGAATCACCAGCGCTAACTGAGTTACCTGTTACTAGTGAAGAGCCAACAGCCCCCCCCTCGACTGTCAACAGTTCCACCCCGCTTACTGAAAAAGACGGCATGACCATGATTTATATCCAGGCGGGTGAATCTGTGCTTGGCAGCGATCAAGGCGATGCTGATGAAAAGCCGCTTCAAACCATCTTCCTTGATGAGTTTTGGATTGACCAGACCGAAATTACTAATAAAAAGTATGCCATGTGCGTTGCTGATAACTCATGTGCTCCGCCCTCTCATTTTGGCTCCCCAAATGAGAAAGTCTATTATGGCAATGATAAGTATGACGACTACCCTGTTGTCTATGTGAACTGGGATATGGCGAAGACATATTGTCAATGGGCAGGGCGCGATCTACCGACTGAGTTCCAGTGGGAAAAGGCCGCTCGTGGAGTCAATGGCCTTGTTTACCCATGGGGTGATAAATTTAACGGCGTATTGTTGAATTATTGTGATGAAAGCTGCCCCAATCTTAATAAAGCAGACGGACATTTTAATGATGCAAATGTAAACCTTGCCCCGGTTGGATACTACCTAAATGGAGCAAGCGCCTATGATGTATTGGATATGTCTGGCAATGTGTGGGAGTGGGTAAATGATTGGTATGATGTATATCCAAATGGAGTATCAACCGCTTCCACTGAATTTGGGCAGAAATTCCATGTAATTCGAGGCGGTTCCTGGCAGCATAACATGTATGAAGCTCGATCTTCTAATCGTTGGTATTTCTCGGTTGCATCGGATGCGCTTAATGACTACACTGGTTTCCGTTGCGTTCGATCACAATAGCAGGCAGACATAAAAATAAGACATCCGAAGTTTTCTTCGGATGTCTTATTTTTATTTATTCATCCAGTGTACTAATATCACCTTCGGGCAATCCCTGCGCTCTGGCTTTCAGTACACGGCGCATGATCTTTCCTGAACGTGTCTTGGGTAATTTATCAAGGAACTTAACATCTTCGGGGCGGGCGATGGGCCCCATGTGTGTGGAAACATGTTGACGTAATTCTTCAGCCAATTCTGCCGAGGGGGAAAACCCTGAACGCAGAATCACAAAAGTATGAATCGCCTGACCTTTGACCTCATGCGCCAATCCGATGGCTGCTGCTTCTGCAACTGCCGGGTGACTGACCAAAGCTGATTCCACTTCAGCCGTGCCGAGGCGATGCCCAGAAACTTTGATCACATCGTCTACGCGGCCAATGATCCAATAGTAGCCATCTGAGTCGCGTTTGGCTGAATCGCCTGTGGTGTAGCGCCCGGGGAATTTGCTCCAATAGGCGCTGACGTATCTTTCATCATCACCATAAATTGTGCGTAACATGGCAGGCCACGGATTCTTGAGCGTCAAATAACCTTCAGTATCGTCTGGGACTGGATTCCCTTGTTCGTCTACGATTTCGGCTTCCTGTCCAAAAAATGGACGTGTGCCAGAACCGGGCTTGAGCGGCACAACCGGAGTCGGTGTAATCATAAAGTTGCCGGTCTCGGTCTGCCACCAGGTATCCATGATCGGACATTTTTCTTTGCCGATGACACGGTAGTACCACTTCCATGCTTCAGGGTTGATCGGCTCACCGACAGAACCGAGCAGGCGCAGGGAAGAAAGATCGTGCTTGTTCGGCCACGCTTCGCCGAAGCGCATCAGTCCACGAATGGCAGTCGGCGCTGTGTAGAAAATCGTAATCCCATAGCGTTCAACAACCTGCCACCAACGATTCGGATAAGGGAATGTCGGCCCGCCTTCGAATAACATCGAAGTTGCGCCAGCGATCATCGGGCCATACACAATGTACGAATGTCCTGTGATCCAGCCTGGGTCGGCAGTACACCACCAACGATCTTCATCCTTGACATCGAAGACATACTTAAGCGTGGAATACGTGCCGACCATGTAACCGCCGTGCGTGTGCAGGATGGCTTTCGGTTTACCTGTTGAGCCTGATGTATAAAGAATAAAAAGTGGATCTTCTGCATCGAGGATTTCTGTGGCACATTTTCCATTGGCGATGGGAAGCGCGCACATATCGTGATACCAGTGATCGCGGCCCGCTTCCATACCAACGGGTTGGCCTGTGCGCTTAACAACAATCACATTCTCCACCGACGGACAGCGCTTGATCGCATCATCCACAATGTTTTTGAGTTCAACGATCTTGCCATTTTGATACGAGCCGTCACAAGTGATGACCAGCTTCGACTGGCTGTCATCAATGCGGCCTTGCAGTGAATCGACTGAGAAACCGCCGAACACCACCGAATGAATCGCGCCGATCTTCGCGCAGGCCAGCATGGCAAAAACGATCTCAGGCACACGTCCCATATAAATGGTGACACGCTCGCCTTTTTGAACCCCCATGGATTTAATAATATTCGCCATGCGCGAGACTTCACGGTTCATGGCGTAATACGAAAATGTGCGTTCCGATTTTCCGTCTTCCGATTCCCAGATCAGCGCCAGTTGATTCTTACGATGTGTTTTTAGATGTCTGTCAATTGCGTTGTGAACGATATTGGTTTTCGCGCCCACGAACCATTTGAAAAACGGCTTATTAGAATCATCCAAAACCTTGTCCCACTTTGTAAACCATTCCAATTCAGAGGCTTCATCTGCCCAAAAGCCTTGCAGGTCTTTGCCTGCTTTTTCAGCCAGCGCATCCCAATCTTTCAAACGCGTCTCCGCGAGCACCTGCTCCGATGGATAATAAACATCGCCTTCCATTTCTTTCGGCTTACTGGTTTTTGCCATGCCTGCCTCCTGAACTTGGTGAGAATAGTAGCCGCTATTTTAATCGGCTTTACTGGTTTGTGCTACAGTAATTAAACACAAAGGACACCAAGTTCACTTAAGGGTTTCTCCCGCATCAAACACAGTCTATCGAAAAAATTCTTCCGCCAACTTCAATCGGCAGCTTTTTGTTATCTCTGATAATGAAGTTTGTTACTACAAACAATGACAATCGTCCTTTCAAGACATGAAGAATGAGCCTTATCGAAATAGATAAAACAGAGAATAATCAGAGTATTGAGAAATATTAATAATGAAGTGTGTTTATTAACAAAAAGGACACAGCAGGTCATGGATTTACGAGAGATCATCAAATTGGCAAATGGTATCCTGCTTACTTCAGGCATTGATACAAACATAAAAATCAGCGGCGGCTATGGCGCAGATTTAATGAGTGACGTGCTGGCAGCCAGTCAACCAGACGCGGTGTTACTCACTGGGTTAACCAACCCACAAGTAGTACGAACAGCGCAAATGGCTGAATTTCGCGCCATCATTTTTGTGCGCGGCAAACAACCGCAATCTGAAACCCTATTGATCGCCATACAGGAAAATATCCCGCTGATCACCAGTCCGCTGGGAATGTTTGAATTGTGCGGCCGCCTCCATCATGCTGGTTTACAAAGTTTCGAATCAAATGAGTCCCAATAGAATACCCACCGAACAGGAAAAGCACGGACGACGGGGCCGCCTAATCACCGACCGTGACGCAAACGAGATCAATCGTGTGGAGGAGCTCTCCTACGATCTAAAAGTTCGCGATGTGATGACCGTGAAACTCATTACCGCCAGCCCACAAGCATCCTTATTTGAAGTGCTGGAACTTTTACGCCTCAATCGTATTTCAGGCGTCCCCGTGCTACAAGATGACGAGTTGGTGGGCATCATAAGCATTGAAGATGTCGTACACGCCATGGAAAAAAACGACCTGACAGAAATCGTCGGGCAATATATGACGCGTGTGATCGCCTCCGTTTCAAATTACGACTCGATCTACAAAGCCATGCAAACCTTTGCAGAAAGAAAAGTTGGGCGGCTGCCCGTTGTAGACGAAGATAATAAACTCGTAGGCATGATCACCAAAGGCGATATCACCCGCGGAATTTTGACCGCCCTGCAAAAAGATTACAAAGAAGAGGAAGTCCGTCGTTACAGAGCCAGCCACCTTTTTGAAGATATCATCTCAGACCGCACCACATTGGTTTTACGCTATAACATCAAAGCCAATGATTTCACGCACGGCGGCAATGCCTCCAGCAATATCAAGCGCGCACTCTTAAGGCTTGGCGCAGACCCGCAAATTGCACGCCGCTGCGGAATTGCCGTGTATGAAGCTGAGATCAATCTTATTATCCACACCACGCATGGCGGTATTCTTAAGTTGGAAGTGGAACCACATCGCATCACCATGTCCACCATTGATGATGGGCCAGGCATCGCAGATATCAACCAGGTCCTTCAACCTGGCTACTCAACCGCCACCGACCAGGTCCGTGAAATGGGATTTGGCGCAGGCATGGGTCTGGTCAACATCAAACGCTGTGTCGACAACATGGAAATCGAATCAACCGTCGGCAAAGGCACAAAACTGATCATGCGGATTGATGTGCCAACCGAAAATCTCAATGGACGTAAGGAATAATAAAACATGAATCTGCAACAGATCATTGAACGCCTCCATCTCACCCTTCTCACTGCTCCTCGTGATTTCACAGTCATCCAGCCTGACGGAGCCTACACCTCAGATTTGCTTTCCTGTGTCATGGCTGGCGCAAAAAACAACTACCTGTGGATTACGCTGCAAGCCCACCTCAACATTGTGGCCGTAGCCGCGTTACTCGAAGTATCCGCCATTATCATCACCGAAAACGCCCAACCCGACTCAGCCACAATCGCAAAAGCCAACGAGCAAGGCATCATTCTGCTTTCAACATCCAAGCCAACTTATGAAGTGGATGGCAAGCTTTGGGAAATGGGCATTCATATTCAGGAATGAAAAAGTTCCGCGCAGATCTGCATGTACACACCGTTCTTTCGCCTTGCGCCGAAGTGGAAATGATTCCACCTTTAATCGTGCAAACAGCGCTCGAACTGAATATTGATCTGATTGCCATCACAGACCACAACGCCAGCGCAAATGTTTCGGCTGTACAAAAGGCCGCAGCAGGCAGCGGCCTCAAAGTTATACCTGGTATGGAGGTACAAACTCGCGAAGATGTGCATTTGCTATGTCTATTTGAAAACTTGAACGAACTTGAAAACTGGCAAACCGCAGTAAACGAGTCCTTGCCTGATACTTTAAACCGCGCAGAATTTTTTGGCGAACAATATATTGTTGATGAGCAGGGCGAGTACATCCAGACAGAAACCCGCATGCTGCTCACCTCCACCCATTTTTCGATTGACGATGTATTTGAGCAGGTCAATGCGTTAGGCGGATTAGTCATCCCGGCCCACGTCGAGCGGAAAACATACGGCCTCTTCCCCACCCTCGGCCTGCTCTCTGAAAATTGGCCGATTCTTGCCTTTGAAATTTCGCGCCACACCAGCCCTGCAAAAGCGCGCGCAGCATTCCCAGCCATTGGAAATTATCCACTCATCCAAAGCGGAGATGTTCACAGGCTGGACGAATTCATCGGCTCAACTATTTTTTTACTGGAAGAGCCTACAGTCAATGAAATCCGTAAAGCATTAAAAAACGAAGACCATCGGGAAGTTTATATTGAAAATATGCCTGACAAGTTACACCCGTAAATATATGACATTGGTCATTGACCAAATCAAGCTGCCAGATTAAACTAGATTGTGAAATTTATCACAAATTTATCAGAGGTATCCCTCATGACGAAACTGCTAAAAGAAATCCCAAAAAACGACCCGCTCCATATCACAGAACAAAAAACGATTATCGACAATGCGGTAACGAGTAACAAGGAACGACCCGGCGCGGTAATGCTGGTATTAAACGAAGTACAGGGAAAAATCGGCCACGTCTCCCCTTCCATGCAAGCCTATATCGCCCGAAAATTAAACGTCCCAGCCAGTCAGGTGCATGGCGTCGTGACGTTTTATTCCTTTTTCAAAACGCAGCCGCGTGGAAAGCACACCATCAAGTTTTGTTTGGGTACCGCTTGTTATGTAGCCGGTATTGGCCAGATCATTGAAAAAGCAAAACAAGGCCTGAATATTGATCTGGGACAAACCACACTTGATGGCCAGATCACACTTGAAGAGTGCCGCTGTGTAGGCGCATGTAGTCAGGCTCCCGTGGTTGTAGTGGATGACGAAGTACAGGGACGTTTGCGCCCGAATAAGTTTCCGCAAATCCTTAAGAAGGTGCAGAGCTAACCATGAGAGAAATCTCATTGCACTTGCTGGATATTGCTGAAAACAGCGTGGCTGCCCAAAGCCGCAATATATCCATTGAAGTGCATGAAAACCTGCAAAGTGACCTGCTGACCATCAGCGTGAAAGATGACGGGCGCGGCATGGATGCAAAAACTGCCCAGCAAGTATTGGATCCGTTTTACACCACGCGCACGACTCGCAAAGTTGGGCTTGGGATTCCACTGCTAAAGCTGGCAGCGGAAATGGCTGAGGGTGGATTAAGCCTGGTCACAGAAGCAGGCAAAGGCGCAAAAATCGAAGCGAGTTTTCGTCATAGTCACATTGACCGAATGCCGCTCGGCGATCTGGCGGTCACATTCCTAACCCTGCTGGTTTCTTATCCGCATATTCATTGGGTGTTTGATTATCAAGTCATCGACAAGAATGGGGTACGCAATGAATATAGTTTTGACGACACCGAACTAAAAACAGAATTGGACGGTATGTCGATGACTGAACCAGAAATATTGAAGTTTGTGCGCGAAATGTTTGAAGAAGGCATCCAAGCGCTTGCATATCAACCTATTAAATAAAAGGAGAAAACATGCCTGCAATTAAATCGCTCGATGAACTAAAACGTGTACGCGAAGAAGCTCTGCAAAAGAAACAAATGAAAGCAGCGGCTGGCAATATCCAAGTGATCGTAGCCATGGGTACATGCGGAATCGCCGCAGGTGCGCGCGACACGATGAAAAGCGTATTGAGTTTTATTGAAGCAAATAACCTAAGCGGCGTTACTGTCACTCAAACTGGCTGCATCGGTATGTGTGAACAGGAACCCATCCTGCAAGTGGTGATCGGCGAAACCCCAAAAGTGGTGTATGGCAAAGTCAACGCCGAAGTTGTTGAACAGATTATGAAACAGCATGTGCAAAATGGAATGCCTGTTAAGGATTACGTTTTACCGATCTAATATCATTGAGAGTTGGAGTTTATTATGGCGTTTTATCGTTCGCATGTATTGGTGTGTGTTGACCCGGAGTGTCTTGCAAAAGGTGCGCATGAAATTGTGGATGCGCTGCAGGATGAATTTGTAGCTCAGGGATTAATAAACGAAATTCAAGTACTCGAAACTTCCCGCATCGGCGGCTGTTCGGGCGGACCTGAAATGATGGTCTACCCGGAAGGCATCCATTATCACGGCATGACCGCCGATGATATTCCTTTTCTGGTGGAGGAACATTTTCTAAAAGGCCGCATTGTTGAACGCTTCCGTGAAGTGGTTAAGCCGGTTGTAGATGAAGAACTCGGCCCATTGCGCCCGAAGGAAGTACGCATTGTATTAAGAAACTGCGGTCAGATCGACCCGAACAATATCGAAGACTATCTCGCAATCGATGGCTATCAGGCATTAGGCAAAGCATTGTTTGAAATGACTCCTGAAACAGTCATTGATGAAGTGATTAACTCAGGCCTGCGCGGGCGTGGCGGCGCGGGTTTCCCTGCCGGCAAAAAATGGTCCATCACCCGTCAAGTGGCAGACAGCCCGAAGTATATGGTCTGCAACGCAGATGAAGGCGACCCGGGCGCGTTTATGAATCGGCGCGTGCTCGAAGGCGATCCGCATTCTGTGATTGAAGGCATGATCATCGGCGCGTATGCGATCGGCGCGAGTTACGGCTACATTTATTGCCGTGCTGAATATCCTGTGGCAGTTGAAACGCTCAACATCGCCATTGAGCAGGCGCGTGAATTTGGCTTTTTAGGAAATAATATTTTCGGAACCGATTTCAAATTTGATCTTGAAGTGCGCGTGGGCGCGGGCGCATTTGTCTGCGGTGAAGAAACAGCCTTGATGGCTTCGATCATGGGCAAACGCGGTGAGCCAACTCCACGCCCGCCGTTTCCATCAGTCAAAGGCGTATGGGGCAAACCAAGCAATAACAACAATGTGGAAACATATTCCAACATTCCACAGATCCTTACAAAAGGCGCGGCCTGGTATTCCAGTATGGGGACGGAACGCTCAAAAGGCACAAAGACTTTTGCAGTCGGCGGAAACGTCGTCAAGCCGGGGTTGATCGAAGTTCCGATGGGCATTACGCTGCGCGAGATTATTTTTGAAGTGGCGGGTGGTATCAAGGATGGCAAAAAATTCAAAGCTGTGCAAACAGGCGGCCCGATGGGCGGATGCTTAACCGAGGAACATCTTGACCTGCCGCTGGATTACGAAGCGTTGAGTCAGGCTGGCTCGATGATGGGTTCGGGCGGTCTGGTGGTCATGGACGAAAGTTCCTGCATGGTGGATATCGCGCGCTTCTTCATGGACTTCACGCAAGCAGAATCCTGCGGAAAGTGTACGCCCTGCCGTGTCGGCACACGCCGTCTGCTTGAACTGCTACAAAAAATTTGCGATGGTCTCGGCGAAGAAGGTGACATCGAAAAACTTGAACACCTATGCCATGAAGTTTCACGCAACAGCTTATGTGGGCTGGGTCAGGGTGCGCCCAACCCGGTGCTTAGCACGCTCAAGCATTTCCGTCATGAATATGAAGCTCATATTTATGAAAAGCGCTGTCCCGCAAAAGTTTGCCGCCCATTGATCCGCTTTGAGATTCAAGCGCCAGCCTGCACAGGTTGTACCGTCTGCGCGAGGAATTGTCCCGTGGAAGCCATCAGCGGCGAGCGGCGTCAGGCGCATTATATTGACCCTGAAACCTGCATCCACTGCGGAATCTGTATGCAAGTCTGTAACTTTAATGCCATTGCTGTTGAGTCATAAAATCTTCGATGCTCGGAGGAATGATGATTGCCCTAGTTGTTGAAAGTGAAGTCACTGCCATTGTACAAGATGCAATAGACAAACACGGAAAAAAACGTGATGCGCTCATTCCGATTCTCAGCGAAGTGAACAGTAAACTTGGATATATTCCCGCGGAAGCCTTTCATGAAATACGCCGACAAATGCATGACCCAAGTGAGCAAGTGTATGTTGCAGAAAGTCAGTTGTATGCACTCGCCAGTTTCTACGACATGCTCTCCACCAAACCACGCGGGGAACATGTGATCAAGTTCTGCGAAAATGCGCCTTGCCATGTTGTTGGAGGCAAAGCCGTTTGGGATGCACTCAAAGAAAAACTTGAACTGAACAATGGCGAGACAACCCCAGATTCAAAATGGACACTGGTTACGATTTCCTGTCTCGGGCTGTGCAGTGTAGGGCCTGTCTTATTGATTGACGATGATATGTATGGCAATGTCACCGTGGAACAAATCCCCGATATTTTAGGGCGTTATGAATAGGAGCCGATGATGAAAACCAAACGTGCCATGATCCTGGTTTCCAACGACCCTGAAAGCATCCGCCTTGGGGCAAACGAACTGATCTATAACTTGAATGAAGCTCTTGCAACTTATAACCTGCAAGACGAAGTGGATGTTTCCACGATTACAGATGTCAACCGTTCGAACGTTTTGCCTTTGGTGATTATCTATCCCGAAGCCACCGTGTACGGACCTGTCGCACCGTCAGAAGCGCGCTATCTTGTTGAAGAACATCTTTACAAAGGACGTGTGGCTGACAATTTATTGGCTCCACCCAAACAGTTGACGGGTCAGATCGGTTCATTGCGAACTCATAGAGGCTACAACCCTGCCGAACAGCGCATTGTGTTGGAACGCGCAGGTCGCATTGACCCTGAAAACATTGAAGAATGCATTTCATCCAACGGCTACGAAGCCTTGGGAAAAGCATTAACCGAGATGACGCCCGAAAGCGTGATTGATGTGATCGAGAAATCAGGGCTGCAGGGACGCGGCGGCGCAGGCTTCCCGGCTGGGCGCAAGTGGCATTTCGTCCGCGCTGCCAAGGGGAAGAAAAAGTATGTAGTTTGCAACGCAGATGAAAGTGAGCCCGGAACGTTCAAAGATCGCATTGTGCTTGAAGGCGATCCGCATGTCATCCTCGAAGCCATGGCAATCGCCGCGTATGCAGTCGGCGCGGACGAAGGCTACATTTATATTCGCGGTGAATACGGACTTGCGTTTCGTCGTTTGGAAAAAGCCATTCTGCAGGCAAAAGAGTTTGGCTTTCTGGGAAACAATATCTTTGGAACGGATTTCAATTTCAATATCCACATTCATGCTGGTGCGGGCGCATATGTTTGCGGAGAAGAAACCGCGCTGCTCGAATCGCTGGAAGGCAAACGCGGCGAGCCGCGTGCAAGGCCGCCCTACCCCGTGACACGCGGATTATGGAACAAACCGACAGCCGTCAATAATGTTGAAACACTGGCGAACATTCCCGCAATTTTACGGAATGGCGCGGAATGGTACCGATCGTTTGGGACACCCTCCAGCCCGGGCACAAAAGTTTATACGATCATGGGCAATGTCAATTTTAGCGGCGTGATCGAAGTGCCGATGGGAATTACTTTGCGCGAGGTCATCAACATTTACGCAAAGGGAATGAAACCAGGCAGCACGCTCAAGCTTGCTCAAACGGGCGGAAGCAGCGGCTCGATCATCCCCGCTGTTTTGCAGGATACGCCCATGGATTTTGAATCCTTTCGCAAAGCGGGCGTGTCACTGGGTTCAGGTGCATTGTTGATCTGCGACCAGCATACTTGCATCGTCGATCTCGTCAAAGTGCTTTTGCAATTCTTCCGATTTGAATCCTGCGGAAAATGCACGCCCTGCCGCGTGGGTACACAGAAAGCCTATGAGATCGTGGAGCGCATTTCGCAGGGACAAGGCAAACTGGAAGATTTGGATACGCTCTTGAATCTCGCGCATGAAATGGAACGCGCTTCCAATTGCGGGCTTGGTCAAACCGCATCGGTCCCGATCCGCGACATGCTCAAGCATTTCAGAACAGAAGTGGAAGCGCACATTCGACTCAGCACCTGCCCGACAGGCGTTTGCGAAATAAAAGAAGAGTTTGAAAAAGTATAGAAAGTTTTCAGCTCTTATCACTTTATAAAATTAGTTATCAGAACATTAAGCAATAAATTACAGAGGATACTATGGTGCAACTAACGATAAATGGAAAATTGGTGGAAGCTCTCGAAGGGACAACGGTTTTACGCGCCGCACAAATGGCGGGGATACACATCCCAACCCTGTGCGATCACAAAGAACTGACTCCCTATGGCGGATGCCGTCTGTGCATTGTGGACGTGGAAGGTGCCCGCGTGCCGATGGCATCCTGTACCCTGCCTGTGAACAATGGGATGGTAGTCCACACGAATAGTGACACAATTAAGAAATCACGTGAGTTCATTCTCTCGATGCTGTTCAGTGAACGCAATCACTTCTGCCCGTTCTGTCAGGTCAGCGGCGGCGATTGCGAATTGCAAAACGCAGCCTATCACGAAGAGATGACGCACTGGCCCATCCAACCCGGCTGGAGCGATTTCACAGTCGATACCACGCATCCATATTTTATTCTGGATAACAATCGCTGTATCCTATGCCGACGCTGTGTGCGTGCCTGCGGTGACCTGGTTGGAAACTTTACACTTTCGGTTGCAGAACGCGGCGCGGCCAGCATGGTTGTCGCCGATATTGATGTGCCTTTGGGCGAAAGCTCTTGTATCAAATGCGGAACCTGCGTTCAAGTTTGTCCCACGGGCGCATTGATCGACCGCGCCAGTGTCTATCAGGCGCATGACAACCAGCTTGAGGAAATCAAGTCTGTCTGCGTTGGTTGTTCTGTTGGCTGCTCCACAAAGATCATGGTACGCAATAACCGTATCGTACGCATCGAAGGCGATTGGGACGGCGCAGTAAATCACGGATTGCTTTGCGAACACGGACGGTATGATCCCACCAATGAATCGCGCAAGCGCATCACCACTCCTCAAATCCGCAAAAACGGCAAGCTTGAACCTGTTACGTGGGAAGAAGCCTTAAGCACTGTTGCCAATAAATTACAGCCGCTTACTGGTGATAAAAACGGCATCGCCGCCATCGCATCCACAAGATTATCAGCGGAAACCTTAACCGCTTTCAAGGAATTGTTTGCAGATAAGCTCCAAAGCACACTGGTTACCAGTATTGAAGAAGGCATCCCAACAGCCTCGGTCACGCGCTTTGCAGAAAAACATGAGGCCTTCGAAGGCAAACTCGATGTCCTGCGCAATGCAGACACGGTGCTTTGTATCGGCACGAACATCCATCGCAGCCACATGGTCGCTGGTTTCCTGTTCAAACGCAACCTGCCAAAAGGAACACGCTTGATCACTATCGATCCTGAATCCAGTGAATTGGACGACATGGCAAATGTTGCACTCAAAACCAAACGCGGTTCGGATTTGGCGCTCATCAGAGGATTACAAGCCATCATCGTCAAGGAAGGTTTGGGACGCACGCCGCTTAACTTAACCGACGCAGGCAGCCTCATCGAACAAGCCGTCAGCGCCGCTGGTGTTTCTTACGAAGAACTCAGCCAGACAGCGCAGTTGTTGGCGCGTTCCATTTCGCCAGTAATCCTCTTCGGCAAAGGCATTACTGCCCAACGCGATGAAGCTCTCGTCGAAGAACTATATCGCCTGGCCGTTCTGGTAGGCGCCGTGGACAGTGAACGTCATGGGCTGCTTTCCATCAAAGGCGAAGCAAACAGTCTGGTCGCATCCTTGCTTGGGCTGGATACAGCCTTCGAGCTAAACGGACAACAAGTAGTATACGTGGCGCTCGGCGATGATTATGTTTCCAAGTCACTGATTGAGCGTGTTTCCAAAGCGCCTTATGTGGTGGCGCAGACTTGTTACGAATCCAAACTTACCGAGCAAGCGGATGTAGTTCTGCCCGTCACCATGTGGGCTGAACAGGAAGGTCACTACATCAATCTGGATGGACGAACGCAATCAGCGCAAAAAGCAATCAACGCTCCTGAAAATGTGCGCGACAATCTGCTTGTGTTGAATGAAATTGCGACACGCACAAATATGACGATGGCCGCCGATTGGCAAAAAGCCATCCTGACACGCAAATCAAGCGTGACATTAAATTAAAGGGTAAAGAGAGAATCCCATGAACAAACCTAAAATTTCTACTGACTGGATGTGCGGCTGTGCAGGATGTCATATGTCTCTGCTGGATATGGACGAGCGCATTTTGAAAATTGTCGAACTGGCGGATCTGCGTTCCACCCCGATCACTGACCTGAAAGAACCCGATGCAAGCGGCGTGGATGTTGGCGTGCTGGAAGGCGGCATCAACAACACTGCCAACGAAGAAGTGGCGCACAAAATGCGCGACCGAGCCAAAATTCTTGTAGCACTGGGCGATTGTGCCGTATTCGGCGGTATACCTGCCATGCGAAATTTCTGCGGTGCAGAAGCAGCGCTTAAGCGCGCCTACGTGGAAGCCGAGAGCAACGAACCTGGCAGCCAAGTCCCCAATGACCCCGAACTGGCGACCATGACCAAAACGCGCGCCATCCATGAAGTGGTACCCGTGGACTTCAATGTCCCCGGCTGCCCGCCTGATGCAGATGTCATCTTCCATGTTCTTTCTGAACTGGCTCAGGGACGCAAGCCAGATTTGAAAGATGATTTGTTGCACTGGCACTAAAAGAATGGATACAGAATACTTTTATTTATCGTTCTACATGTAGCATTAGCGGAGATAAAAAATGACCACACAAAAAATTACGATCGAGCCTGTTACCCGTATCGAAGGACACGCGAAAGTCACAATTCATATGAAGGAAGACAACACAGTCGACCATGCTTATATGCATGTCAACGAGTTTCGTGGTTTCGAAAAATTCTGCGAGGGACGTTTGTATTTCGAAATGCCACAAATCACAGCCCGCATTTGCGGCATTTGTCCAGTCAGCCATCATCTTGCTGCGGCAAAAGCAGGCGACGCGTTGATGGGACAAACCCCGCCCCGCCCCGCCAACCTTCTGCGTGAACTGATGCATATGGGGCAAGTGATACAAAGCCACGGAATGCATTTCTTCGAGTTGGCAGGTCCTGATCTATTACTCGGCTTCGATGCCTCGCCTGAAATCCGAAGCGTCGTCGGCCTGATCGGCGCAAACCCTGAGTTAACTGTCAAAGCCGTTCAACTGCGCAAGTTTGGGCAGGAGATCATCAAAACTCTGGGCGGACGAAAACTTCATCCCATTTTTGCCATTCCCGGCGGTGTAAACAAAGCCTTAACCATTGACGAACGCGATAGCATTTTAAAAGGTGCAGATGCCGCAATTGAAACCCTGCAACTCGGCCTGAAGATTATGAAAGACTGGGCTGAAAAGAATATCGAGGATGTCAATAAATTCGCCGTGTTCCCAACTGGTTATTTTGGATTGGTCACGCCCGAAAACGGATTGGAACTTTATGATGGCGACATCCGCCTGATCAGCCGCGCAGGCGTGGAAATGGAACGCTTTCAGGTCGCAAATTATCTGGACTATATTTCGGAACATGTTGAACCCTGGTCCTATCTCAAATTTCCCTATTATAAGAAGTTGGGATATCCTGACGGTGTGTATCGTGTCGGTCCGCTCGGACGACTGAACATCGTCAACAAAATTGACACTCCGCTGGCAAATGCAGAACTTAAAATCTTCAAGGCCTTGAACAATGGCAAGCCCGTGGAAAACACGCTCTATTATCATTATGCGCGCCTGATTGAAGCCTTGTTCGCAGTCGAACGCGCCGTTGTGTTATGCAATGAAGCAGATATTCTCAGCACAGACATTCTCAACACCCGTAAAGATTTCAAAGGCCGCGGCGTGGGAGTTCTTGAAGCCCCGCGCGGCACACTCATCCACGATTACACTGCGGATGAAAATGGCAAATTGCTCAAAGTGAATCTAATCGTCTCCACAGGCCACAACAACTGGGCCATGA
>Ga0209181_10001403_pt1 | contig 42395 bp, 42 predicted proteins | sample MAT05_FD_187208 | JGI IMG/M metagenome (GOLD analysis project Ga0209181, IMG submission 187208) | Freshwater microbial communities from Lake Fryxell liftoff mats and glacier meltwater in Antarctica - MAT-05 (SPAdes) (version 2) | ecosystem: Environmental > Aquatic > Freshwater > Ice > Liftoff... | reverse complement strand
AATGCGGCTGGCAAACGCCAGAATCGAGATGCCCAGAATCACCCCCGGAATCACCAGCGGTGCCAGCATCAGCAAACTCAGCGCCTGTTTGCCGCGAAACTGGGTGCGCTCAATCAGAAAGGCGTTGGCCGTGCCCACCAGCACCGACAGAATAGTGACCCAGCAAGCCACCACCACACTGGTCCAAACGCTGCCAAGCAGCGCCGCATCGGCAAACAGCCCGGTGCGCCCCGACCCGTCACGGCCAAAAAACCAGTCCAACGTGAAGCCGCGCCAGGGTGGTGCCGGGTAAGGCGCGTCGTTGAAGGCAAACACCGCAACCACCACCAGCGGCAAAAACAGAAAGGCGAAAAAAACCACACCATAAACGACGGTGCTGGCGCGAAACCACAGCGGGCGGGGCAGGGAGGCAATCATGTTTTTTGCATCACTTCGCCAAACTTCTGCCCACTCAGTTTCAAACCCACCCAGACGATGGCCGTGCTCAAACCCAGCAGCAAAAAGCCAAACGCCGCACCCTGCTCCCAGTTAAAGCGGGTGATGAACTGGGTGTAAATCTGCTCGGTAAACCACTGTGAGTTTTTGCCACCCAAAAGGGTGGGCGTCAGGTAGTTGCCCAAGGTGAGCATGAACACCACAATGCAGCCCGCCACAATGCCCGGTGCGGCGTGCGGAATGATGATCTGGCGCAGGATCGACCAGCCATTGCCACCCAAGTCATAAGCCGCTTCGATCAGCGAGTCGTCCAGGCTCTCCAGCGCACTGATCAGCGGAATCACCATGAACAGCATCGAGGTGTAGACCAGCCCGACCAGAATGGTGGCGTCGTGGTAGAGCATCTCGACCGGCGCCGGCGTCACACCCAGCCAAACCAGCAGCGCGGGCAACACGCCGGACTCGCGCAGCAGAATCATCCAGCCCAGCGTGCGCACCGTCTCGCTCACCCAGAACGGGATCAGGCACATCACCAGCAGCATGGATTTGGACTTGCCTTTGATCAGCTTGGCAATCGTCCAGGCAATCGGAAACGCCATCAGCAGCGTGATGGCGGTGGCCACAATCGACATCAGCGCGGTGCGCATGAAGGTGTGCCAGTACAGCGGTTCCTCAAAGAAGGTACGAAATTGCGCCAGGCTGGGCTCGTAAACGCGCGGCGCCACACGCGCCCGTAGCGACAAGATGCCCAGCTCCACATGCGGCAGCACAATCAGCCCGAGCAACCACAGCAGCGCCGGCGCCAGCAAGAGCATCAGCATCAGCCGCGCAGCGTGCCGCGAGGGGTTGGCAGGGTCAGCTGAAGACATGCTCGTCGGCCGTGGTACCTGCGGCAAAACATACCGCGCGCTGCGGGTCGAAGCCGAAAGACACGGTTTCACCCACTGTCAGGTCGGCAAACTCGCCGGTTTGCGGCAGCGCAATGCGGAACTCGGTGTTGGATTGCGCCTCGTGCAGCAGCACCGCCGAATTGGCCCCGTCAAACAGCAAACTGTCCACACGGGCCGTGAAATGGGGCAAGCCTGCATCCGTCAGTGTGGCGGCCTGGCGCGCCAGACGAGCCACTTCCGGGCGAACGAAAGCTTCCACCGCGTCACCCGCGGCAATCTTGCCAATAGCGCGCGCCGGCATCACCAAACCTTGTGCGCTGGTGACGGTAACGATGCCACCCTTGACTTCGGTAGCGCGACCCGCCATGCGGTTGTTGGCACCGACAAAACCCGCCACAAACGGCGTTTGCGGCTCGTAATAAAGCTGTTGCGGTGTGCCCACCTGCTCAAAGCGGCCATGGTTCATCACCGCCACATGGTCACTCAGCACCAGTGCTTCGGATTGGTCGTGGGTGATGTAGACAAAAGTAGTGCCGAAAGCGGCCTGCAACTGTTTCAGCTCAATCTTCATGTGCTCGCGCAGCTTCAAATCAAGCGCGCCCAGCGGCTCATCAAGCAGCAGCAGCGTGGGTTCGAGCACCAAGCTGCGGGCAATCGCCACGCGCTGCTTTTGCCCGCCCGAGAGCTGGTCGACCCGTTTTGCCTGCGCACCGGGCAGGCTCACGCGCTCCAGCATGTCGCCCACGCGCCGCTTGATCTCGTCTTTGGCCACGCCTCGGCGTGCCAGGCCGTAGCCGACGTTCTCGCCCACGCTCATCATCGGAAACAGCGCCAGGTGCTGAAACACCATGTTCACTGGGCGCTTGTTGGGCGGCACGCCGCGCGTGGCTTTTCCGCCGATGTGAATCTCGCCCGAGTCGGCTTCCAGAAACCCGGCAATCATGCGCAACAGCGTGGTCTTGCCGCAGCCCGAGGGCCCCAGTATGGAAAAGAAACTGCCGCGCGCCACCGAGAACGACAAATCGTCCACCGCGCGGAAAGCACCGTAGTGCTTGGCCACGCAGGTGGCTTGCAGGTCAGGCTGCGCCGTATTTGGCGCAGCAGGTGTTGTTGTATTCAAAGTCGATGTGTTTGTGCTTCGGCACCGCGTGTAGGAGACAAGCAATTTCCCGCCGGGCCGCCCCAAGGGTTCTCGAAGAGCGGCGGAGCCAAATTAGCCTTCGCGGGGGGAAAGAGGACACGCAGTGCCGAACGTGGGGGCTAGTTCGCCGCTTTGATGCGGTCCAGCACCCGGCCTTCGATTTCTTCCAGTCCAGCAGGCACAGCCGGGTACCACTTGACGTTTTTCAGGGCGGCTTCAGGGAAGCTGGCAGCAAACTGCGCCTTCAGCTTGGCATCCATCAGCTTGTCGGCGCCTTTGGAGGCGGTGAATTGGCCAGCAGCGGTTCCCACTTTGGCAGCAATTTCAGGACGCATGTTGAAGTTGATCCAGGCATAGGCGGCAGCATCGTTTTTGCCTTTGGCCGGAATGGCATAGGCGTCAATCCAGCCCAATGCACCCGATTTAGGGGCAATGTATCTGAACTCATCCTGTTGCGTGTTGAGCTTCCAACCACCTGTATCCCAGGCCATCGCGCCAACGATTTCGCCCGAAAGAAAGCCATTGACGACCTGGTCTTTGTTGTCCCAATAGAAACGCAGGTTGCTCTTGCAAGCAATCATTGTCTTGCCAACTTCATCCATCAGGTCGCCATAGGCTTTAGGGTTTTTGTAAAGCGCAAACGGGTCTTTGCCGGATGCGAAAGCAAACGCCAGCAGGGCTGGGCGCTTCAGACGCAAGGTGGTTTTGCCTTTGAATTCAGGTTTGCATAGGTCAGGATAGTCGTTCATCTTGGCCAGTTTGGTGTTGACCACCAAGCCATCGGTGCCCCAGATGTGCGGCAGGCCATACACCTTGCCGTCAATGGTTGTGTTCTTCTTGGTGGCATCCAGCATGGAAGGGATGAACAGATTGGTTTTGATCTTGCTCAGGTCCATCGGTTTGTAGATACCGAATTCGGTTTGCGGGCCATTGATGCGGTCTTGCGAGGGCTGGACCAGATCAAAACCAGCGCCACCGGTGGCGCGCAACTTGGAGATCATCTCCTCGTTGTTGGACAGGGTCAGCTCGACTTTGTAACCGCTCTCTTTCTCAAATTGCGCCACCACATCAGCAGGCGCGTAGTCGGCCCAGGTGAGCAAGCGCAATGTCTTTTCCTGGGCTTGGGCCAAGCCAGAGAAGCCCAGCGCCACAACGGCAGCAGCAAGAAGGGAGTAACGAAGTTTCATGGATCAGTCCTTGAGGTTGGTGAAGAAAACTCGTGCGAAGCTGCGAATGCGCCCCGGGCAGAGACTGGGACAGTACGACAACCGCGTGACAGTTTAGTGTCACTTCTCATTGCGGACAAGGCGCCGGCCTGGCAACACCAAAATCGTTGAAAAACTTGCTATCGTTGAGCTTGCCCCAGGCGCAAGGCGTGGGCTTTATTTTCAGGAGATGAAGATGGCGATGGACGTGGTGGACTACGAGATTTTTGGCAACGAAATGCAATACGTCGAGGTCGAGCTCGACCCCGGCGAGGCCGCGGTGGGTGAAGCCGGGGTGATGATGTACATGCAGGCCGGTATCCAGATGGACACCGTGTTTGGCGACGGCGCCCAGCAAGGCGGGCTGTTTGGCAAGCTCATGGGCGCGGGCAAACGGCTGCTCACCGGTGAAAGCCTGTTCACCACCGTGTTTCTGAACACCGCCACCAGCAAGCAGCGCGTAGCGTTTGCCGCACCCTACCCCGGCAAAATTGTCCCGATGGATTTGCGTGCGTTGGGTGGCACGCTGATCTGCCAGAAAGACTCTTTTTTATGCGCCGCCAAGGGCGTGTCGCTGGGCATTGCGCTACAAAAGAAACTCGGCGCTGGCCTGTTTGGCGGTGAAGGTTTCATCATGCAAAAGCTCGACGGTGACGGCATGGCCTTCATCCACGCCGGTGGCACGCTGATGGAACGCACCCTGACGCCGGGCGAAACGCTGCGGGTGGACACCGGCTGTGTGGTGGCGTACCAGCCGAGTGTGGACTTTGACATCCAGTACGTGGGCAAAATCAAGTCGGCGTTGTTTGGTGGCGAGGGGCTGTTTTTTGCGACGCTGCGCGGCCCCGGCAAGATCTGGCTGCAGTCGCTGCCGCTGTCGCGGCTGGCCAACCGCATCATCCTGTCGGCCCCGGCAGCGGGCGGCAAATCGGCAGAACAGGGTTCAATGCTGGGCGCGGGTGTCATTGGCGGCGGCCTACTCGGTGGCTTGCTGGGCGGCGAGGATGATTAAGCGCAAGAGTTATATGCTTTTTAGGCCTCTAGCCCTTTAAGAATAAGCGCTAATAGCTATTGAATCAGGAGTATTTATGTCAGTGATCGCAGTTGCTAATCCGAAGGGTGGCGTGGGCAAGTCGACGCTTTCCAGCCAGATTGCGGGCTACCTGGCGTCGCAGGGCCATCCGGTGATGCTCGGTGACATAGACCGCCAGCAGTCATGCAAGCTCTGGCTGTCGCTGCGGCCAGCGTCTGCACGGCCCATCAACAGCTGGGAGGTGAACCGCGACGAGCTGGCCAAGCCGCCCAAAGGCACCACCCATGTGGTACTGGACACGCCAGCGGGTCTGCATGGCAAACGGCTGAAAGAAGTTTTGAAACTGGCCCACAAGGTGGTGGTGCCGCTGCAGCCCAGCGTGTTTGACATCTTTGCCACCAAAGATTTTTTAGATGAGCTCAGCGAAAGCAGCCAGGCCGCCAGAACGCAGATCGGCATCGTTGGCATGCGGGTGGACGAGCGCACCCGCGCCGCCGAGCAGCTGCGCCAATTTGTCGAGTCGACCGGTCTGCCGGTGCTCGGCTACCTGCGCGACACCCAAAACTACGTACAACTCGCCGGCCGAGGCCTGACCGTGTTTGACCTGACGCCTGAACGAGTCGCCCGCGATTTGGCGCAATGGCAACCGATTTGCGACTGGTTGGATCAGTAGCCCAGTTTTTTTTGGTGCCGCACGGCCAGAATCACGGCGACCCTGGCGCGGTGGCTGCTTGCACCAAACTTGGTGGCATTTTTGGGCGCTCCGCTTGGGGAGTTGTCTCATCGGGCGGGGTCAGATCACTCATGACGCCGCGTGCCCCATGCTGGTCAAAGCCTCATAACGGCTGAACAAAAACGCCACACGTTCGGCGTCGGTCTTCCAGCTCTTTTTGCCACCGCTCAAAGCGTAGGCCGCGTCCACGGCACCATCCAGTGCCCGGTGCGCCTTGAGCAGGGCGGGCGGCATGGGCGGGTTATAAAGGTCGGCCAACGTGGCACCCGTCTCCAGCGCACGTGCGTCAAGCACCTCTTGCGCTGCTGTTTCGATAGCTATCCGCGCTTGTTCCACTTGGGCTGCAGCCTGATTTTTCTTTGAAGTCTGGGTTAAATCCGGCCAAGGGAAGTTGTTGTAAACAATCTGGTTGGTGTAGCGGTAGTCGCTCTTGATGCGACCGCACACGTAGCGGACCCAGGCCATGTGCATGTGCGAGGTCACCACGCCAAACTCGTAAAGCCCGGCATCTGGAATGCACAAGTTAGCGTTGCCCACAATTACCTCGGACGGCATAAAACCAATCGGGATGAAGCTGCGCCGCTCTGATGAGTGCGCTGGCAAAAGGATGTAGCGCCCCGTTGGCTGCCGGATTTCGCCAAACAAATGAGGGCGGTCAGCCAGTGCTCGCGTGGCGGGCCGCGAGCTGGCCGTGCGGTGCTGTTCCACCGCGCGCACGCGCTTCATCACCTCCGGCATGGCTTTGAGTTCAGCCGCGGGGCAGTCCACTAGCCACAGGCACCAGCGCTCCAGGCTGTTGATGAATTCGTCGGCACCCAAAAAACGCCGTACCCATTTGGCTGCCTTGGGCTCCTTGGTCAGCAGCGCGTCGCGCTCTTGGGTTGATAGCAGTAAGTGGCCGCCATCATTGGGCATAGAGCCAAAAACGATCTCAGGAACCGGGCAGATCGGCGTGCGGCGTTTGTCGATCACCAAGTCGGCAGCTTCCACCAAATAGGGGTTGATGTTGCGCACATCGGCGATCACCGGGTCACTTTTTACGGTGTCGTAATCCGCTAGCGGAACGGTTTTGGGTTTGTCCAAGCCAAAGCCGATGATCACGCAGTGCACCGCCGCGCGGCCGGGGGCGTCGTTGGTCCACTGAAACGTGCGGTGCGCAAACTGAATGTGCATGCCTTGCTGGATCATCCAGCTCCACAGCGGCGCCACTTGCTCGCCTTGGGTGATGCTGTTGGTGGAGACAAAACCGCAGCGCACACTGCGCCGGGCCAGGGTTTCAGCGCGGTCCACATCGACAAACAGGTCGCCAAAACCGGCTGCCGCACCGCCGAATTTCACGTCCTTGAACTTTTTCCGATCCCGGCTGGCCGCCGCGCTGATGCCCGCAAAGCTGTCGGGCGCGGTGGTGATATAGCGCGCCGCCTTGATGTACCAGCCTGCCACATAGTCCAGCACACCGGCACCTTTCATGCCGGCGCAGACGGTTTCCATATCCACTTTTTGTTCGGCAGACTGGTGTTGCTTGCCGATGAAGGGTGGGTTACCCAAGATGTAGTTCAGCTTGGTGGGCGGCACAAAGTCAGCCCAGTCAATGCGCAAGGCGTTACCGTGGCGAATGTGGGCGCTGCGCTTCAGTGGCACGCGCAGCATGGGTTCACCAAACTCGGTGCCTGCTTCCACATTCATCTGGTGATCAGTCAGCCACATGGCGACTTGCGCCACCTGGGCCGGGAATTCTTCGACCTCGATGCCGTAAAACTGATCCACGTCGACCTGCAAAAAGTCAAACACATGGCCAATGCGGCTGCCAAAGTGGCTGGCAGCGCGCATCACGTCCAGCTCAATGCGGCGCAGCTCGCGGTAGGCCACCACCAGGAAGTTGCCACAGCCGCAGGCGGGGTCCAAAAAAGTGAGGCTTTGCAACTTTTTGTGAAACGCAAACAGCCGCGTGGCATCACCTTTGACGCGTTCAAACTCAGCGCGCAGTTCCTCCAGAAATAGCGGGCTGATCAGCTTGAGGATGTTGGCTTCGCTGGTGTAGTGCGCGCCCAGTTCCCGGCGTCGATCCGCCGCGTCCAGCTCAATCACGCGCTGGAACATGGCGCCAAAGATGGCTGGCGAGATGTTGCCCCAGTTGCGTTTGGCCAGCGTCAGCAGTTGATGACGCATTGCCGCACTGAAGGCGGGCGGGTCAATACGTTCTTCAAACAGGCGACCGTTGACATAGGGGAACAGCGAAAACTGTTCGGCCAGGGAGTTTTGGCGTGCTGGGGTGTCTTTGTTGAGGGTGACAAACAGCGTGTCGAGCACCGCGCCGACGTTGGAGCCGTCCTCACGCGTGTGAAATTCGATCAAATCGTGAAAGCTGTCTTTCGGCTGAAAGATGCCGGTGTCGTCGGCAAACAGGCAAAACAGCAGGCGCACCAGAAACACTTCCAGATCGTGGCCGCCGTAGCCGTCCCTTTTTAAAGCATCGTGCAACTCGCCCAGGGCATCGACCGCCACGCGGTTGACCGCTTCCTCGGTACGGATGGTTTGCTTGCGATAGCCTGCGATGAAGTAAAACAGCCGCAGGTGTTGGTCTAGCTCCGGCAGTGTGAACCGGTGAATCTGACCTTCATCGAGGTTATGCAGCTCGAAGTGCCAGAAGTCGCACAGCAAGATGTAGCGCGGCTCCTCATCGGGTTTAAGGCCTGGGAAGTAGTCTTTGGCCTGCTTGAAGGCTTTGACCAGGTCCTTGCCACGGCTTTTGTGCTCGATCAGCAGCGTGCCTTTCCACAGCAGGTCGATGTAACCGTCTTTGTCGCTGAGTTTTTTGACGCGCTTCTCAAAGGTGGCCACTTTGCGGCGTTTGATGCCGAAAATTTCAAAAAACTCGTCCCAGAAGCTTTTGGCATCCGCCTCTTCGCGTTCAACGTGCTGCCAGTCTTTGGAGAAAGCCCGGGCACGGTTGGCTATTTCTTTCCAGTCCAGTGGCATACGAGGTCTTCTGGGTTAGTTGGTTGGGCTATTTTTCAGGGGTCGTTGCATCCGGCGGCAGGATGAAACCAATGGCGCGTTTGGGTGGGTCAAGTGGCTGGTTCAGCGCGTGCAGGGCTTCAAAAATCTGGCGAAGTTGGTTGCGGGTGTTGCGGGCGAAGGCATCGGTTTTGATTTCCAAACCTTCTACGGTCATCTCCAGACCAGTCAGGCGCTGTGCCAAATCAGCGTGCGATGCGACGGCTTGGCGAAGTTGGACGAAGGCGCGCACCACGTGAACCGAGACCTCAATGGCTCGGTCACTACCAAGCACCATGGCGGCCATGATGGCGCCATGTTCGTTAAACGCGTAGGGCATGTATTTGCGATGCTGGCCCCTGCCTTTCTTTAAGGTCGCATATTGCGACCTTAAAGACTCGAACTCTTCGCCAGTGAGCTGGAACATGAAATCGGTCGGGAAGCGCTCCAAATTTCGCTTGATCTGTTCGTTAAAACGCTTGGTCTCAACGCCATACAGCGCCGCAAGGTCAGAGTCGAAAATGGCACGCTGACCGCGCAACGCCCGGATAGAGACAGCGATGCCAGGCAACTCAGGTGCCATGTCTTGAAGACGCGTCGTCATCCCATCGTGCTTTCAATGTTTGGCGCTGAATTTGGCGGGGTGGTCACAAATTGCGACCAACTCACCCCAGATGCTTGCCCACAATGCCCGCCAGCTCAAACATGCTGACCTGCGGCTGGCCAAACACGGCGAGCAGCTTGGCGTCGGCGTTGATGGCGCGTTTGTTGGTGGCGTCCTGCAGGTTGTTGGCCTTGATGTAGTCCCAGAGTTTTTTGATGACCTGGGCGCGGGCGATGGGCTCAGCGCCAATCACCGCGGCCAGCGCCGCGCTGGGGGTCGAGCCTGCACCGGCTGCCGGGGCTTTGCGTGGGGTTGTGGCGACGGTTTTGGCGGCGGCTTTCTTGGCTGCAGGCTTGGCTGCGGCTTTGGCTGAAGTTGTACCCGCTTTTAAGCCTTTTATGCCTGTAGCCCCCGTCCCACCTGCGCTAGTAGCTGCATTTTCAGTAGCAACTGCAGCACGTGTCAAGGGTGTGGCAGCGGTCTTGCGTGGCGGGAACTTGCTCGGCGCAAACTCAAAGTTCACCTTGTCAGCGGTCGCGTCCCAGACCAGCATGGCCTTGAAGGCGCGCCGCGTGCGCATGCTGACAAACTTGTCGAGCAAATCGGTTTTGCCAGTGGCCAGCAGCTTGTGCATCTGCTCGCGCTCAATGGGTTGCTGCAGGATGATCTGGCCGGTTTTGAAGTCGCAGCTGGGGGTTGGTTGCGCGTCGGTGGGCACCGACTTGCCGCAGACATAGTTTTTGCCGTGTTCAAACACGGCCGAGCCACATTTGGGGCAGGCACCCAGGTTGGTTTGCTCGCCAAAATCCACCAGTTCGCCAGATTCTTCGCCCTTTTTGTCATCGCCAAAGTCAAATTCAAGTTTGTAATTCTTGGTTTCCTCGTCAAACTTGATGACCATCTCGGCGGTGAAAGGCCAACCGGCCTTGGAGCGAAAGCCGTCCAGCGGGCCAATCTTCTTGTCGCGCAGAAATTGCTCCACCTCAGCTGGCTCAAAGGTGCGCCCAGCGGGGGTTTTGCCAAACGAAAACCCGCAGCCGTCAGTTTGGCCATCCAAGCCGGTGCAGGCGTAACGGCGGTAGTTTTCCTTCACCACGCCGGCGCAGTTGGGGCAGGGCGAGGTCAGCGTGGCGTAGTTGCCGGGCACGGTGTCGCGGTCGTATTCCTTGGCTTTTTTGACGATGCGCTCGGTCATCGCGGCAATCTCGGCCATGAAGGCGGTGCGGCTGAGTTTGCCGTGCTCCATCTGGTTGAGCTTGTATTCCCACTCGCCGGTGAGTTCGGCTTTGGACAGCTCTTGCACCCCCAGACCGCGTAACAAGGTCATCAATTGGAACGCCTTGGCGGTGGGGATCAGCTCGCGGCCTTCGCGCAGCATGTATTTTTCGGAGATCAACCCTTCAATGATGCTGGCGCGGGTGGCGGGTGTGCCCAGGCCCTTTTCCTGCATGGCTTGGCGCAGTTCGTCGTCTTCCACCGTTTTGCCGGCGCCTTCCATGGCACCGAGCAGCGTGGCTTCTGAATAACGTGCTGGTGGGCGGGTTTTCAGGCCTTTGGCGTCGGCAGCTTCGGTTTTGACCTTTTCACCAGGGGCCACCGGCACCAGACTCTGGCCCTTGTCGCCATCTTTGGCGTCAGCCACTTCGTCGGCGGCTTCCTTGCCATAGATGGCCAGCCAGCCCGGACGCACCAGTACCTTGCCTTCGGTTTTGAAGTTGTGCGCGGCGCCAGCCGTTGCGACCGTCGAAATCCGGGTGGTGACCTGGTATTCAGCATTTGGGAAAAACACCGCCATGAAGCGTTTCACCACCAGGTCATACAGCTTTTGCTCTGCTTCTGATAGTCCGCTAGGCGCTTGCAGTGTGGGGATGATGGCAAAGTGATCACTCACCTTGCTGTTGTCGAAAATCCGTTTCGAGGACCGGATGTAGTTGTTGTTCAGTGCTGTCAACGCGTGCGGGGCCAGATGCCGCATACCGGAGTTGGCCAGCATCTCGAAAGTTTCTTTGACCACCGGCACATAGTCTTCAGGCAGCGCGCGCGAATCGGTACGCGGGTAGGTCAACGCTTTGTGGCGCTCATACAGGCTTTGCGCAATCGAAAGCGTGGTCTTGGCGCTAAAGCCAAACTTGCCATTGGCTTCGCGTTGCAGGCTGGTCAAATCAAACAGCAGTGGGCTGGCTTGGGTGGTGGGCTTGCTTTCTTCGGTGACGGTGGCGCTTTGGCCGCGCACAGCATCAGCAATGGCCTGCGCTTCGCGCTGGGTCCAGAGGCGGTCGGCCTTTTTCTCAGCGTCGTCGGCGTCTCTTTTGTGCTGGGGGTCAAACCACTTGCCCGGGTAATCACCCGCCTGGGCGGCAAAAGTGGCGTGAATTTCCCAGTAATCCCGGCTCATAAAGGCGCGAATCAGTTCCTCGCGCTCCACTACCACGCTCAGCGTAGGCGTTTGCACCCGGCCCACCGTGGTCAGAAAGAAGCCGCCGTCGCGCGAATTGAAAGCCGTCATGGCGCGCGTGCCGTTGATGCCGACCAGCCAGTCGGCCTCACTCCGGCAGCGGGCCGCATCGGCCAGCGGTTGCATTTGGGCGTCGCTGCGCAGGGCTTTGAAGCCGTCACGAATGGCCTGCGGCGTCATCGACTGCAGCCACAAGCGGCTCACCGGTTTGCCCAGTGGCTTGGCGCCGCCGGCATATTGCTCGATCAGACGGAAGATCAGCTCACCCTCGCGGCCCGCGTCGCAGGCGTTGATGAGTTGGCCCACGTCCTTGCGCTTGGCCAGCTTCACCACCGCGTTGAGGCGGCTCTTGGTTTTGTCGACCGGTTTCAGGTCAAAGTGCGGGGGAATCACCGGCAGGTGGGCAAAGCTCCACTTGCCGCGTTTCACGTCATAGGCTTCGGGCGCCTGGATTTCCAGCAGATGGCCGACCGCGCTGGAGACCACGTAGGTGTCATTCTCGAAGTGCTCGTCATGCTTTTCGAACTTGCCCGCGACGGGGGTCAGGGCGCGAACAATGTCCTGCGCCACCGACGGCTTCTCTGCAATCACCAAAGTTTTGCCTAAAACTGCGTTTTTCATCTGACTACAATCCCTTTTTCTCGCGGGCGCACACGCGCACCCATACGAGTTCACGATACCAAATTTTTCCGACGTGTCGACAAAACCACCCGCAAAATCCCGCCGCATCCAGGCGCGCCGCTCCGGCATCCATGGCCGGGGGGTTTACGCCATGCAGGACTTTGCCGAAGGGGAAACCATCGTCGAATACCTCGGCGAGGTCATTACCTGGGAAGAAGCCCAGGCGCGCCACCCGGCCGACCCGACCCAGCCCAATCACACCTTTTACTTCCATATGGATGCATTGAGGGTGATTGACGGCGGCGTGCGCGGCAACTCGGCGCGCTGGATCAACCACTCCTGCGACGGCAATTGCGAGGCTGAAGAGCGCAAGGGGCGTATCTTTATTGTGGCGCGGCGCGCTATTGCCGCCGGTGAAGAGCTGCACTATGACTACGGGCTGGTGATTGAAGAGCGCTACACCCCCAAGCTCAAAGCCGAGTTTCCCTGCTGGTGTGGTGCAGAGTGTTGCCGTGGCACGCTGCTGGCACCCAAACGCAAAACGCGCTGAAACAAGATGAGATTGCCCCAGCGCGCCTGGCACTGGCCCAGCGAAGACATCTGGCAGGCTATCGAGCCGCGCCTGCCGGGTTTCACGGTGGAAGTGCTGCCCGAGCTGGATTCCACCAATGCCGAGCTGATGCGCCGCCTGCGCAGTGGCGTGACCGATCCGGTGTTGTTGATTGCCGAGCATCAAAGCGCAGGCCGTGGCCGCATGGCGCGGCAGTGGTTCAGTAGCGGCACGCCAGACGCTAGCGCGGGGCCGGGCAGTTTGACCTTTTCGCTGGGCCTGCCGATGGCCCCCAAAGACTGGTCTGGCCTGTCGCTGGCGGTGGGTTTGAGCCTGGCCCAGAGCTTGCACCCGGAGATTGCCTTGAAATGGCCCAACGACTTGTGGTGGCAGCGCCGCAAGCTGGCAGGCATCCTGATAGAAACCGCCAACGCCCGTACCGCCAATGCTGCGGGTGGCCGCTATGTGGTGATCGGTATCGGCCTGAACATCCAACGCCCGGGCGTGCCAGGCTTGGCAACAGAGCCTGCCGGGCTGGCCGAATGCCTGCCGGGCATCCACGCCGGACAGGCGCTGAAGCAGCTGATAGGGCCGCTGGTGGACACCTTGCTGACCTTTGAGGTGCAGGGTTTTGCGCCGTTTCAAGCGGCATTTAATGCCCGCGATGCCTTGTCGCAGGTGGCAGTAGCTTTAAGCGACGGCATGCAGGGCACAGCGCTGGGGGTAGACCGGGTGGGTGCTTTGCAGGTACAAACGGCGCAAGGCGTGCAGTGTGTGACCAGCGCCGAAGTCAGCGTGCGCATTGACGCGCGATCCATCGTTGGTGATGTGTAGAAGGTGGGCATGTTGCGTTTGATTGTTCTGGTGCTGCTCCTGCTCAATGTTGGCGTCTACGCCCGTGGGCAGGGCTGGTTGCTGGCCTATGGTTGGGGGCCAACGCCGCAACGAGAGCCACAGCGCCTGGCGCAGCAAATTCACCCAGAGGCGCTGCTGATCGAGCCTGGCGCTGCGGCCTTAGCGCCTGGGGTGCCCGTTGTGCCGCCAGTGCCAACGCCGGCGGGTTCTGCCTCTGCATCTTCTGCACCGCAGTTGGCCTCCGAGCCCAAGACCGCGACCTCCGGGCCCCAAACCACCGCCTGTTGGCAGGTGGCAGACATCGAGACGACCCAGGCAGACACTCTGCGAGCGCTGCTGCGGCTCAATTTCCCAGAAGGTGCTTGGGTGCTTGACGAGCTGGGCCTGCCTGAGCGCTGGATGGTTTACATGGGCAAGTTCCCCAACCCGGATGAGCTTGCCAAGAAGCGAGAGCAACTGACCGAATTGAAATTGGCGTTTTCGGTCATCACCAGCGCCGCCTGGGGGCCGGGCGTGTCGCTCGGTGTCTTCAGCTCGCAAGAGGGCGCCAACACCGCCTTTCAGGAGTTGACGCGGCGTGGCGTGCGCTCGGCGCGGGTGGTACGGGAGCGCCCCTCCAGCCAGCGTTACAGGTTGCGTCTGCCCAGCATCAGTCCGGCAGACCAGCCCGCGCTGGAAAAGATCAAAGCAGCATTGCCCGGTAAACCACTGGAAATTTGCCCTAGCCTGGCGGCGGCTCAGTAGCTTGCGCTGGGCGCTGACCCTGGCCCGGCGTCGTTGTATCAGTCCTGTGCTTCTTCTGGCAAGGTCACATTGAAGCGCACCACAAACCGGGATCCGGGCGGTGTTTGCCCGGATTTGGTGGCCTCCAGGCTGACCCGGGCGTCATGTTGCTGAGCAATTTCCAGCACGATCGGCAGCCCCAAACCAGAGCCATCCACCTCGGTGCCCAGGGCGCGGTAAAAAGGTTGAAAAATCAATTCACGTTCGGCCTCAGGCACACCGGGGCCTGAATCTTCCACTTGCAGCACCAGCATCCGGCCAAACGGGTCAGTCAGCACCCGCGCGGTGATCATGCCGGGAGCCTCAAGGCTGGACGGGGTGTAGTTGATGGCGTTGTCAACCAGGTTGCGGATCATTTCCTTGATCAGTGTGGCGTTGCCTTGCACCCTAACGCCAGGAGCGCCGGGCTGGGTGCCTTCGTAGCCCAGGTCAATGTGTTTTTCCAGTGCGCGGGGCACGCTGTCGCGCACCACTGACATGCACAGCTCGGCCATGTCGCACACCGTGCGTGGCATGGCCGCGCCGCTGCTCTCCGCACGCGCCAGTGACAGCAACTGGTTCACGCTGTGGGTGGCGCGAATGCTGGCGCGACCGATCAGACGCAGCGACTGCTTCAGGTCTTCGGCGCTGGCGTCCTCGCGCTGGGCCAGATCTGCCTGCATGCGCAAGCCCGCCAGTGGCGTCTTGAGCTGGTGTGCTGCATCGGCCAGAAAGCGCTTTTGCGTCGCAATCGAGTCTTTCAGGCGCAGCAGCAGGTCGTTCACCGAGTCGACCAGTGGCGAGACCTCCAGCGGCACGGCTTGCGCGTCGATGGCGCTCAGGTCATCGGGTTTGCGCGCGCGGATGCGCTCTTCCAGTTGGTTCAGGGGTTTGATGGCCTGCACCAGCGCCAGCCAAACCAGCAGCACCGCCAGTGGCAGGATGACAAACTGCGGCAGCATCACGCCCTTGACAATTTCAGTGGCCAGCACCGAGCGTTTTTCCAGCGTCTCGGCCACTTGCACCAAGGCAGGTTTGGTGCCAGTCACTGGCAGGCTGACCCAAATGTAGGCGACCTTGACATCAAAGCCTTTGATCACATCATCGCGGATGCGCACCTCATCCAGGGCTATTTTTTCTTCCAGGGGCGGCCCTGGTAGTTCCCGCTCGCCGCTGAGCAACTCGCCGCGTGGCCCCTTGACTTGGTAATACACGGTGTCAGAGTCGCCGGCACGCAGCAGTTCGCGCGCCGGACGCGGCAGCACGAACTCGGGCCGGTTGCCGCGCAGGGTGATCAGCTGCGCCATGGCGCGGGCGTTGTATTCCAGCGCCCGATCAAAAGGTTTGCCAGCAATGCTTTGCGCCACCAGCCAGGTCAGCACCAGACTCACCGGCCACAGCAGCAGCAGCGGTGTGAGCATCCAGTCCAGGATTTCGCCAAACAGCGAGCGCTGCTCGCGCTGAAAAACGTTCACGGCAAGGCGAAGAAGTGCTTTTTAGCCTGGTATTTTTTCAAGACAGTAGCCCAGGCCGCGCACCGTGGCGATGCGGATCGGGCCTTTTTCAATCTTCTTGCGCAGGCGGTGAATGTAGACCTCGATGGCGTTGTTGCTCACCTCTTCGCCCCATTCACACAGGCGCTCCACCAACTGGTCCTTGCTCACCAGGCGGCCAGCGCGCTGCAGCAGCACTTCCAGCAGGCCCAGCTCACGGGCAGACAGTTCCACCATCACGCCGTCAATGGTGGCGACGCGCCCGCCCTGGTCGTAAATCAGCGGGCCGTGTTTGATGGTGCTGCTGGCCGCACCCATGCCCCGGCGGCTGAGGGCTCGCACCCGGGCTTCAAGCTCCTGCAGGCTGAACGGCTTGGCCATATAGTCGTCAGCGCCATAGTCCAGCCCTTTCACCCGTTCTTCCACGCTGTCGGCAGCCGTCAGAATCAGCACTGGCAGGGTGGAGCCCCGAGCGCGCAGCTTTTTCAGCACCTCAAGCCCGTGCATTTTGGGCAGGCCCAGGTCCAGGATCAGCAGGTCGAATTCGGTGTTGGTCATGAGCGCCGCATCGGCCTCGGAGCCGCTTGCCACATGGTCGACGGCGGCGCCCGAGCTGCGCAGGGAACGCAGCAGGCCGTCGGCCAGGACCTGGTCATCTTCGGCTATCAAAATTCGCATAGTTGTCTCCTCATGAGGCCTGTTTGGCCGGCGATGTTGGTGAACCCTGGATGGTGCAATTTTTGTTCGATTTTAGGCCGCGTAAGCTTCGAGTCCGATAGCAATCACGGCGGCTACCTCCGCGCCCACTGCCGCGCGCAGTTCGGCTTCGGTTTGGGCCACGGCTTCTTCAAAGGCCAGCAGCCAGGCCAGGCCGTCGGCGGTGAACACCACCCGGCGTGCCCGGGCGTCTAACACGTCGCTCTGGCGCTGCACCAATCCCCAGGCTTCGCACTGGTCCACCAGCTTGCCCATCGCCTGTTTGCTGACACCGGCGCGCTGCGCCAAGTCGGTCAGCCGCGAGCCCTGCAGCGCCAGATGCCGGGTGATGTGAATGTGCGAGGCAGTCAGGCTGCCGCGCGCTGCCAGGTTGGAGAGTGCCAGCGGCACCCGGTCATTGCTGGCCATGAGTTGCAGCACGCGGGCATCAAAGCGCTGCAGCGCCAGGGCCAGCCAGTGGCCGAAATGTGCCTGGCGCCAGCCGCTGTCAGGGGGTGAATCTGTCATGCAACAAATAGTAAATCAAATTGACTAAAAATAGTCGCATCGGGTTTCAATACTGCTTATAAACTACTGTTCAAGCATCCAGCCTGTTGTTAATACCAGAGGATGCAACAAGATCAACCCGGTCAATTTCGCCAACTTTCAGGAGACCCATCATGGACGCACCCGTTAAAGCCCCCACCCCTGTGAACGCCGAAAAAGCCAAAGCCCTGCAAGTGGCGCTGGCGCAGATTGAAAAGCAGTTTGGCAAGGGCACCATCATGCGCCTGGGCGAAGGCGAGGTCATTGAAGACATTCAGGTGGTGTCCACCGGCTCGCTGGGCTTGGACATTGCGCTGGGCGTGGGCGGCCTGCCGCGTGGCCGGGTGGTGGAAATCTATGGCCCGGAGTCTTCCGGCAAAACCACGCTCACCTTGCAAGTGATTGCCGAGATGCAAAAAACCGGTGGCCAGTGTGCGTTTGTGGATGCCGAGCACGCGCTGGACATCCAATATGCACAAAACCTCGGGATCAACCTGCAAGATCTGCTGATCAGCCAGCCAGACACCGGTGAGCAAGCGCTGGAAATTGTCGACAGCTTGGTGCGCTCGGGCGCGGTGGATTTGATTGTGGTGGACTCCGTGGCAGCGCTCACGCCCAAGGCCGAACTGGAAGGCGAAATGGGCGACAGCCTGCCCGGCCTGCAAGCCCGGCTGATGAGCCAGGCGCTGCGCAAGCTCACCGCCCACATCAAAAAGACCAACTGCATGGTCATCTTCATCAACCAGATCCGTATGAAGATTGGCGTGATGTTTGGCAGCCCCGAGACCACCACCGGCGGCAACGCGCTGAAGTTTTACGCCTCGGTGCGCCTCGATATTCGCCGCACCGGCACCATCAAAAAGGGCGAAGAAGCTATCGGTAACGAAACCAAGGTCAAGGTGGTCAAAAACAAAGTGGCGCCGCCATTCAAAACGGCCGAGTTCGACATCATGTTTGGCCTGGGCATCAGCCGCGAGGGCGAGATCATCGACATGGGCGTGAACGCCAACATCCTCGATAAATCTGGTGCCTGGTACGCCTACAACGGCGAAAAAATCGGCCAGGGCCGCGACAACGCGCGTGAGTTCCTGAAAGAAAACCCGGACCTGTCGCGCGAGATCGAAAACAAAGTGCGGTCATCGCTGGGCATACCCTTGCTGGCGGGGTCCGAGGCGCCTGAGGTCGCTGCCAAAGTTACAAGCAAAAAAGGCATCTAGCCCTTATGTATAAAGCGCTGGCAGCTATCAATAGATGAATTGACCGCGGTATGGGTTTTGCTGCACCTTCGCTCAAAGGGCGCGCCCTGCGCCTGCTGAGCGGCCGCGAATACTCCCGGCTGGAGCTGGAACGCAAGCTTGCCACCTTTGAAGAAGAGCCCGGCAGCGTGGCCGCTGCGCTGGATGATTTGCAGGCCAAAGGCTTCATCAGCGAGCAGCGCGTGCTGGAATCCGTGGTGAACCGGCGTGTGGGCAAGCTTGGGGCGGCGCGCATCAAGCAAGAGTTGCAGACCAAGGGGCTGGCGCCAGAGGCTGTCGCCCAGGCTGTGTCGGAATTGCGAACCACCGAAGTGGCACGGGCCCGCGAAGTGTGGCGCAAAAAGTTTGCGCAAGCACCTGCAGACGCCGCCCAGCGCGCCAAGCAGATGCGTTTTCTGGCGAGCCGTGGTTTTGGTGGCGACACCATTGCGCGCGTCGTTGCGGGCGGTAATGACGATTGACTACAGCCCCAGCATCAGTTTCAGGTTCTGCACCGCCGCGCCGCTGGCGCCTTTACCCAGGTTGTCCAACCGTGCCACCAGCACCGCGTGGCGAAAGCTGTCGCTGGCGTCCTGGTTGCCAAACACGCGCAACTCCATTGCATCGCTGCCGTCAAGCGCCACGGCGTCCAGCTTGTTGCCCGAGCCGGTCTCAAGCACATTGACCCATTCACTGCCCTGGTAATACCTGGCCAGCGCCTGATGCAGATCTGCCAAGCTGGGTTGGCCCGGCAGCAGGTCCAGATGCAGTGGAATCTGCACCAGCATGCCTTGCTTGAAATTGGCCACCGACGGCACAAACAGCGGGCGACGCGTCAAGCCCGTGCGAGCCATAATTTCCGGGATGTGTTTGTGCTTGAGGCCCAGTGCATACAGCTCAAACGCCGGCGCCTGACCCTGCTCGTAGGCTTCAATCATGCTGCGTCCTCCGCCTGAGTAGCCGCTCACGGCGGGCAGACACAGCGCAAAGTCGCGCGGTATCAGGCCTGCGTCAATGAGCGGGCGCAGCAGAGCAATGGCGCCGGTAGCGTAACAACCTGGGTTGGTCACGCGCCGGGCGTTCTGGATAGCCTCGCGCTGTCCGGAGCTGAGTTCTGCAAAGCCGTAAACCCAGTCGGGTGCAGTGCGATGCGCCGTGGATGCGTCAATAATTTTTGGACCTTTTTGACCTGTAAACCTTTCGGTTTCTTCGATCATGGCTACTGATTCAATAGCTGCTTCGTCGTGCAGACACAGCACCACGAGGTCCACCTGAGCCATGAGTGCGCGTTTGGCAGAGGCGTCTTTGCGCAGCTCGGGGGCGATGCTGACCAATTCGATGCTGGGCATGCCCTGAATGCGCTCGCGAATCTGCAAACCGGTGGTTCCCGCTTCGCCGTCGATGAATACTTTTTGCATGGTGAACTCGGACTCCTGATCCAGCGGCACCTCGTAAGGCTGCCAAAAGAATGCGCTAATGCAGCATGATACAGTCCTTGAGTTATCGCAAAGTGTTATCAAGCCGCTGCAAAGCAGCGGATTTATGACGCCATTCAACCACCCGTTCCTGAGGGAAACAGCTCATGAAAATTCACGAGTACCAAGGCAAGGAAATCTTGCGTCAAGCTGGTGTGCCAGTGCCTCGCGGCATTGCAGCATTCACCGTTCAAGAGGCAGTAGAAGCCGCACAAAAACTTGGCGGCCCCGTGTGGGTGGTCAAGGCGCAGATCCATGCGGGTGGTCGCGGCAAAGGTGGCGGCGTCAAGCTGGCACGCTCCATTGACGACGTCAAGAAGCTCGCTGGTGAAATTCTGGGCATGCAGTTGGTCACCCACCAGACCGGCCCGCTGGGTCAGAAAGTTCGCCGCCTGTTGATTGAAGATGGCGCTGACATCAAGCAAGAATATTACGTGTCGGCCGTGACCGACCGCGCCAGCCAGCGCGTGGCCATGATCGTCTCTAGCGAAGGCGGCATGAACATTGAAGAAGTGGCGCATTCCACGCCCGAGAAGATCGTGACCGAAATCGTTGACCCAGCGACTGGTCTGACGCTTGAACAGGCCACCAAACTGGTCAATGCGATTGGCGTGCCTGCCGGCTCGGTTGCGCAAGCCGTCGACGTGTTGCAAAAGGTCTACAAGGTCTACATGGACACTGATGCGTCGCTAGTGGAAATCAACCCGATGATTCTGGAAGGTAATGGTGGCATCAAAGCCATCGACGCCAAGTTCAACTTTGATGCCAACGCGCTGTACCGTCACCCGGAAATCGTGGCCTACCGCGATCTCGACGAAGAAGACCAGGCCGAACTGGAAGCCAGCAAGTTTGACCTGTCCTACATCAGCCTGGACGGCAACATTGGTTGTCTGGTCAACGGTGCCGGTCTGGCCATGGCCACCATGGACACCATCAAGCTGTTTGGCGCCGAGCCTGCCAACTTCCTCGACGTGGGCGGCGGCGCAACGCCCGAGAAGGTGACCGAAGCGTTCAAGATCATGCTGAAAAACCCCAAGGTCAAGGCCATTCTGGTCAATATCTTTGGCGGCATCATGATGTGCGACACCATCGCCAACGGCGTGGTCACCGCTTGCCGGGCCACCCACTTGAGTGTGCCGCTGGTGGTGCGCATGAAGGGTACCAACGAAGAATTAGGTAAAAAAATACTGGCCGATTCTGGCCTGCCGATCATCAGCGCCGACACCATGGCCGATGCCGCCCAAAAAGTGGTCGCCGCCGTTAAAGCTGCAGCTTGACACCAAGGAATCATCATGTCCATCCTCATCAATAAAGACACCAAGGTCATCACCCAGGGCATCACCGGCAAGACCGGTCAGTTCCACACTGAAAAATGCCAGGAGTACGCCAACGGCAAGAACTGTTTCGTGGCGGGTGTGAACCCCAAGAAGGCCGGTGAATCGATTTTCAACATCCCGATCTACGCCTCGGTCAAGGAAGCGGCTCACCAGACCGGCGCTACCGTGTCTGTCATCTACGTGCCCCCCGCAGGCGCTGCAGCAGCCATCTGGGAAGCGGTTGAAGCCGACCTGGACCTGGCCATCTGCATTACCGAAGGCATTCCGGTGCGTGACATGCTCGAAGTGCGCAACAAAATGCGTGCCAAAGAAGCCGCTGGTGGCAAAAAGACGCTGCTGCTCGGGCCCAATTGCCCTGGTGTCATCACGCCTGAAGAGATCAAAATTGGCATCATGCCCGGGCACATTCATCGCAAGGGTCGCATCGGTGTGGTGTCCCGCTCGGGTACGCTGACCTACGAAGCGGTGGCACAGTTGACAGAAATCGGACTGGGCCAGTCTACCGCCGTTGGCACTGGCGGCGACCCGATCAACGGCCTGAAGCACATCGACATCATGCAAGCCTTCAACGACGATCCCGATACCGATGCGGTCATCATGATTGGCGAAATCGGCGGCCCGGACGAAGCTGACGCTGCGCGCTGGTGCAAGCTCAACATGAAGAAACCGATTGTCGGCTTCATCGCGGGCGTGACCGCCCCGGCTGGCAAACGTATGGGCCACGCCGGCGCGTTGATTTCTGGCGGTGCCGATACCGCCGAAGCCAAACTGGCGGTGATGGAAGAGTGCGGTTTCAAGATCACACGCAATCCGTCTGAGATGGCCAAGTTGCTCAAGGCGATGCTCTAAAAGCGCTGCGTTGATGCCCCCAGGGTGGCCTGGGCAGGCTGCGGGCCGGACTGTCTCGATGGGCAATCCGGTCTTTTTTATGGGCTGACGCGGGTTGCGGGAAAGAAAAGCATGAAATGTCGATGGATATGACTGGCAGGAAGCCAGCTATTCCACTTATTATTCGTTCCTGTTTGCAGGCAATTAAATGACAAGTCGTGGGCGGTTTCATGGTGAAATCCGTCGATAGGAGTACCTCAGGTGGCATCGAACAACGCCCTGGTTGGAAGGGCTATAAATGAATGGCTGGTCAATCGCGCGGCGGGTCGGGATATGCCCTGTTACCCATGATCCAGTTTGGTTTTCACGCGCTGACAGATTCCGGCTTGGTCCGCAGCAACAACGAGGATGCGTTGGCCTTCGACGCCAACTACGGCGTTGCGGTGCTGGCGGACGGTATGGGCGGCTACAACGCAGGTGAAGTGGCCAGCAGCATGGCGGTGGTGGCCGTCAAGGCGGAGCTGGTGCGTTGGTTGACGGTCAACGGCTCGCGCCAGAGTTCCAAGCAAGTGGCGCGGGTGATCGAGATGAGCTTTGACGAAGCCAACCTGGCCATCCTGAACGCCTCTATTTCCAACCCGCTGTACGCCGGTATGGGTACCACGCTGGTGGTCGGCGTGTTTCTTGACAAGCGGCTGATCGTTGCCCATTTGGGCGACTCACGCTGCTACCGCTTGCGTGCCGGCGTGCTGACTCAAATGACCAAAGACCACTCGATGCTCCAGGAGCAGGTGGATAACGGTTTTCTGACAAAGGAGCAAGCCGCCTACGCACCTGGTAAAAACATGTTGACTCGGGCGCTGGGTGTCGAGGAGGTTGTGCGCGTCGACATGCATGAACACGCTGTCGAGCCTGGCGACCTGTATCTGATGTGCTCGGACGGCCTGACCGATATGATGACTGACAAAGAGATTGCGCTGGTTCTGACCCAGCACTCGCAGCTTGCCCTTATGGCAACTGAACTGGTAAACCAGTGCAACCTCAACGGCGGGCGTGACAACATCTCGGTCCTGTTGGTGCAGGCTGACGATCCCGCCGGGAATACCGGTTTAATCTCGCGCTTGTTCGGTAAGCCCTAAGGTCATGATGACGATGGGCCCTGCAAACCCATATACTGTGCTGTACAGGAGGTAGTCATGCCCAAAATAACGGTGATGATGGACGGGGCCGTCCACAGTGAAGTCACGTTAACCAAAGAGCGCACCACTATTGGGCGCAGGCCTTATAACGACGTGGTGATCGAGAACCTGACGGTCAGCGGCGAGCATGCCGTGCTGATCATGGAAGGCAAACAGGTCAGCGTGGAAGACCTGCATAGCACCAATGGCACCTACATTGATGGCAAGGCCGTCAAGCGCCAGGTCTTGCGTCATGGCAATGTCATGGATATGGGTAAGTACAAGGTCAAGTTCGAAGCGTCGGTGGAGGATGACTTTGACAAAACCATGATGTACAAGCCGCGTGCGGCGGCACCTGCTGCAGCCATGCCGCAGGCGCCGCTCACCATGCCCGAATTGCGTGGCTCCATCAAAGTCTTGTCAGGCGCGGCTGCGGGTCGGGAAATGGCGTTGACCAAGGTGGTGACCACGGTGGGCAAGCCCGGGGTATCGGTGGCTGCGGTGACCCAGCGGCGCCACAATTTCTTTGTGCATCACGTTGAAGGCAATGACCGCATGACCCTCAATGGCGACGTTGTCGGCGATGAGCCGGTGGTGCTCAAGCATGGTGACCGGATCCTGCTCGCAGGCACTGAGATGCAGTTTTTGCAAGGTTGATCGACGGTGATGGCTCTTTTGGTGAGCCCGGTGTTGTTCGCCTTGAAGCCAGCCGTGTTGCGTAAAATGATTTCCCCATGAACACCGGTCTCAGACTTCACAGCCCGGATCGCTCAGGCATGACCTTTGAGGCGCTTTTTTACAAGCAGCTTCAGCATGTCACTGCGCGCATTCACGAGACCGACAACATTGAGCAAATCATGCTCGAAGCCAGTGCCGACATTTGCAAGCTCTTCAATGCAGACCGGCTCACGCTGTATGTCGTCAACAAAGACGAGTCAGCCATTGTCTCCAAGGTCAAAACCGGTTTGAACAGCAGCCGCGACCTGAAATTGCCGATCTCACCGCAGAGCATTGCCGGTTACGTTGCTTTCAGCCACATGCTGGTGAACCTGCCGGATGTTTATGACGACGAATCCCTGAAAACCATCCACCCGGCGCTGTCGTTCCTGAAAGAAGTGGACAAGCGTTCTGGCTACCGCACCCGCCAGATGATGGTGGCGCCTATTCTTGAGGGAGAAACCCTCTACGGCGTGCTGCAGGTCATCAATAACAAGAGCGACAAGCCCTTTGGTGAACTGGAGGTAGAGGGTATTTCGCAGCTATGCAAAACCCTGGCGACGGCTATCAAGCACCGCATTCACGAAGCGGACGACAACCTGCGACGCATGGTCACCAAGTATGACGGCCTGGTGTCCGACGGTGTGATGACTGCCACCGAGCTGCAGCAATGTCTGCAGGATGCACGGGCACAGGGGCTCACAGCCGAGAACCTTTTGCTGACCCAGTACCAGGTGCGCTCGGCACAGATCGGACCGTCACTGGCCAAGTTTTTTGGCGTGTCTTATGAGCCCTGGACCGAGGGGCGCATCCGCTCCGAGGCACTGCACGGCGCGCTCAAGCGCGAGTTCATCGAAGAACAAGGCTGGATTCCGCTGGAAGACTCCCCGGCAGGGCTGGTGATCATGTGCCTGGACCCAGAAGCCGTGCGCAGCTCACGCATCGTGCAGCAGGTGTTTCCGCGCATCACCAAGTTTGCCTACCGGGTCACCACCCACACCGAGTTTCATGACACGCTGGGGCAGATTTTTGGCATTGAGGTCGCGGGGGGCAGCATCAGCGACATGCTGGCCGACATGGACAGTGGCCCGATGGAGGATGACGGTGGCCTCAGTGACGCGCTGGAGTCTGCCGCTGCTGACAACGAACTGGTCAAGTTCGTCAACAAGGTCATCATTGACGCCTACCACCAGGGCGCCTCGGACATCCACATCGAACCAATGCCGGGCAAGTTCAAGACCGGCATCCGCTTTCGCATTGACGGCTCGCTGCAGCCCTACATTGAGGTGCCCTCACATTTCCGCCAGGCCATGGTGACGCGCCTGAAAATCATGTGCGATTTGGATATTTCCGAGCGGCGCAAGCCGCAGGACGGCAAGATCAAGTTCAAGAAATACGGCCCGATCGACATCGAGCTGCGTGTGGCCACCATACCGTCGGCCGGTGGCGTGGAAGATGTGGTGATGCGGATTCTGGCCGCCGGCGAGCCGATTCCGCTGGACAAGCTCGGCCTGACCGCGCACAACATGGCGCGGGTGGTGCAAACCATCGAGAAGCCTTACGGCTTGTTTTATGTCTGCGGGCCCACCGGCTCGGGTAAAACTACTACGCTGCACTCGATCCTGAAGCGACTCAACAAGACTGATACCAAGATCTGGACCGCCGAAGACCCGGTCGAAATCACCCAAAAAGGCCTGCGCCAGGTGCAGATCAACCGCAAGGCGGGCATCGACTTTGCCTTGATCATGCGGGCATTTTTACGCGCTGACCCGGACATCATCATGGTCGGTGAGTCGCGCGACCATGAGACCGTGGCCATGGGTGTAGAAGCGTCGCTGACCGGACACCTGGTGTTTTCCACCCTGCATACCAACTCGGCGCCTGAATCCATCACCCGGCTGCTGGACATGGGCATGGACCCGTTCAACTTTGCCGATGCGCTCCTGGGCATTCTGGCGCAGCGCCTCGCCAAGAAGCTCTGCGCCTGCAAGGAAGCCTATGTGCCTGACGAAGAAGAACTGCGCTTGTTTGCCATGGAATATGCCGAGGAGCTGCGGCATTCTGCTGTGTGGGCCGACGCTTACGAAGCGCAGATCGACAAGCTCATTGCTGGCTGGAAGCAGCAGTACGCCGATGCTGGCCAGCTGCATTTTTACCGCCATGTGGGCTGCGACAAATGCAACCAGACCGGCTACAAGGGCCGGGTCGGCCTGCACGAGCTGCTGATTGCCGATGACGGCATCAAGAAGCTGATTCAGGAACGCGCCCGCGTCGCTCAAGTGTTTGCGGCGGCAGTGGAAGGCGGCATGCGCACCCTGAAGATGGACGGCATGGAAAAGGTCATGATGGGCCTGACCGACTTGAAGATGGTGCGATCGGTCTGCATCAAGTAGCGCTGGATGGCTCTGAGATTCAAGTATCTTTTTGGCCTCTAGCCCTGCCCTTTACCCATAAATGTCGTCAGAGCGTAACGCATTGACGTCATCCGACAATGCGAATCTCCGTTACGTCCTACGTAGCCTGTGATGGTTGCCGCCAGTCGTACCGCGTCACCCAATGGCATTGGCGGTGGCAACCCTTTTTTTGGCATACGCGCGCAAGACGCGCAACTCGATATCCGAGAACAGCACCTCTGAGGCCAACTCCGGCACTTCGCGCCCCAACAGCGTCCTCAGCAGAATGCGCCGGGCAATCACCAAATTGATGGCAATTGCCCGGCGCAGACGCTGCTGGGCCTCCTCAGGCGTGGTGAGGGCCAGAGTAGTCAACAAAAACCACTCGACTGCCTCGCATCCGCTGGGCGGATTTTTTCTCTGGCATGCACCACCCAGATAGCGATGGGCTCCTTGTCAGCATGGTAGTGCGCGGTGCGAAGTTCAATCGGCATTGCGCACACCGCCAGGTCCGCGGCGCGTGCCTCTCGCATGAGCAGGCCTTTTGTTTGCTTTTCTTTGTACGCGCGGACCCAAGACTTGGCCGCGGCAAACGTTAAGGGGTATCGCCTGGCCTCGAAAAAGAGCATGGTCAAAACTTCCAGGGATGACCTGGCAGCGACCTTAGTCGCGCGGCGTCGGTGGCTGCGCACCCATCAACACGTCCTGATCAATCGCGCCGACCACACTTTGGCCGTCACGCCCCTGAGCTGCGATGTGCACGGTATCACCGTGGTTTAGCCAGGGTGTGTTGCGAAGTAAGTGCAGGAAGTGCATGGACCGACGTTGATAACTTGACATCAGTCAAGCCTGGCCGTGCGTCTTGCTCCCAGCATTGCCGCTGCCCTGCTATCCTTTCGCCCATGAACCGCCTTTCTTACCTTGCCTTTGGCCGACCAAGCGGCGTCAACGGTTTTGCCGCGTTGCAGCTGATCTGCGCCTGATGAATTACACCTTTGCCTCGGCGACCATCTTGCTGATTCTGATCACCGACCCGATTGGCAACATTCCGATCTTTGCCAACGCACTGAAAAATGTCGCCCCTGAGCGGCGCGCCCGCGTCATCCTGCGCGAGGTGTTGATCGCCTTTGTGCTGCTGCTGACCTTCATGTTTGTTGGCGAGAGTTTTTTGCGGCTGATGAACCTGAGCGAACTCTCCCTGCAGATTGGCGGCGGGGTGATTCTGTTTCTGATTGCACTTCGCATGATTTTTCCGCCTCCCAAAGTGGAGTCAGACGAACCGATGGGCGAGCCGCTGATCGTGCCTCTGGCGATACCGGCGATTGCCGGGCCGTCGGCCCTGGCCACGGTGCTGTTGCTGGTGTCGCAAGCGCCTGAACGACGGCTGACCTGGATCGCCGCGCTGTGCGTCACCATGACGGTCAGCGCGGTCGTCCTGGTGCTGGCTGAACGCATTCAACGCGTGGCAGGCGACCGCTTTGTGGTGGCGCTGGAGCGGCTGATGGGCCTGGTGCTGGTGGCGGTCTCGATTGAGATGATGCTGCGCGGTATCAGGACATTTATCGCCCAGGTGGCCAGCGCCTGAGGCTATCCGCCTGCTCTTGTGTTGACAACCATGTCCCGCTGGCCCTCTGTGAAACGCTGGTTTGTCCTGACGCTGGCCGTGCTGCTAGCCCATCTGGCGCTGTTGCGCGCCATGCCAACCGCGCTCGACCTGACACAGCCAGCCAACATGCCCACCCTGATGTTCTCGACGCGCGCACTGTCAGAGCCAGATGCCTTGGAACCGCTGGCCCCCAGCCCAGTTGTCACAGCCAAGCCCAAGACAGCCACCCGGCCCACAGCCAAGGCTGAAGCTTCGGCAACCCAAAGTGCCGCCGTCACCCCGGCCACGCCAGACACAACGCTAGCCGATACCGACCGCAATGCCGCAGGCACCGAGTCCGCGCCAATCGCCGCAGCAGCAGCGCCATCGGCGTCTGCGATGCCGGCGGCAGATTCGCACGAAATGGCGCAAGTAGATTCCCCATCGGCCGTGCCACCTTCGCAGCCACCTGACGCATCACCACAGGCATCACACCAAGAGCTGCCGTTGGCGTTCAGTGCCCAGAAGTTAAGTGCCTCAGTCCGGCTCAACTACCTCGTCAAGACCAACAAATTCCCGTTCCCCCTGAGCGGCGAACTGCTGTGGCGCAAGCAGGGGGCTGAATACAGCGCGCGCCTGCGCTACAGCGCCCTGGGCCTGACACGGATGCAGACCAGCCAGGGCCGCATCACCGCTACCGGCCTGGCACCAGAGCGCTTTGCCGACAAGTACCGCAGCGAAGTGGCGGCGCACTTCAACTATGTGCAAGGCAAAGTCATCTTTAGCGCCAACACGCCGGACGCCGAACTGTTGCCAGGCGCGCAAGACCGCCTGAGTGTGCTGGTGCAACTGGGTGCACTGGTGGCCAGCGCGCCCGAGCGCTATGGCCCAGGCGCCACCCTGAGCCTGCAAACCGTGGGGCCGCGCTCTGCGGAAGTCTGGTTGTTCACCGTTACTCAGTCAGAGATGCTGGATCTGCCGGGTGGCAGCGTGCAAGGCCTGAAGCTTGAGCGCAACCCGCGCGAGCCGTATGACCAGAAGGTTGAAGTCTGGCTGTCACCACAACTGGGCTATCTGCCTGCGCGGGTACGCATCACCGAAGCCAATGGCGACAGCATTGACCAGCAGTGGGAATCCACCAGCTCAGCCGACGGGCCCGATTGACCTGATGCGCGCCAGAGCTGGCTGTTGACCTGGCCCTTGAAATGAGGACTTTGGCAACCATATGCACAAGTAACTGTAATCAAGCATAATTTGTTCATGCACACTCTCTACGATTCTGATACCTACTCTGTCACGCACATGCTGGCCAATGCTGTGGCGGCTGACGTGCCAGCAGACACGCTGAATGAAGGTGAGCAACTGCTGATTGTGCCGCGGTTGGCGCGTCACGGCTTTGAGATCGTGGACAAGCGCAGCGGCAAAGAGGTTTACCTGGATGGCTCTTGGGCCGAGTTGTTTCAGCAGCAAATTTCGGCCTGGCAGCTCAAGACGCCAACGCAGGAAGAAGTTGAAGACAAGCTGGAGCAGTACGCCGAGCTGGCGCAAAACCCGGTTGTGCTGCACTGAAGCGGCGTCTGTCATTGCGGACTGGGCCTGCAACCCAGTTTTGGGTATTCGCACCTCACTGCGGTGCCTCCAAGCAACAGTCGTCGTTCAACAAATCCGCGGTAACGCATCCCCGGTTAACCAATCCACCATGCGACGCCCGCCCAGGGCGGTGGTGAGCTGCACGAAGCAGCGCGTGTCTTGCCTGACTTCGCCAATCACCGCAGCATCCACACCCAGCGGGTGCGAGCGCAACGCGGCCAGCGCAAGTGCGGCGTCTGCAGCGGCACAAATCACCACCAGCTTGCCTTCGTTGGCCACAAACAGGGGGTCCAACCCGAGGAATTCGCAGGCAGCGGCCACCACCGGCTTGATGGGCATGGCGCGCTCTTGCAGCATCATGCCCACGCCAGACTGGTTGGCGATCTCGTTGAGTGTTGCCGCCAGGCCGCCACGGGTCGGGTCGCGCAGACAGCGAATGTCTAAGCCGCTGGCCAGCAGTTGCGCCACCAGCCCATGCAGCGCCGCGCTGTCGGACAGGATAGGGGCCGAAAACGACAGGTTGTCACGCTGGCTCATGATCGCCACACCGTGGTCGCCCAGCGTGCCAGACACCAGCACCACGTCACCCGGGCGGGCGCGCGCGCCGCCCAGTTCCAGACCGTCAGGTAGCACGCCCACGCCGGTGGTGGTGATAAACACACCATCGCCCTTGCCGCGCTCCACCACCTTGGTGTCACCGGTGACCACCGGCATCCTGGCCAAACGCGCCGCCTGCGCCATGGACTGCACGATGCGGTCCAGGTCGGCCAGCGGCAAACCCTCTTCCAGAATGAACCCGGCCGCCAGGTACAGCGGCGTGGCACCCATCACCGCCAGGTCGTTGATGGTGCCGTGCACCGACAGGCTGCCAATGTCACCCCCCGGAAAAAACAGCGGCGACACCACATGGCCGTCGGTCGCCATGACCAGCCGAGCGGGCTGGCCGTTCAACATCGGTGCAGGCAACACCGCGCCATCATTGCCCTGACCCAGGTAGTCGTTAGCCAGGTGCCGGGCAAACAGCTGCGCGATCAGTTGCACCATGGCGCGCGCGCCGGCACCGTGCGTCAGGTCCACCTGGCCGTGTTTCAAGTCCAGCGCACGCGCGTAGCCGGGTTTGATGCCGCTCATGCCACGCCCTCCTGATGGCGGCCATAGCTGTAGTGGGCGGCGCAAGCGCCCTCGCTGCTGACCATGCACGAGCCGACCGGGTTGTCGGGCGTGCAGACGTTGCCAAAGATGGCGCAGTCTTGCGGGCGGCGCACACCGCGCAAAACCGCCGCGCACTCGCAGGCCTTGTGATCGGGCACCGGCTGGTACTCCAGCTGAAAGCGCCGCTCAGCATCCAACGCGGCATACGTCTCGCGAATCTTCAGCGCGGAATGCGCCAGCACCCCCAGGCCACGCCACTCAAAGCTGTCACGCAGTGCAAACACTTCAGCCATGCAGGCTTGCGCCTTGTGATTGCCTTGCGGCTCAACGGCGCGGGAAAACTCGTTTTCCACCTCGGCTCGACCGTCATTGACCTGGCGCACCAACATCCACACGGCCTGCAACACATCCAGCGGCTCAAAACCGGCAATCACCACTGGCTTGTGAAACTGCCGCGCGAACACCTGGTAAGGCTCGCTGCCAATCACGGTAGAGACATGCGCCGGACCAACAAAGCCGTCGATCTGCACACCACCGGACTGCAGCTCGGGTGAGGCCAGAATCTGCTGCATGGCGGGCGGGGTGAGGACATGGCAGCACAGCACGCTGAAATTCGTCAAGCCTTCACGTTGCGCCGTTAACACAGCCAGCGCTGTGGCTGGCGTGGTGGTCTCAAAGCCAATGGCAAAAAACACCACCTCGCGGCCCGGGTTGCTACGGGCGATGTGCAGCGCGTCCTGCGTGGCATAGACCATGCGCACATCGCCGCCACGCGCCCGGGCTTTCATCAGCGACAACCCACCGCTGGCGGGCACGCGCAAGGTGTCGGCGTAGGTACACAAAATCACACCGTGGTCCAGCGCCAGCCCGATCGCCATGTCGATGCGGCCAATCGGCAGCACACACACCGGGCAGCCCGGCCCGTGCACCATGCGCAGGTTGCTGGGCAACAGGTCGCTCAGGCCATAGCGCGAGATAGCGTGGGTGTGGCCGCCGCAAAACTCCATGAAACTGTAGTGGCGAGCTGGCTGCAGCTGTGCCGCGATCTTCGCCGACAGCGTGCGGGCCACCGCGCCATCACGAAATTCGTCGATGTATTTCATGTCTGGCTGGCGTTGCCACCGTGCCGGCTCATGGAGCACAACCCAGGTCAGAAAACGCCTCCAGGGTACGCTGCGCTTCCTCGGGGTCAAGTCGGGACAGGGCGTAACCGGCGTGCAAAATCACATAGTCGCCCACCTCAATGCCGTCCAGCAGCGCCAGCGAGATCTCTTTTTGCACGCCACCCAAATCCACCAGGGCCGCGTCACCCGCAGGGCCCAGACCGATCTGAATGACTTTCACGGGCATGGCAAGGCACATAACTTAGTTCTCCAAAGATTGCAGCGCCACCCAAGCCTGACCCAGTGCCAGACCACCATCGCCCGCTGGCACCAGGCGGGGCGTTAGCACCTGCAATCCCTGCTGGCGCAGGCGCGTCTGCAGGCCAGACGATAACAGGCTATTCAAAAAACACCCACCTCCCAAGGCCACCGTGCGGATGCCGGTGTGCTGCACCGCCTGCACCACCCACTGTGTTAAAGCCTGCACCAGCGTGGCATGGAAGCGGGCCGCGGCCAGCGGGCGGTCTGCTTGGGCAACACTTGTTCGATCCGCGCCCGCCTCACCATGCCCCCAGCCAGCGCCCTGATCAGCCAGCCAGCCCAGCACCGGCAGCAGGCTCAAACGCCCCGCGGCATCCAACGTCCAGCCGCCAGGCACGGGCTCAGGCCAGCCATTGACTGCTACATAGTTAATAGCTTCTTGCGCAAGCAGGACGGGGGCTTGAGCCTCAAAATCCATATAAAAACACAAGCCCAGCAAGCCTGCTGCCGCGTCAAACACACGGCCCAGGCTGGTGCTGGGTGGGCTGTGGCTCTGGCGCTGCAGCAGGGTGGCCACCGTGGCAGCCGCTGGCTGCTGAAAGCGCTGCGTGATCTCATCGCCCCGGCCCAGCGCGTGCAACACACTGGCAGCCATGCGCCACGGCTCGCGTGCAGCGCGGTCACCGCCGGGCTGGGCCAGCGGCTGCAAATGCGCCAGCCGGGTGAACTTGGCGCCCTGCACCTGCAACAGCTCACCGCCCCAGGCGCTGCCATCACTGCCCCAGCCAAAACCGTCCAGCGCCAGGCCCAGCACCGGGTCCAGCCAGCCGTTTTCGGCACACACGGCGGCAATGTGCGCGTGGTGATGCTGCACCGCCAGCGTCGGCAACCCCAAGGCATCGGCCAGCGTCAGCGCCGCGCGGGTACTGTAGACATCCGGGTGCAGGTCATGGGCAAGCATGACCGGGTGCACCTGCAGCAGGCGCAACATGCGCTGCACCGTCTCGTCCTGAAAAGTGCAGGTGGCGGCGTTGTCCAGGTCGCCCACATGCGGCGACAGGAAAGCCTGGTTACCGCGCGTCACGCAGACGGTGTTCTTCAGGTAGGCGCCAAATGCCAGCACCGAGGCACCTGCACCCACGCCCGCATGCGGCAGCCGGATCCCCACGGGCGCATAACCCCGGCTGCGGCGGATGAAAGCGGTTTCCTCGCCCATGCAAAACAACACACTGTCATCACAGCGCCCCAGCACCTCGCGGTCATGGTCCAGCAGCGCGTCGGCCATGCCGGCCAGGCGCTCACGCGCCTCTAACCCGTCACGCACGATGGGTTCGCCGCCGGGATTGGCACTGGTCATCACCAGCACCAGCGGCTGCGGCGCGTTGAGCCAGGCCGTGCCCGGCGGGCGGCCAGCAGCCTCATGAAACAGCAGGTAGTGGATGGGTGTGGTGGGCAGCATCACGCCCAGGCGCATCAGCCCCGGTGCCACGCCGGGCAAGGCAGCCTCAACTCCGGCGTGGGTTGGCAGCAACACGATGGGGCGCGCCAGGCTCTCCAGCAGAATCTGCTCCGCGGCGCTTACCGTGGCCAGCGCGGCCAGGCTGACCACACTGGCGACCATCACCGCCAGCGGTTTGGCCTCGCGGTTTTTGCGCAGGCGCAGTGCCGCCACGGCCAGCGGGTTGCGGGCATCGCAGGCCAGATGAAAGCCACCCAGGCCTTTGATGGCGACGATGGCGCCCGCCTGCAGCAGCGCCAGCGTTTGCGCCAGGGCATCGCCAGGGATGCGTTCACCGTGCATATTTGATAGCAATAAACCCGGACCACATAAGGGGCAACAGGTGGTTTCAGCATGAAACCGGCGATCTTCTGGCGAGGTGTATTCGGTCTGGCAAGGCGGGCACAGGGCAAACGGTGCCAGGCTAGTCTGCGCTCGGTCATACGGCAAGGCACGTGTCACCGTCCAGCGCGGGCCGCAGTGGGTACAGGTGATAAAGGCATGCCGCCAGCGCCGGTTAAACGGGTCAAACAGCTCAGCGAGGCAATCCAGACACACCGCCACGTCCGGGCCGATGGCGGTGCTGACCGGGCCACAGCGGCTGGCCACAATGGCAAAGTCACTGAAGCGCGCTGGGGTGTCCAAGCTGATCGTCGTGTCCACAGACTCCAGCGCAACCGCGTCAACTCGCGCCAGCGGTGGCGCATCGGTGCGCAGGCGCCACGCCAGCTCAGCCAACTGACGTGGCGTGCCCTGCGCGAGCAGTTCCACACCTTGGGCGTCGTTGCGCACCCAGCCGTATAAACCCAGCTCGTGCGCCAGGCGCCAGACAAAGGGCCGAAAACCCACGCCCTGCACCAGGCCACTGACCCGGATGTGATGCGTCTGCAGGGTCAAAAGCGCTGCCTCTGGTGCTGGCCAGTGGTGTTCACGCGCCGGGCTGGGCAGCCAACTGCGCTTCCAGTTCGGCCACACGCGCCTTGAGCGCCTGCACGGTTTGTTGCCGCGCGGCCGCTGCTCCAGCCATGCCCTCGCGCAGGTAATCCAGCCACGCGGGCATGCCCTGCCCGGTGGTGGCGCTGATCTGGATGACTTTCAAGGCCGGATTCACCCGGCGTGCGTAATCCAGCGCGGCTTGCAGGTCATAGCTCAAGTAGGGCAGCAGGTCGATCTTGTTGAGCAGCATCACGCTGGCTGCGCGAAACATGTCGGGGTATTTGAGGGGCTTGTCTTCGCCTTCGGTCACAGACAGGATCACCACCTTGTGCGCCTCGCCCAGGTCAAATGCGGCCGGACAGACCAGATTGCCCACGTTTTCGATCATCAGCAGGCTGCCCTGTGCCAGCGTCAGCTGATCCAAAGCGTGGCCCACCATGTGCGCATCGAGATGGCAGCCCTTGCCGGTGTTGATCTGAATCGCGCTGGCGCCTGTGGCGCGAATGCGGTCGGCGTCGCGGCTGGTTTGCTGATCCCCCTCGATCACCACCACTTGGGCCGCACCAAGGCGCTGGATGGACTCGCACAGCAGCGTGGTTTTCCCGGAACCCGGGCTCGACACCAGGTTCAGCGCGAAAACACCGCCATCAGCCAGCGCTTGCCGGTTGGCCTGCGCGTAGGCGTTGTTTTTGGCCAGAATGTCCTGCTCGATCTGCACCCGGCGCGTGGCGCTGGTGCCTGGACTGTGGGAGTGACTTGATTCAGCGGCGAGACCGTGGGTAGGGTTTGCCGCAGCCACAACGTCATGGTCATGGTCATGGTCATGGTCATGGTCATGGTCATGGTCATGATCGTGGTCATGCGTCTGGGCTGGGCTGTGGCTGTGACTTGCGCCGTCAGCGTGCGTATGGAAGTGCGTTTGCGCCTGCGCGGGGGCCGCCGAAACGCTGTCGATATGAACCTCTGCCGAACCACAGCCGCAAGTGACACACATCTTGATCTCCTTATCTTGACTGACGCAAAACAGCCTAACCAACTTCAATTTCCTTCACCCGCATCCCGGTGCCTGCGGTGATCTGCACAGGGCAGGCACCACAATGCGGGCAGGCGTCAAACACCTCCTGCAGCGGCACCGACACGGCACACGCCGCGCACCAGCCCTCGCCGGGCACGGTGATGATCTCCAGCCGCGCCCCGTCAGCCACGCTGCCCCGGGAGACGGCGTCAAAACAGAAGGCCAGCGCTTGCGGCTCCACACCCGACAGGGCGCCAATCTCCAGCCAGACGGCCACCACCTGGCTGAAGTTGTCATGGCGGGCGGCGTCTTCAATGCTTTGCAGCACCCCTTCGGCGAGCGACATTTCGTGCATGGAGCGCAGCATAGCGCCTTAAAAGCGCCTGCGACAATACGGCCCCTATGAACCCTGTTTACATCCTGACCCTCTCCTGCCGCGACCGTTTAGGCCTGGTGCATGCCGTTTCCGGCTTTTTAATGGAACGCAGCGGCAACATCGAAGAAGCTGCCCAGTACAACGACCAGAGCACCGGCCTGTTTTTCATGCGGGTGCAATTTGCCTGCGCCAAACACAGCTTTGACGAACTCAAAACCCAGCTGGTCGAGTTTGCCGGCCCGTACGAGATGCGGTGGCAATTACACGCCCAAGCGCAGCCGATGCGCACCGTCATTCTGGTCAGCAAGGAAGGCCATTGCCTCAACGACTTGCTGTTTCGCTGGAAAAGCGGCCTGCTACCGCTGGACATCCGCGCCATCATCAGCAACCACCGCGAGTTTTACCAGCTGGCCGCCAGCTACAACGTGCCGTTTCACCACCTGCCGGTGACCGCTGCCACCAAGGCGGTGGTCGAGGCCAAACAACTCGACATCATCCAGAGCGAAGAAGCCGAACTGGTGGTGCTGGCACGCTACATGCAGATTTTGAGCAATGACCTGTGCAAAAGCCTGTCAGGCCGCGCCATCAACATCCACCACTCGTTTCTGCCCAGCTTCAAGGGCGCCAAGCCCTACTACCAGGCGCACGACCGCGGCGTGAAATTGATCGGTGCCACCGCGCACTATGTCACCGCCGATCTGGACGAAGGCCCGATCATCGAGCAGGATGTGGCCCGCGTGGACCACAGCAAAACGGTGGAAGACTTGACCGCCCTAGGCCGCGACACCGAGAGCCAGGTGCTGGCCCGCGCCGTGAAGTGGCATAGCGAGCACCGCGTGCTGATCAATGGTCACAAGACGGTGATTTTCAAGTAAGCGTCGCGGTATCAACCGCCATCACCTGCCCCAACTGCACCGCTCCACCCGGCACCCACGCCGGGTTAAACCGCAGCGGCCCTTTGGGGAAAAGCATCACCACCGTGGAGCCAAGCAAAAAGCGCCCCATCTCCTCACCCTGCTTGATGACGATGCTCTTATCGTCATAGCGCCAGTCGCACACTTTACCGGCCCGGGGGTTGTTGATGGCACCCTGCCATACGGTGGCCATGCTGCCCACAATGGTGGCACCTACCAGCACCATGGCAAACGGCCCGCGATCGCCCTCAAACACACACACCACCCGCTCGTTGCAGGCAAACAGGCCTGGCACACCGCGTGCCGTGACCGGGTTGACCGAAAACAGCTCGCCCGGCACATAAATCATGCGCAGCAACCGGCCGTCGCACGGCATATGGATGCGGTGGTAATCGCGCGGGCTCAGGTACAGATTGGCAAAGTGGCCGTCGTCAAACTGCGCCGCCAGCGCCGCGTCTCCACCCAGCAGCGCGGTACTGCTGAAGTGGTGGCCCTTGGCCTGAAAAATCTGTTGCCCTTCGATCTGCCCAAACTGGCTGATGGCGCCGTCCACCGGGCAAATCAGCGCCACCTGCGCCAGCGGGCGCACGTCAGGCTTAAGCGCACGGGTAAAAAAGTCGTTGAAGGTCGGGTAGCTGGCCATGTCCGGGTTGGCGGCCTCGGCCATGTTGACCTGGTAGCGCTTGACAAACCAGCCGATCAGCCACTGAGTCAACGGCCCGCCGTAGGACCGCGCGATGCGCCCGGCGTACCAGGTCAGCGCCTGTTTGGGCAGCAAGTATTGCAAATAGATGGCAAGGCGCTCAGACATAGTGACACCAGTTGGAGATGAAGGGGTAAAAACAAGCCAGCGTGGCCTTGCTTCCGAAAAGATGACGCCAAGTGTCAGGCAAGGGATGGCGGCTTGACCTGGCGAAAACCGTGATTTTACTGAAGCACCTCTGCCAATGCCTATTGGTTCGGCCCAATGAATCACGCCAGTACACCGACTTCAACGCCAAGTGGTCAAGGCCATTAGGGCACCCATCAATACCGGCTGGTGCAGCGTGTACCAGGTCAAGCTCCAGCGGCCCAGCAGCGCCAATATACGACCCGGCCTTGGCACGCGCATAGACAGCCAGGCGGGGCGCTGACGCACCATCCACATGCCCGCCGCCAGCCCCCACCACATCACGCCCAGCCAGGGGAAAACCGGTACGTAGTCCTCGGTTAAAGGCTTGTGACTGACCCAGCCGAGCCAGTTCATGGCGCGACTATCAAAAAAAGAGGTCAAATCGGCGCTAGCCCTTGTCCAGACTGCGAAAGAAGCTATTAAGTGCATAGCAATCGCCAGCCCACCCAACGGCCACAGCCAACGCCCCCAGCCAGCCGTCAGGCGCGCTACGATCAGCATCACCGCCAGCCCGTGCAGCACGCCGAAGTAGATGTAGCTCTGCGGAAACATCAGGTACGAGCCAACACTGACCAGCAGCGCGCAGCCAGCCACCTGCGCCCAGCGTCGCCAAAACCGCGGCCAGCCTTGCCCTTGCCCGAGCGCAATCGCCTGCCCCAGACCCGCCGTGAACAAGAACAGGCTGACGATGACCGTGCGCTGTGTGGTCCAAAACGGATCCGTCAGGAAGCTCTGCTGAATAAAAGCGAAATGGTTCAGGTCGAAGCTGAAGTGGTAGACCGTCATCCACACCACGGCCAGCCCGCGCAGAGCGTCAATAGCCTCAAAGCGATTCGTGGCAGCTGCTGGCTTGGGGCTGGAAGTGGTCATCCCTTGACGATAACGCAAGCAATCCATTGATCAGCGCTGCGCTGTAGGTAGCCGTTTATGATTGCGCCTGTCTAGAGTTTTTCACAGGTAGTCTGCCCATGATGTGTTGTCTGTCTCGCATAAATCGCCACCTGCAACGTGGCTTTACCCTGATCGAACTGATGGTGGTGCTGCTGATCATTGGCGTCTTGGCCGCCTTGATCGTGCCTAATGTGCTGGATCGTGCCGATGATGCGCGCGTGACCGCCGCCAAGACCGACATAACCAACCTGGTGCAGGCGCTCAAACTCTACAGACTCGACAACCAACGTTACCCGACAGCCGAGCAGGGCTTGCAGGCCTTGCTGGTGAAGCCGACCTCGGTGCCGGTGCCGGGCAACTGGAAAACCTATCTGGATCAGTTGCCCAAGGACCCCTGGGGTACGCCCTACGTGTACCTCAATCCTGGCATCAAAGGCGAGATCGATGTGATGTCTTACGGCGCCGATGGCAAGGCAGGCGGCGAGGGCAAAGATGCAGACCTTGGCAGCTGGCAGCCGTGAAGCTTTGACAGCGACAACCCATCAACTCGGCTTTACGCTTCTGGAGTTGCTGGTGGTTCTGGCGATCATCGCCCTGGCCACCGCTGGTGTTGGGTTTGCCATGCGTGATGGCACCCAGACCCAGCTTGAGCGCGAGGCGCTGCGTTTGTCGGCCTTGTTTGAATCGGCGCGGGCACGGTCACAGGCCAGCGGCATCCCGGTGCGGTGGCAGCTTACACCCAACGGTTTCACGTTTTCAGGCTTGCCGCCAGAGCCGGGTGGTGAGGCCGCGCTTGCCCGTTCCTGGCTGAATGAAGACACGCGAGCTACTTTGGAGACCGCCTCTGCGGCACGTACACCCACCGACTCACCAGCGTTGCTGCTGGGGCCTGAGCCGATTATCGAGCGGCAGTCGGTGCAGTTGTACTCTGCCAGCCAACCCGATCAGCGCGTGCGCTTGGCCACCGACGGCGTGCGACCTTTTACGGTCCAACCTGAGCCATGACCAGGCAACCATTGCGGGGTTTTACGTTGTTGGAGGTCATGGTGGCCCTGAGCATTGTGGCTATTACCCTGACCGCCGGGTTGCAGGCAGCTGGCGCCATCACCCGCCAAGCGCAGCGGCAGACCGACATGCTATTGGCCCAGTTATGCGCCGAAAATGAGCTGGTCAAGCTGCGTCTGGAGCGCCAATTGCCCGGCGTGGGTGACAGCCAGAGCACCTGCCCGCAAGCGGGGCGCAACCTGACCGTGATGCGCGTGGTGCGGCCCACGCCGAACCCGAATTTCAGACGGGTAGATGCCCAGGTACTTGATGCGGGCACCCCTATCTGGCGTGTCAGTACCGTGTTGGGGCAATACTGACATGGGTGCGACGGCGGTCTGCAAGGACAGCCAACGCCGCAGGTTCATGGCGGGCTTTACCCTGATTGAGCTGCTGGTGGCTATCAGCTTGCTGGCGCTGATGTCGGTATTGACCTGGCGCGGTGTGGATGGCATCAGCCGCACGCAAACCCAGTTGCAGCAGCACAGCGACGAGGTGCAAACCTTGCAGGCCACGCTGGGGCAATGGACGGCTGATCTGGATGCCTTGGCCGAGCAACCGAATTGGAATAGCCTGCAGTGGGACGGCCAGAGCCTGCGCCTGCTGCGCCAGGGCACGGCATCTGCCGGTGACGGCTTGCGGGTGGTGGCCTGGGTGCGCCGCGGCGTGGGCGGCGCCGGGCAGTGGCTGCGCTGGCAGTCGGGCACCCTGACTACACGTGCTGACCTCGAGCTGGCTTGGCAAAAAGCACAAACTTGGTCAAAAACACCGGGCGAGGACGATCAACGGCTTGAGGTAACCACCATTGCGCTGGACGACTGGCAGATCTATTTTTACCGCGGCAATGCTTGGACCAACCCCTTGTCCAGTGCTGGTGCAACTGCCGGTGAAGCGCTGATTGCGCCCGATCAACAAGAGGTCTTGCCAAAGGGGGTGCGCCTGGTGCTCAACCTGCCAGAGGGTCGCAGCGTCAGCGGCGTGTTGACACGCGACTGGGTGCGCCCGGTGCTTGGTGGCGGCCCATGAGGCACCACATGCAGGCGCGCTCTGCGTCTATTCAGGCTCAGCGCGGCGCGGCCATTTTGTTGGCCATGCTCACCGTGGTGCTGGTGGCCACGCTGGCATCGGGCATGCTGTGGCAGCAATGGCGCGAACTGGAGGTGGAATCCGCCCAGCGCACGCGGGTGCAGTCGCACTGGATTCTGACTGGCGCGCTGGACTGGGCCCGATTGATTTTGCGTGAAGACGCGCGCCAAGGCGGCTCCGACAACCTGACCGAGCCCTGGGCCGTGCCACTGGCACCGGCCCGCCTATCCACTTTTTTGGCCGCACAACAAGGGCAGGCCACGGTGGGTGATGACGATGACCCGAGCCAGGAGGCGTTTCTCTCAGGCGATATTGTGGATCTGCAAGCGCGCCTGAATGTCACCAATCTGATTGAAGACGGTCAGCTGCAACCGGCCAGCATGGCGGCCTGGGCGCGGCTTTTCAAGCAACTCGAGTTGCCAGAAGCGGAACTGGACAGTTTCGCCAACGCTTTGTTGCAAGCCTTTCGGGCGGGCAACGCCAATCCCGGGGCTGATGGTACGCAGCCACCAGGCGCGTCGCGTGCCGCATTGATGCCGCGCCGGGTGGATGACTTGCTTTGGTTGGGCTTGTCTAGCGCCACATTGGTCAGGCTCGCGCCTTTTATTACCATGCTGCCGGTAACCACCGTCGTCAACCTCAATACGGCGCCGCTAGAAGTGCTGTTAGCCAGTGTGGCAAACCTCACCGTGGCGCAGGCCCAGAGTTTGATTCAGTCTAGATCAACGCAGCCTCTCAACACTTTGATGGACGCCTTGCTCGTAGTGACCGATCCCGCCGTGCGCTTTGACCCAACGCAGCAGGGGGTGGCCTCACGTTTTTTTAGCGTCACCGGGCGCCTGCGGGTGGGCGCGAACACGGTTCAGGAGGTGTCGGTGTTGCAGCGTAATGGGTTGTTGGTCACGGCGATCAGCCGCCAACGGGGCACAGCGGCACCGCCTGGCACCCCCCTACAATGAAAAGCTGACCTCTTTATGAGCACGTTAATACTCACTCTTCCCCCCGAAGGCATCGATGCTTCCGCACGGCTGGCGTACGTGCTCAGCACAGACGGGCTGTCGGTCGCCAGCCAGGACACGGTGGCGCTCGGGCTGTTGCCCGCCGCCTATGACGAAGTGGTGGCGGTGGTGCCTGCGGGCATGCTGTCTTGGCATCAGATTAGCCTGCCTGCGGGCAGCCTGCCGCGCAGTTTGCAGGGTGAGCGCGCCATCATCCGCTTGCGTTCCATTCTGGATGGGCTGCTGGAAGACCGCTTGCTGGACGAGCCCGCACAGCTGCATCTGGCCTTGCAGCCGCAGGCTGGCGTGGGTGCGCCAGTCTGGGTGGCCGCGTGCAACCGGGCCTGGCTTGCGGCGGCTTTGGCCGCGCTGGACCAAGCTGGCCACACGGTGCGTCGCATTGTGCCGGAGCTCACACCGCAGTCGCTGGCAGGCACCGTGCTGATTGCCGGAGATCCGGACGCACCCTGGGTGGCAGGCACGCTGCGCACCCCGCCAACCGCTGGCGCCCAGTCAGAGGCGCAGGCGCAGACGGGCCTGTTGCTGTGCGCACTGAATGCCACCGCACTAACGCGTCTGGATGCGGTGGCGCACGAACAAGATCCTGCTGGGCTGCCCGTGCTATTGGCCGAACCAGCCTTGGTTGCCATGGCTGAGCGCCTGTGCCAACGCCCGGCTGTATTGCAGCAGCGGGCCGCGAGGTTGTTGCTGGCCTCGCAGTCCAACTGGAACCTGGCCCAATTTGAGTTTGCCAACCTCGGGCGCAACCGTCGCTGGGCTGGCTGGCTGATGGCTGCCAAATCGTTTCTGTACGCACCTCAGTGGCGCGCCGCGCGGCTGGCGCTGGCCCTGTTGGTATTGGTCAATCTGCTTGG
>Ga0209181_10001401_pt1 | contig 42416 bp, 38 predicted proteins | sample MAT05_FD_187208 | JGI IMG/M metagenome (GOLD analysis project Ga0209181, IMG submission 187208) | Freshwater microbial communities from Lake Fryxell liftoff mats and glacier meltwater in Antarctica - MAT-05 (SPAdes) (version 2) | ecosystem: Environmental > Aquatic > Freshwater > Ice > Liftoff... | reverse complement strand
AGTGCCTGTGCTGATGAATCCGACTTTGGCGTCGTCTTGCACGGTGACGTTACTGCCGGGTTGAGCATTCAAGAAACTGGTGCAGAAAAGAAGTGCGAATAAAATAAAAATATTTTTCATGTGAATGGAGGTTTGAAGTTTTAAAAATCCTGTTTGATGTCTTTAAATACCGCCGAATCGCCGGTGTTAATGATGCCGACCTTGGATTTGTCTTTCATGTGGATGTTAGTTTGGTTTTTGGCTGCGGGTTGCGTTGTACTTGGCTGCGATTTCGGTAGTTCGGTACGGTTTTGAGCGGGCAGTTCCACCTGCGGTTGTGCGATGGGTATCGGCTCCGGCTTTTTAAAATAATCCCGCAACGTATAACCCGTAATCCCGGCTATGGCAGCAAAAATACTGAGCCATAGGAGGGTCACCTTTTCCCAATTCATTTTTTTGACAACGACGGCTCCTTCCGGCGACCTATCAATCAAGTCAAGCGCAGCCGCATTGACTTTATTCAATTCCGTATCCAACCACACCCGTTCGGCGCGGCCCCAGTTCTTTTCGCGGAGATAATGTTGGTAGCGAGCGGAAAGCGCCACCGCCTCGGCGTGCAGGTCGGGATCGCCTTGCGTGCGCGGGAGCAAAGATTCGATGACTTGCCGCGTCTTGCCGGCGGCGAGGAGGGATTTGAAGGTATCTTTGGTCATGGTGTGTGCGATAAGGTTGGTGAAAAGATCGTTTTTCATTCAGAACAGACAAATATCATTCATTAATTGGCACTACCGTTTAATTTACTCTGGGCAGTCAGGGTTTCCAATGTTTTTGATGTATGATTTATTGGTCATATTTATTTGAATTTAGTCCCGCCGAACTCCCCGCTCCCCGAAGCCGCCAGCGTATAGCGGCGGTTTTCGGGAAGCGATAGTTAGCCGATTTACGATTTTATAATCCAATTGTTGCAAATATAAAATCATTTTACTTACTTTTGCATCGCTGAGTGGCGCAGTTGGTAGCGCAGCGGTTTCATAATCCGAGAGTCGTCGGTTCGAGTCCGGCCTCCGCAACAGATAACCGGGAGAATTTTCACGGTTGGACAACGATGTTGCACAGTTGGTAGTGCAGCGGACACTAATCCGATCTTTTTGCATTGTGCCCCAAACGCTGACCGCCCCTGGCAGCCCACCAGAGAAAACCCCAATGAGCCAATTTCAAGTACAATTTTTCCATAAGATACTCAGCATGGAGGGGGGCTACCAAGCCAACGCTTCGGATGCGGGTAATTATGCCTGTGACCAGTTGTGTGGCACCAAATTCGGCATTGCCGCTTCATCGTATCAGACCTATACCAAAAAGTGCCCAACCCCCGAGATCATGAAAGGGTTGACCGAGGAGTTTGCTATTGGGTTTTATCAGTGGTACGGCGAGTTTTGGCGTATAGATGAAATTGAGGACCAGGAGGTGCACGAACTGGTTTTCAACAATTTCATGGGCCTGCCGGTCGCCGCAGCCCGATCCTTGCAAAAAGCCCTCAACCGATTCGGGTACGCTCTGGAAGAAGACGGTAACATAGGCAGCAAGACCTTGGCTGCGCTCAATGATGCCGTGCGGAAAAACAAACCGGCTGTGTACAATGAAATCCTCAAAGAATGGGTAGCCTACCTGAACACAACCCAAGAGGTTTTCCGCCCGGGTTTGCTCAATCGAGTTGCACAGCATTTTCCTCCGCTTCCAAGTGGTGACGATGTAGCCGTTGTTGAAGCCGGTGGTGCATCGTACATGATGGAGCGTGGGCTCCGCATCTTGAAAGGCGCACTGCGCGGCAATTGGCTGGATTTGCTGGCAGTATTGGCCGCGCTGGTTGCCATCGGATTGATATTTTTTTCCGGTGTCAAACTTCTTTCTGCATGAAAAACTGGAAAAACATAACATTCATCACCATCCTTACGGCTGGCTTATCTGGCTTGACCTGGTACATCTGGTGGCGGCTTTTCAGAGACGGCATCGGATCATCCGGCTATTTCGATGATGAGCCGTTGCAAAACGAAGACTACCCAATGAAAGAAAGCCCTACCTATGCTCAACAACCCATTGCACTGAAATTTTTCAAAACCAGTGAATTTGATAGTCCGGATGCACCTGGTTCCGGTGAACAAAATATGCGTGTCACTACGCTTTCAATGCTTGACGTTGCCCGTGCGAATGCGGGTATTGCGTTTCGTATCAACTCAGGATACCGTACCCTCACACATAATACGGCAGTAGGTGGCCAGAAAAACAGCTCACACATGAGGGGGTATGCTTGCGATATTTCAGCCCGGACCCTGCAACAGAGAATCACCGTTGTGCGGGCTGCACGGGCGGCAGGTTTCAACCGGTTTGGTATCTATGACACCTTTGTTCACCTGGACAACGATCCGAAGAAAACGAAGAATGTGGCCTGGGATAAATCGCTCCGTCCAGTCAAGAGCGGAGGGAATTTTGCAAAATTCCCATTCGACCCATTTACGGTATAAAAATATTTTTCAAAAATGTTTTAAATAAATTTTTAAATCGTATTTTTGTCCCGAACAATTGGGATTCGCAGCAACGATCCTCTTTGTGGCCGTAAGGTCGCCATGCTGCTTTTTCATGAGATTATACAGGTAAACTAAAAGGAATGCCCCGATAGGTAAAGACCAGTCGGGGCATTCCTTTTTCCGAAAAGGCAAAGCAATTATACCACTTCGATTCTGAGTGTTTTGCCACTTTCTGTGGTCACTTCAAGGTGACCTCCTATCTCAGGGTAGAGGCGAAGCAATTGGATAAAAAAAATGACGGGAGTGTCATTTTTTTTGAAGGACCAATGAGCGGCCATTCGGCTCGTAAAACCCATATCTAAACTTGCCTGCCCCCATGTTACATCCTTTGCTAAAGGATTGGTTGCTCTGAGCGCTGCTAATACATCTTCGCAATCAGGCAATGAGTTAATATTATTTGTGATCACCGTAAATCGCTCTCCCCTATACGATGCATGTAGCCGACTGTTTTTAGTCAATACCATAATTTGAAGGGTGCTCCGGAAAGAAGTCCTTGTCTTGGTCAGTTCTCTCCCAACCGAACTTCGGTTTGCAAACCCAAGTGGCTCCACAAGGTCACTTTTAAGTAAGTCGGCATGGTATATTATCTCAACAAGCCGCTCTTGCACGGCTTGCAGTAATTTCTCATATTTCATATTGCAATAGAAGTTCATGGTCAAAATATCCTAATGTAGGGTATTTTGACATTTTATTAAAAAAAACGTGCTGCGAAGTTACGAGTTTGATTTTATATTTGCTACAGCGGCTTCGAATTTTTGCAAAACTTTCAGGATGTCGCGCTGCGCATATACTTCTGCAATTCGATCACTTGACACCCCCAGTATCTTCTGCACATCCTGTAAGCCTTCCATCTCGTCGGCATTCACGATGAAATTACCCGCGAAGTGCCGACCGTAATGGCTGGTTATTTCTCGGCCGATCAGGTCCAAGGAAATTTGTTTGAATTTTTTGTAGAAGGAGCCATAGTCTTGGTCAGCAAACAATCGCCCATTTGGCTGCCACTCCAGCAAATATTCAACGTCAGTTCTGAGAAGAGGCACAATCCCTATTTTGTTGCTCTTTTGGGCAGGTTTTGCGAGATAATGATATACCTTTTTCGTTTTGGGATCAGTAATTTGGAAATAGTGCTGTTGGCTCAACTCAATCGTGTCTGAATGTCTAAGCCCTCGGCACATTAGTAAAAAACGGCGCAAAATTTGACGGATTTCACCCTCCTCCTCTTGCATGAACTTTTCCCACAAAACCGCGTATTCCTCCATTGTCAAACTTTTTTTGGTGCCTATACGCACAACTTTAAGTTTAAATTCCGAAAAAGGTGTATTTTTTTTTTGACATTAAAGTGTTTTAAAAATTTATTAAAAACAATTTTAACATTTCTTACATATTGATTGGCAAGATTCTTGTCTCGGTGCTTTTCAAGGTGTCCGAAGAAAGAGTAAGTGATTTCTTTTGTAATATTTTGCACCCCGATGTCTTCACCAAGAAAAAGTCTAAAGGCTCGTACAGCGGCTCTGTAAGCGTTCGAAGTATGTGCATTTAACTTGCCTTCCACTTTCCATTCTTTCAAGAGGGATTCAGATAAGGCACAAAAAAAAAGTGGCTTTTCTTTCTCAGGTGAAAACCTATTTTTGAATATTTGGAATGTCATTACTTCTCCATTGAGGATGCAATCAGCCAGAATATTGAACACGCGGACTTTTTCGGACTCAATCCAGGAGTTTAAACGCGCTGCGCTTTCTCCTCCTAGCAAAGGTGTTTTGGATTTGACCCGTTGTTCTATTTTATCCCACTGTTGAGGCAAAATTTTCCAAGGGGTTGAGATGTAATGGGTTTCGTAATTTTGTGAGTATCGCAGAAATAATGACACACGACCAAAGCGGTCAGACTGGCCATGAAGCACAAAATTTATTTGAGGTTGCCGCATAAATCGGTACAGAAAACAGTACAGAATAGAGGGGTTGGTAGGCAGTGCTAAAGCGCGCTACACGCCAAAAGTATGGCAAAGGAAGACAGATGCTCTGCTAAAAGTCGCAATTGACAGGTAGGTGATAAATATGGGTTAAACCCTCGTTAACTTTTTTCCTGCTACCCGCCGTTTCCAGAAGTTTTACTTTTGCCCGCCTTTTTATTCGGCAGAAGTTTGTTTCGCAGTACCCTTCGGGAAAACACTTCTTCGAAACAGCCTCTCGGATACTTTAAAATTAAGCACAACGATGAAAAAATTACTCTTGCTGCTGGTCCTTTTATCCGGCACCGTGGCGGCGCAAAGCCAAAACCCCAAAACCACACCCGTTAAAAAAGCACAAACAACGAAGTCAAAACCAGCGGCTTCTGCCCCTCCGCCAGCACTATCTGCCAGCGGCAAAGTCACGATGGTGTGCCACATCGTCGGAATGCCCGTCACCAACCGCGACAGCCTCACCCTGTTTGAATTCCAGGGTTTGACCCTGCAACCCATTGCCAAGGCTGGCCGCAGGGGCACTCCGGACAGTTCGTTCGTATTCGTGTTGCCCAAATCCAGCCCACGTGTGTATGGCATTGGCCTGTCTGAAGCCGCCACCGCCCGCGTGATTGTGGGAGAAGAACCGGAATTTGATGTGTGGGGCAGCGCGGCGTTCATTGAAAAAGCGCGTACCGTGAAGTCGCCAGCGAACAAAGCGTATGAGACGTTGAAGGCCCGGCTCGAAGAGTTTAACACCCGCACCGAGCAGTTGTACGAAGTCGTTACGCTGGCTTATCAGGGTGGTGGCAACAAATTCAAAGCCGACCAGGATGCTGCCAAGTTGACAAAAGACAAAAAAACGTACGTGGACTCGCTTCTGAAGGTCAATCCCCTGTTGGGAAGAATCGCTTCCCTGAATTTAGCCCCTGATTTTCAACCCAATAACAAGGGAGCCGCCACTCGCGCCGAGTTCTATGGCACCGAGTATTTCCGCTTCGCCAATTTCAGCGACAAAGCCTACGAGAATATCCCGGACGTGTTTGACGGCTTTAGCAATTACATCGCGACCCTCTTCCGTCTGCAACCGACCGATGCTAAAATGCAACAATGGGTGGATGCTCAACTGGCTAAACTCGACCCGTCGAGCAAACTCTATCGCATTGCATTGGGTGGTGTGATGTCTGGTTTTCAAAAAGCCGAAAGTGGGCTGTATCCGGTCTATGCCACCAAATACATCCAGCAATTTAAAGCGAATACCTGGGGTGAGATCGGTCGCATCGAATACGAGTTGCGCAAAGCCAGTTCTTTCATGACCGGTTTTGAAGCACCCGATCTCGAAGGCATGACCCCCGACAGTCAGTCTTATGCGCTCTCTAAGATGCGTGGCAAATATGTGCTGGTAGACTTTTGGGCGAGCTGGTGCGGCCCTTGCCGCAAGGAAAACCCCAATGTGGTGGCGCAATACAACAAATACAAAAACAAAGGTTTTGATATCCTGGGTGTAAGCCTCGACCGCGATGCCGCCGCCTGGAAACGCGCCATCGAACAAGACGGTCTGCCGTGGCACCACATCAGCGACCTCAAAGGCTGGCAGAGCCAACATGCCCAACTCTACTCCATCAACTCCATCCCGCAAACGGTGCTGGTGGATAAGGAAGGTAAAATCATCGCCCGCAACCTGCGCGGCGAGACGTTGGAAGCCAAACTCCGGGAATTGCTGGGAGAATAAGAGACAAAAAAGTAAATGAATTGGGGCGGCTGGTGCGCAAGTTTTTGTGAAAAACTTGCGCACCAGCCGCCCCAATTCATTTATGCCCCTAGATTTGCACATCGCTAACCGCTCACTCCCAACGGCTCCCTGCTCCCTACTAGCTGCTCCCTGCAAAATGGCCTTTCGCTCTTTTCTAGTTCGCCCGTTCGCCCACTCCATCGCCCGCTCCATTGACCGGTGGTCAGCCGACGCAGTCCACCGGCAGGAAAAAACATTCCGCAACCTGATTGCTTCCGCCCGCGACACAGCATTTGGGCGCGATCATCATTTTGCAGACATCCGCACGTACGAGGATTTCTGCGAAGCAGTGCCGGTGCGCGATTATGAGGACCTGAAAGGTTATGTCGAGCGGGTGAAACACGGCGAGCGCGACATCTTATGGCCGGGTAAGCCTGCTTATTTTGCCAAAACCAGCGGTACCACATCGGGCGTGAAATACATCCCGATGAGCCGCGAAAGTACGCCGCTCCACTTCGGCACTGCCCGCAACGCCGTGTTCAATTACTTCGCCCGCACAGGCCGGGGTCGCTGGCTCGACGGCAAGATGATTTTCCTTTCCGGCAGTCCCGAACTCAACGAAGTGGCGGGCATTCCGACCGGCAGGCTCAGCGGTATTTCCAACCACCTCGTGCCCGGCTGGCTCCGCACCAATCAACTCCCTTCCTGGCGCACCAACTGCATAGACGATTGGGAAGAAAAACTGGAACGTATTGTGGATGAGACGGTGAACGCCGATATGCGCCTGATTTCCGGCATTCCTCCCTGGGTGCAGATGTACTACGAGCGCCTGCTCGAACGGACCGGTAAGCGCACCGTAAAGGAGATTTTCCCCAATTTTTCGGTATTCGTCTATGGCGGCGTGAACTTCGAGCCCTACCGGGCCAAACTCGAATCGCTGGTGGGTGGTCCGGTGGACAACATCGAGACGTATCCTGCTTCGGAAGGTTTTATCGCATTTCAGGATACGTTCCCGACAACAGGCGCCGGAGCACCGAAAACGCCTGCGGGGCTTCTGCTCAATGCCGATGCGGGGATGTTTTTCGAGTTTATTCCGGCCCATGAAATTTTCAGTAAAAAACCCACCCGGCTCTGGCTGCGCGATGTGCAAATCGGTGTGAACTATGCCCTTGTGCTCAACACCAACGCCGGACTTTGGGGCTACAACATCGGGGACACCGTACAGTTTGTCAGCAAGGCGCCCTACCGGATTGTCGTGAGCGGCCGGGTGAAACACTTTATCTCTGCCTTCGGCGAGCATGTCATCGGCAAGGAAGTGGAAGAGAGTTTGCTGCCGGTCGCCAACGCAGCGGGCATCCGCATCGTGGAATTTACGGTAGCACCCCAGGTGAATCCGTCCGAAGGAGGCCTGCCCTACCACGAGTGGTTCATCGAGTTCGACAACCTGCCCGGCGACCTGGCGGAATTCGCCCGCGACGTAGATACCCGGATGCGGGCGCAAAACATTTACTACGACGACCTCATCACCGGCAATATCCTGAGGCCGTTGAAAATCATACCGTTGCGCCGCGATGCTTTTCGGGAATACATGAAAACCCAGGGTAAACTGGGCGGGCAGAACAAGGTGCCGCGGTTGGCGAATGATCGGAAGATTGCAGAGGGGGTGGAGGGGTGGAAGGTATAGTTGGTGCCGGGATTGGCAGGATTTTAAAAGATGAGCAGGATTTGATGGTGGGTAGTTGAGTCTTTCTAATCCGTGAAAATCAGGAAAATTGTGACGCTGTCTCTTCGTCAGTCCGCAGAGTACGAGATCATTTAGGCTTCTTTTCAGCGATGTGGCGCACGAGATGGGATATAGGCCGCAGGAGTTATGCGATGATGCCTATGATAGCCTCAATCAACGTCCGATAAAGTGATCAGAGATGACACCGGAAGAATTGACAATCAGGTTCTTGTCAGCCGTAAAAATGCGATTGGGACGTATATTAGAAGTCACGGGCAATGAACCCACCTTGAAATCGGCGGCATCCAACGAAATGACAAAGGAATCTTTGAGTGAGGCTTGAGAAGTGATTTGACACAGGATGATGTCATTGCCGGGCAAATCGGCCAATACCAACGCAGAGCGGTGCTTGCTGCCCGATAAATCAGAAAATGGGAAAGGGATGACAACCACCTCACCTTTTACAAACTTTGCCATGCCTCATCTTCGGTTTCAGTGAGCCAATCTTGAGCGAGGGCACGTTCACTTGCCAGATGAGTGAGCGTAAGGTCTTCTTTTTCAGGGTTTAGTCCGAGCAAAAAAAGTAGTAAACTTTGCCTTTCGGCAATGCCGATCACCTACGGTTACAATAATCATAATTCGTAACTATACAGCCGGGTTCACGCATACGTCTCTATTGAATTTGACCTCGGAGAGGTCAAATATTGGTAGAAAACCCCGTCAACCCATGATTTTCGAGCTCGGAGAGGTCGCACATTTGCTTTACTTTGGTGAAAACTAACCATGTGCGACCTCTCCGAGGTCGGAAATCATAAGTATTTAGGGGCGGCTGGATGGTTACATTTTATTTCATTGCTCACTGCTCCCCGCTCAATCCTAACTGCGTTCACACCGGATCCACATCCACCGCCACCTGCACCTGTCCGAACCCAGGCTTCCCCACCAAAATTTCGGTAGAATACCGGATGAGCGCCTTTGCACCTGCCAGCACCGGACCTGACTTTTCAAGTTTCAGCAGGATGTCTTGTGCAAAGTAGCCGCGAATGCGGGCGATGTTGGGCAACACCGGGCCAAGTACCCGGTCGCCGAGTTTTTGGCGAAGCATTTTGCCGTATTGCGCGGCGGCTTCGTGCACCACTTTCGGGTCTTTATGCCGCAATTTAATGTGGATCAGCCGCGTGAACGGCGGATAGCGGAACTCCTGCCGCTCCTTCAACTCCCGCTCCACAAAGCCGAGAAAGTCGCCGCGCAGCACTTCTTGCAGGATCGGGTGATTCGGATCGAAGGCTTGTACCAGCACCAGTCCGCGCTTGTGTTTGCGACCTGCACGGCCCGCCACCTGGGTCAGCAGGTGGAATGCCCGCTCGCCTGCCCGGAAGTCCGGAAACTTGGTGAGCGCATCGGCGCCGAGTACACCGACCAGGGCGACATTTTCAAAATCAAGTCCTTTGGTCACCATTTGTGTGCCTACCAGAATATCCAGCCGCTGCTCCTCAAAATCGGTCAGCAGAGCGATCAGATTTGCTTTCGAGCCTGCGGTGTCCAAATCCATGCGCCCAATGCGAGCGGTGGGAAGGAAAATTTTGAGTTCGTCTTCGATTTTTTCGGTGCCGAACCCTTTGAACGTGATTTTGCCGCTGCCGCAAGCCGGGCAGACGGACACCGGTTCCTGCGTGTAGCCGCAGTAGTGACAGCGCAGGCGGTTGGTATGCTTGTGAAAAGTAAGGCTCACATCGCAGTGGCGGCATTGGGCATTCCAGCCGCAAACCTCACATTCCAGCATGGGCGCATACCCGCGTCGGTTTTGAAACAGGATAGACTGCTCCTTGCGATCCAACGTGGCTTGCAGTTGCTCGATGAGCGGCGTGGAAAAAATGCTCTGCATCTGCCTGGTTTTCAGTTGTTCCCGCAGATCAACGGTCTGGATTTCGGGCAGTTCGAGGCCGCCAAAGCGGAGCGGCATTTCGACGAGGCCGAATTTGCCTGATTGAGCGTTGTGCCAGGTCTCGAGGGAAGGGGTAGCAGTACCGAGCAGGGTTTTGGCGCCGTAGAGGTTGGCTAAAAAGATGGCGGTGTCACGGGCGTGGTAGCGCGGCGCTGGGTCGTATTGCTTGAACGACGGGTCGTGTTCCTCGTCTACGATGACGAGTTGGAGGTTCTGAAACGGCAGAAACAACCCTGACCGGGCAGCCAGGATGACCGGCTTGCCGGAGGTGGCCGCTTTCCAGACTTCCACCCGCTCATGGGTGTTTATTTTGGAATGATACACCGAGACTTCATCGCCGAAAACCTTTTGCAACCGGCTGATGATCTGCGTTGTGAGGGCGATTTCTGGCAACAGGTAAAGCACCTGGCCTCCGCGCTGCATGACCTCGCGGATGAGTTCGATGTAGACCCGGGTCTTGCCGCTGCCGGTTACGCCGTAGAGCAGCACTGTACCGGCGGCTTTAACCGCCGGAATGCCTTCGGAACCGGGTATTCCGGCGGCTAAAGCCGCCGGTACAGGGGTCGGCACAGCAAAAATCTTTCGAATCTCCGCCAAAGCCCGCACCTGTTGCGGCGCCAGTTCATCGGCTTCCGCCAGTTCGTCCTCATAACCGCTGAGTCGGCTCACATCCCGGTCGTATTTTTCCAGCACCCCCTTTTTGACCAGTGTGTTCAGCGAACTTTCGGTCACGTCTGCTTTCTGTAGCAATTCGTGTTTTCGGACGAAGGGACGGCCTTTTTCGAGGGCGAGGTAGGCCATCAGGATTTCAACCTGGCGCTCTTTGCTTTGCAGTTCGGAAAAAATTTCGCGCAGCAGGTCGGGCTGCGAACGGAACGGCTCAGCGAGGCGGATGGCGGTCACTTTCCTGGCTTTGAATTTTTCCTGTAAATCCTCCCGCAGGAACAGCACACCCTTGTTGAGCAGCCGCTGGATGGCCGGAAAGACCGTCTTTTTATTCAAAATCTTGCGCGCATCTTCCACCGTAATCTCCTGCTGGATGTGAAGGGCTTCGGCGATCAGGTATTCGTCGGCGTCAAGATCGGAGAAGTTGTCGCCATAGCTTGCGTTGAACACCAGTTTGGTCTCCGAGGTGAGTTTAAGGTGGCCGGGCAATGCTGCGCTCATCACTTCACCGAGGGTGCAGCAATAATAGTCAGCCATCCAGTCCCAAAGTTTCAATTGCTGGGGCGAGACGACGGTGACTTCATCGAGTACGGAAATGATCGGCTTGACGGAATAATCAGGCACGTCCTCATGAACGCGCTCCACAAGTCCACTGTACAGTTTGCTGCGTCCGAACTGCACTTCGACCCGTACGCCCGTTTGGATGAGGTGCTGTACGGATTCCGGCACAGAGTAGGTGTACGTCCGCTTGGGAAGGGCGAGGGGGAGGATGATGTCGGCGTAGGTGGGCATTATGCGCGTCAGTTGAATGGATGTTGCGCGCGAGTATCGAACACAGAGACTATGAGAATGGCCTCCAAGCCCACCTCATACACCAAAGCAAGGTACCGGGTCACTACACATCTTCGAAAGTTGGGGAACTTTTGTGTTGCCGGACACAAGTATTTGAATTGCCTCAAATTATTCAAAAGCGCTTCCATTTTACCGTCAAGCAGCAGAGCCTTCTCGGTAGATTGCTCGTAGGCAGACTTAAGCAAAACAATATAGTCGTCTTTGGCGACTTCTGTCCATTCGACGTTAATCATGGGGCATTGTAGTTTCAGGCGATTCCTAAAATTTTGTTCACCTCTGCACGCACAGCCATGTGCGGAACAATTTTACCTTCAGCAGCCTGCTTTCTCCCCAATTCAATTTTTTGTTTTTCCGCCTCCGAGATGAGGTCCCACCAGTCTTTTTCCTGACGCAGCGTTGCGAAAAGAGCAATGATTTGCTTCAAGACCAATGGGTCGTCTGTTTCAACTACCATACGCAACAGGTCGTTTTTCAATTCCAAGGCAGACATAAGATTCCTTTTTTCAGCAAAGTTAAGTATTTCCCGGCATCTCTTCAAGACCGGTTGTACGACTTGTATTGTCTAGTTATTCTGGAGCATCCGCAAAATTTTCGATCGCAGGAGTTCCCAAAAAATTTGACCGTACCTTTGCGCCATGTTTCGCCTTCTGTTCCTCTGGGTCTTGTTGTTCCCGCTGTTTTCCCCGCCCATTTCCGGGCAAACAGCCGCCAACCCATTTGAACTGACATTCCGCCTGCCGAAAACAACTGCCAGCGGAGCGTTGGCCGATACCACTCAGTCACTCCCAAATAACCCCTTCGACGTAGTGCCACACCGGGCACCGGGCGCAGCCAAGTCGCTGGCCGAAAATGCCACCGAGCCATTCCGGCCGTTTTCGATCGTACCGAGGGGCGGCGGACTGCCGTTATACGTACTATTCTGGGTGGTGGTGATTATGGTCGGGTTTCTGACATTTTCAGTGGCTACCAACCGCGCCGTGGTGGGCAAAGCATGGCGCGGATTCCTGAACGACAACGCCCTTACCCTCATTCAACGGGAAGCGTTGGGACTGGTGGGCAACACCCCTTATTACTTGCTATATGCGAATTTCCTGCTAAATGCCGGGATGTTCATCTTTCTGGTCACCCGCTTTTTCCGCAAGGAAACGTACAACAACCTTTCTTTCCTGTTGCTGTGCATCGGACTTTCGGTGGGTATTTTTCTGTTTAAACACGTATTGCTCAACACATTGGCCTGGCTGTTTCCAGTGCAAAACGAGGTCAGACGCTACAATTTTTTGATCGTTGTTTTCAATTGTGTGCTCGGACTGTTCCTGATGCCCTGCAACCTGATACTCGCTTTCACTTCTGACTATCAGACATTGCTGGTGTTTTGGATGTTGGGTCTGGTATCCGTATTCTATGTTTATCGCTCCATACGCTCTACCGCTATCGGCAGCAAATTTTTGGCTGTCAGTCAATTCCACTTTTTATTGTACCTTTGCACCGTCGAAATCGCGCCTGTCTTATTTGTGATAAAATTGGCGATGAATCAGACCTAAATCATGTTGGGCAATCACCTGTTTCAATTTCCAACGGGTTAATATTCAACAAAATACCTAAATAATCGCTCCAAAGCCACGTTGAAACCCGCCTACACGCAATCAAGCAAATTTCACAAAATTTTCATATCCCGAATGTCTGCAACTGCTGCACCTGTTCAGGAAAGCACCTACGCAAAAGTCCAAAACATCCTGATCTCGCAGGCCAATCCCGCTCAGCGGATTGCCTATGACGACCTGGAAAAACGCTTCGGAGTACGCATTGACTTCGTTCCGTTTGTGATATTGGAAGGTCTGACCGAGAAGGAGTACCGGAAAAATCGCGTGTATCCGAACGATTACACCGCTATTGTTTTCACCAGTAAAAACGCGGTAGATCACTTCTTCCGGCTTTGCGCAGATATGCGCATCAAAATGTCGGAAGACACCAAGTATTTCTGCTCAACCGAGGCCATCGCCAATTACCTGCAGAAATTCATCAATTTCCGCAAGCGCAAAGTGTTCAACGCTCTCAAGAATATCACCGAGATGAAGTCGTACGTCTTGCGCCACAAGGAGGAGAGGTTTTATCTGCCTTGTAGCGATCAAGGCAATCCGGAGGTGACACAGTTTTTCAAAGACCTCAAGGTTCCCATTCAGGAAGCCGTGATGTACCGGACTGTAAACACCGACCTGGCCGACCTTAAAGACGTGAAGTACGACATCCTGGCGTTTTTCTCCGCACTGGAAATCAAGTCCATGTTCGAGCAATTTCCTGACTTCAAGCAGGAAGACCGCCGCATTTGCGTGTTTGGCCAGTCTGCTTACCGGGCTGTCACTGAGCGCGGGATGAAGGTCAATATCCAGGCTGGTACGCCCGAAGCGCCGTCAATTGCAGTGGCGCTGGAGACGTACTTGAAGAATTCGAATAAGAATTAAGGACGTTGGACGTTGGACTAAGGACGTTGTCCAACATCCTTAGTCCAACGTCCCCAGTCCAACATCCAACGTCCCCAGTCCAACGTCCATCTTCCGCACAATATCTGCCACGATTTTCCCCGCATGCACGCGTGAGTTTTCAATAAACCAGACATGCGTGTCCATCCCGCCGCATACTACGCCAGCCAGGTAGAGTCCCGGCACGTTGGATTCCTGGGTATTGAGGTCGTAGGTTGGATGACAATGGCCGTCGTCGGTGAGATGAATGCCCATGCCGCGCAAAAAATCAAAATTGGGCTGATACCCTGTGGCTGCGATCACGAAATCATTTTCGATCGTCACCAGCCCTTCCGGGGTTTGTATATCCACCTGCTCGGGACGGATGGCCCGGAGTTCTGATTTAAAAAAAGCGCGGATGGTGCCTTCCCGGATGCGGTTCATGATATCGGGTCTTGCCCAATATTTCACCCGCTCTCCGATGTTTTCACTTCGAACGACCATCGTCACTTCAGCGCCTTTGCGCCAGGTTTCCAGCGCGGCATCTACTGCTGAATTATTGGCGCCGACTACCAGCACTTTCTGGCGGTAATAAGGATGAGGTTCGCCGTAATAATGCGTGACTTTCGGCAAATCTTCCCCTTCGATGCCCATCGTCACCGGGATGTCGTAAAAACCGGTGGCCAGCGCGATGTTGCGGGTTTCATAGACCGATTTGGAGGTTTTTACCTGAAAACCAATCTCTTGGGCTTTCACTTCCGTCACTGCTTCGAACAGCCGCAGGTGCAGGTGCCGCGACTCCGCCACCCGGCGGTAATATTCCAGCGCTTCAGAACGGGTGGGTTTCGCATTGTTCGATACAAACGGAATGCCGCCGATTTCGAGCTTGTCGGAGGTGGAAAAAAAAGTCATATTGGCCGGATAATGGTACAATGAATTGACCAATGTGCCTTTCTCAATGATCTGGTATTTCAGCCCGGCACTCTGGGCTTCGAGTCCGCAAGCCAGTCCAATGGGGCCGCCGCCGATGATGAGCAAGTCGAGCATATTATTCAGTAGATCGTCCGCCGGGGCGGGTGGTAAGGGTTGATTTTGGAGTATATCCGGGAGTCTAAAAACTCCCCGTTGAAGTAAAAGTTTTCGCGGAAGTAGGCTTCCTGCACGAATCCATGTTTCTCCAGAATCCGTCCCGACCCTTCATTGTCAGGGTCTGTGCCGGCTTCGATGCTGTGAAAATTCAGTGTTTTGAAACAATATTCGATGGTGGCGATCATGGCTTCATCCATGATACCGCGCCGCCAATAGTCTGCATTCAGGCTGTAGCCAATCTCTGCCCGGTGATTGACTTTGTCCATTTTCCAGAACGTAATGGTGCCGATCAGGGTGGGCTGCTCGCGCAGGCAAATGGCCCAGGTGACGCCTTCGTTTTGAGCAAAACCCTCGCGATACACTTCGATCAACTGCGCGGCTTCGCTGATATCTGTCTGCAAAGGCCGACCGATATAGCGCATGACCCGTTCGTCAGAGCGCATTTTGAAAACCGCTGCTGCGTCGTCGGGGGTGACTTCGCGCAGGGTAAGGCGCGGAGTTTGGAGGGTCGGGAAGGTGGTGAAGTGGATGGTGAGCATGGGGATATTCAATTCGAGTTAATCAAGAAATATATCCTCTGGAATGAGCGTCACCAATTCGTCGTCCGTAGGTTCTTCCTCCATTTTGCCAAGCCGATTGGCTTGATTCATTTCTATTTTCTCAAAAATGTTGCGAACGCCGCGCCCGTTACCGAAGCGTTTTTCGTCGGTGGCCCGTTCCTTTTCAATCAGTTTTTTAACCATTTCAAAAACCTCGGGGTCGTAGTTGTACCCTTTTATGTTGCAAATCCCTGCAAAAATTCCAGCCAACTCGTCTTTGTCATAATCCTCGAAATGAATGGTTTTATAAAAGCGTGATTTCAGGCCGGGGTTTGTTTCCAGGAATTTATTCATTTCCTCCGGGTATCCGGCTACGATCACGACGAGGTTCTCCCGGTTGTCTTCCATGAGTTTAACCATCGCATCTATCGCCTCTTTCCCAAAATCATTTTCACCCCCTTGTGAAAGCGAGTAGGCTTCATCAATAAAAAGCACTCCACCCAGCGCACTTTGTATCACTTCGGCGACCTTCGGAGCCGTATGACCCATGTATTGACCGACCAGGTTGGATCGGTCTACTTCAACCAGGTGTCCTTTTGATAGCAACCCTATTTCATTGAACACTTCGGCGATGATACGGGCAACCGTTGTTTTCCCGGTTCCGGGGTTGCCAGTAAAAACCATGTGCAAAGTAGATGGAGATACTTGTAGTCCACGATGTTGCCGCATGAGTCTGACTTTGACGACATTAAAAAGTTTATCCACTTCCGCTTTCACAGAGTTTAAACCTATCAGGCCGTCAAGCCTGCTATTCTGGATCTGTTTATCTGGTTTTTTATTTCCCGACAATACCCTTTTTGAGGATGATGCGGATGATTTGGCACTATGAGCAATCTTATAGTGAGACAGAAACCACTCCGGTAAAACCTCCAGAAAAAAAGATTCCAAATGGCTGTTCACAAGCGGAGCCTCCGCATTCCACTTTTTATACTTCTCATCTTCTAACACTGTTATCCAGCCATTGATGTATTTTTCACCGATGTCCAATTTGGGTATTTCATGTGGAATACGCTTAGGCAGCCCGGAAGGATGATTGCCGGTTTGTACGATGATGTTTGAAAGAATAAATCGTTTAAATCTATCTCTTGCTATTTCATAATCACCACATAATGAGCGCGTAATACCCGCCCATTTGTAAATAACATCTCCGTTGGGATACCTCGACACAAATCCTTGCCTGATCAGCTGGTCAAACAAGATGGCTGCCTGGAGAAACTCGCCTTTAAAAGCAAGTTCTTTACCCTGATTCCATACCTCAAGTTCCGATTTGTTTTCCATAGATTTATTTCGCCGATTTTAAAAGAAAATTTTTTACATATTCCTCCGGTACTGCCCCCCACTTCAAACAAGCCCGCGTGATCTGCCCCAGTGAGCAGATTTTCACGGCCTCCATCAGTTTGGCAAAGAGAGTCACATCCGACGGCGGGGTATCTGAACAGGCTGTGAAGGTTGAAAAGATCTTAGCCCTGAATCCCCTGTAAAAATCAAAACTTTTGCTCCTGTTCGAGCATAATGTTCAGCAACCTGCTTGATTGAAATATCGCCCATTGAGGCTTGGCCTACAACATGATCGAGCCACTCTTTAGCAAGGCTTATAAGTTGTTCTGGCGCCCAGAAATCAGTTTGATGGCCAAAAAAGACCCACGGGCTTTCATCTGTAGCAGTTTTTTGGATACAGTCCACCAGCCTCTGAGCCGTCTGGTAACGGTTGCCGTTGCTTTGAGCAATGTGGTTGCCCGTCTCAATGATAACTGCTAAAGGGAGAATAAACTGCTCGCCATTTTGCTCAGCCACGGCCAGTTCATTTTTGATACGCGCATAGTCCCACAAATCCTGGGCGGAACCGCAGTGGTTGAAGCCGTGCACTTGCAACCAAACACATAACACAGAAGTATCAATGATGCGGAGTTTTCTCATTCCGGGCCGAGCTTTGATATTTCTTCCTGAAGGTAACCCTTTGCGATCCAGTCACCAACCAGTCCCTTACCAAGTAGTTTAGTCAGGTTAGGCAAGTCTTCAACTTGAGTCAATTTGCTCAGCCCAGTTTCTATGTCCCGATGCGATAAGACCACAAAAGGGATCATCTCCGGCCCCATTTCATTGAGGAAGGCTGGATTGTGGGTGGTCACCAAAACATCTACGCCTCTGTTTCGACCTTCTTCTTGAAGCATATTGAGCATAAGTCCGGCTCGCGATGGATGTATGCCATTATCAAATTCTTCTATGACCAACAGGCTGCCAGGAGGGCGGGTAAGAATGGCAGTCAGGATTGCCAAAAAACGGAGCGTCCCATCTGAAAGCCCCCGGGAATCCACCTTTTGCGTCTTTCCTTTGACAAATTCTTCTTCACACACCAAGATGGCATCTTTTTCAAAAGGTCCGAAACGCAAGGCTTCTACCTTTTTGATCTCTCTCTCTGGAAGTTGAGCGGCATACTTGGTGATGATCTTTTCAAAATCAACCTTTTGACCATTGGACATGGACGCGATAACGCCTGCGATATTGGAACCATCAAGGGCCAAATCAGGGTCAAGCGAAACATACTTGCGGGCGTTCTGGGGTATGGGATCAAGGATAAAAATATTTTTCAGCGTAGTGTACACGTTGTCAACCCCACCTCTGATTTCCTCATTCACCTTGGAAGAGTAAACCTGTGCTAATACTGAGATGGAGTTGTTTACTGATCTTGCTACACCCGATTTCCCGTTATACGTTTTAAGGGTCAAGAAAGGCTGATTGGTGTCATACGGCTCCGTCCAAAACAAGTTGATCGGCTTGCCTTTTTTAGGAAATTTTGTCAGCACCTCTTTTTTGACAACGGGAATGACCAATTCCTTTCTAATCAGATCTATTTCAATGGAATAAAGGAAATCACCGCCAGCGTCATCACTGATTTTCACAGATAATTCAAAAGACACATGGCCCCTTAGAGCCGTCCAGTCCACCCCTCCCCTGATTTCTGGTAAAAATCGGTCCCCTGCCAAGGCCGTGTGCAAGTCGCGATAAGCAACTGTACGTTGGAGAAAAGTCAACGCATCCAGAATGTTCGACTTTCCACTGGCATTCAAACCAATCAGCACAGTTAAAGGGTCAACGTACAACGTTGCTTCTTCAAAACTTTTCCAATGCCTGATTTTCAACTCCTTTAACATAGATGTAAGGTTTGTGCAAAACTACATATTCCTCCGATACTGCCCCCCCACTTCAAACAACGCCCGCGTAATCTGCCCCAGTGAGCAGACTTTCACAACCTCCATCCGTTCGGCCAAGCAGTTTTCGATTTACAAGTGTTATATTCTAAGACCCAAAAGTGGTCCAGCCAAGTCACCCGAAAATTTTCGCGGTGACCGTTCAGCATTCGCTCAAAATCACCCTAATGGGGGCGGAATCCTTCGGTTGATGAGCACCAGCAAAAGTTCATCGGCACTCAGGCGGAGCATGTCCCAAGACTCAAAGCCCAAGACAGCAGATATCTGGCGAAGCCGTTCTTCGTTGATAGGGGTTTTGCCGCGCTCGATTTTGCCGTAGACTTCGGGGCTGATGCCGACTTCGTCGGCGATATTTTCTTGGCTGTATTCGAGGTATTTGCGCAATAGACGGAATTTGGTAGGGAGGTCGGAGTTGAACATGAAACGAGGGGGTAAGCGATGACTGTGTTTGGAGATTGGAGCAAGCAAAAATAACGAACAATTCTGAAAACCAAAACAATAAGCACTGAAAAAAGAACCAATAGTTCGAAAAAAGAACCAATAGTTCGCACATTGGCGCGAGGCAGGGCTGACCTTTGCAGCATCACTTTTCTGCCGAGTTGGCCATCAGGTGGGAGGTGTTTCCAAATTAACCAGCTTCACAGGGGAGGAGAAGTTGCTCCCTTACATTCACCCCCTCAATTTTTCAACCATGTTACGCCAACTACTTTTTGAATCAACCTTTTCAAAATTGAAACGTATCCAATTGCTCTGCGCCTTAACAGTCGCCTTCACTTTTTCGTCTTGTACTTCAGGCAAAGATGAGCAGCGACAAAACGTGCTTGAAAGGTTTGCTTCCAAAAGCCTTTTCTTATCTTTGCCTGCTGAAGAGCAAAAACAGTTGTGGATCAGCCGTCTCGAAATATACAGCGAGCTTGACCTAACTACAGAACAGAGGGGCCTGTTGAACAACTTGATCGCAGGCTTGAAGAACTTGGAGAAAGAGAAGATTTATCCGTCCGACGAGATAAAACAGGCTGCTGTCGCAATGGCTCAAACAATGCCTCGTGAAGACTTCATCAATCTTTTCACTTTGGATAATCCATCGCCGACGTTGCCTGTACTTCTCAAAAAGGGGGAAATTTGCACGGAGTGCATTGCCGATATTAAAACATACCGTCGTGTAGAAGTGCCTCTTGAAAAGTCGGTGTCTGACCGTGCCCCAGACTGTAATTGTGAATGGACGTGTGATCAACAGTTAGATAATTGCGCCGCCGGGGGACAAATTGTTTCCTCAAGTAATGGCGGTTGCGTTGCTGCAGGCGGTTGTGGCTTTTTGAATATGGGCACGTGTGACCATCTAGTAGTCTGCAATAACTAGCAATTATTTTTTGAATCTGCGAATCCATCAAGCACTGCTGGCATTTTCATGCCAGCAGTGCTTCAACATAGTCCAGTTTAAGGAACTTGTGAAAAACAACTTGTGAACTTGAAAGGTCAAGGTATTGATTTTCAACGCCTTGAAAAATAAACTCCACAAATTGTTTTACACGTTCCTAAATATCAAATTTATGAAAAAGAAAATCACCCTCCTGCTCTTTGGCTTTTTCTTGATGACCCTCTGGAGCATGTGTTTTATGGGGAGTGGAATGTCCGATTTCTACACTGCTGCAATGGGGCTTTCCTTCACTTTCCTAAGCCTCTATTTTTTGCAAAAGCACTATCATTTTGGCTTAGGGATTGGAGATAAAATCGCCCTCTGTGTATTCCCGATTCTGTATGGACTGGCTACCTATCTTGTGCTGTATGACAACGGCTATTTTAATCCAAACAAGCGCAATTGGTATCAATTATTGTTTTACATACACTTGCTAAACCCCATCAATATTGCTTTGATCGTTTCGATACTGGGGCTGACAAAATTAAAAGACCTTTCAAAACCTGTGAACGTCTTCATATTTGTGTACATCACGTTGTTCTACTCCTATATTTTTCATCATCAATGGATGAGCGTATGGATGGGATCAAAGCCCGGAAATTTTGACACAGAACAAGCCAAAGGAACCGACAATCCTGATGCCAATGGCCTCCAATTAGATTCCACAGTAAACTTGTTCGACTATTCTTTTATCGGTCCCTCGCTGGATGCCGCCATCTTAAAGGCCGAACCAAGCAAATTCATTCTCTTGGAGACTTGGTCGGAAACTTGTTTTCCCTGTATCAAGGCCATGACGGAACTTCCCGATTTTTATCAGTCTGTTCAGGACAAAGTGGATGTCTACTATGTGTACGAGAACAAGAAACCGCGCGTGAGGAAACAGTTCGACATGATTTTCAATTTCAAGAGCATCCATGACAAGTCCAAAATCCGGATTGACATTGACCAGAATCTGTACGATGCATTGGGTATGCAGGGTTTTCCTTACTTTTTGTTGTTTGATTCAAACGGGAAATTGGTTTACCTTCAACGGGGATACACAGGTAAAGATGCCACTGCCAACAAGATTTTGGAAAAAATTGGTGGTTTTTAAACCCGCTGCGCCCTTAAGGAACGCGGCACCAATAACTTAGTCATTTTAGGTCAACCATTTTTTCATCAGACAACACTATTTTTCTGCGAATAGTGGGGCTATTTAAAGAAAAATAGCGGCCGTATGATGGAACAAAGGGTGGCATCAAATGACTAAGTTATTGGTGCCGCGTTCCTAACCTTGTCAATATAAATCTCTCGCTTCCCTATCTGTAAAATAAGCGGGTCATCAGTGATAACTCACCCATCGTTTTCGAGCGCGATGCGCACTGCGTGATGATACTTGTCTCTGCGTGGCATAGATTGGGATCGAGCAACTACATATTCCTCCGATACTGCCCCCCCACTTCAAACAACGCCCGCGTAATCTGCCCCAGTGAGCAGACTTTCACAACCTCCATCAGTTCGGCAAATGTATTGCCGTTCTCCACGGCGACTTTTTGAAGTTTGCGGAGAGCAGCCCCTGATTGCAAAGCATTGGCTTCGTGTAAGTTATTCAGCGTACCAATCTGCTCTTGTTTTTCCCATTCCTCTGCACGGATCACCTCGCGCGGCAGGATGGTCGGCGAGCCGTCTTTCGAAAGGAAGGTGTTGACACCGATGAGCGGCAATTCACCGGTGTGTTTGAGGGTTTCATAATACAGGCTCTCTTCCTGGATTTTGCCGCGCTGGTACATGGTCTCCATCGCACCCAGCACGCCGCCGCGCTCCGTAATGCGGTCGAATTCGAGCAGCACGGCTTCTTCCACCAGATCGGTCAGTTCTTCGATGATGAACGCGCCCTGCAAGGGGTTTTCATTTTTTGCCAGTCCCAGTTCGTGGTTGATGATCATCTGAATGGCCATCGCACGGCGCACGGATTCTTCGGTCGGCGTCGTAATGGCTTCATCGTAAGCGTTGGTATGCAACGAGTTGCAGTTGTCATAGATGGCGTAGAGTGCCTGAAGCGTAGTACGGATGTCGTTGAAGGATATCTCCTGCGCGTGCAGGCTGCGGCCACTGGTCTGGATATGGTATTTGAGCATCTGGCTGCGCTCGTTGGCGCCGTAGAGCCGCTTCATGGCCTTCGACCAGATGCGCCGCGCGACCCGCCCGATCACGGCATATTCCGGATCTAACCCGTTGCTGAAAAAGAACGAAAGGTTGGGGGCGAAATCGTCTATGCTCATGCCCCGCGAACGATAGTATTCCACAAACGTGAAGCCATTGCTGAGCGTGAAGGCCAGTTGAGAGATCGGATTGGCGCCTGCCTCAGCAATGTGGTAGCCGGAAATAGAGACCGAATAGAAGTTGCGGATTTTGTGCTGAATGAAATAATCCTGCACGTCGCCCATGACGCGGAGCGAAAACTCCGTGCTGAAAATACAGGTATTCTGTGCCTGGTCTTCTTTCAAAATGTCCGCCTGCACTGTGCCCCGCACAGAGGAGAGCGCATAAGCCTTGATTTTTTGATAGACCTCCGGTTCTAACACTTCAGCGCCCGTAATGCCCAACAGCATCAGACCCAGGCCATCATTCCCATTCGGTAAATCACCGTGATACTTCGGGCGTTTCTGACCGTGGTCTTCATATTTTTCCTTCAATTTTGCTTCCACCAAATCTTCCAGTCCGTTTTCGCGGATGTACTTTTCGCATTGCTGGTCAATCGCCGCGTTCATAAAAAACGCCGCGATGGTCGCCGCCGGACCATTGATCGTCATCGAAACCGAGGTTTTCGGGTTGCAAAGGTCGAAGCCGGAATAGAGTTTTTTGGCATCGTCGAGGCAGCAAATGCTTACGCCGGAGTTGCCGATTTTGCCATAGATATCGGGGCGCAGGTCGGGGTCTTCGCCGTACAGCGTCACTGAATCGAAGGCTGTGCTGAGGCGGTTCGCCGGCATTCCGATGCTGACGTAGTGAAAGCGGCGGTTGGTGCGCTCTGGGCCGCCTTCGCCGGCAAACATCCGCGTCGGGTCTTCGCCTTCGCGCTTGAACGGAAATACGCCCGCCGTATATGGGAACTCACCCGGCACGTTTTCCTGCAAACACCAGCGCAACACCTCTCCCCACTCAGCCCATTTCGGCAGACAAACCTTGGGAATTTTTAAATGACTGAGGCTTTCAGACTTGGTCTGTACCTTGATCTCTTTGCCGCGTACGAGATAGATGTATTCATCGGCGGCATAGCGTTTTTTCTTGTCTTCCCAGCCTTCGAGGATTCGGAGGCATTCGCCGTCGAGGTCTTTCTCCAAATCCTGATAGACTTTTTCGAGGTGCTGAGCGATGGAGGAGACCTCGGAGGTTTTTAAAACCTCCGAGGTCTTTTTCAGCGCGTACAATTTGCTGGCGATTGCTACTTGCTTCTCCACCCATTCATCATATTTTCGGTTGTTTTCTGCAATTTCGGATAGGTAGCGAGTGCGTTGTGGCGGGATGATGTAGATTTTTTCGGAAGAAGCCCCCTCAATCCCTCCCAAAAGGGGGGAGAGGAGACTGGTCCTGGCATCCGTTTCAACATGATGAGAAGCGTGTTCTTCCTCTTGGGGAGGCTGGAGGACGCTCAACAAATCCACCACGCGGCGATAAAGTTGGTTCACGCCAGGATCGTTGAACTGGCTGGCGATGCAGCCGAATACAGGCATTTCATCCACCGGTTTGTCCCAGGCATTGCGGTTGCGTTGTACCTGCTTGCGCACGTCCCGAAGGGCATCGAGTGCACCGCGTTTGTCGAATTTGTTGATGGCGATCACATCCGCGAAGTCGAGCATATCAATCTTCTCCAACTGGGTGGCCGCGCCGAACTCCGGGGTCATGATATAAAGCGAAACGTCGGAGTGATCCACGATCTCCGTATCGCTCTGGCCGATGCCGCTGGTCTCGAGGATGATAAGGTCGTAACGGGCCGCTTTCAGGATGTCCACCGCTGCGTGGACGTATTTCGAGAGTGCCAGATTGCTCTGTCGCGTGGCGAGCGAGCGCATGTACACCCTCGGGTTGTTGATCGCATTCATGCGGATGCGGTCGCCGAGCAGGGCACCGCCGGTTTTGCGCTTTGAAGGGTCCACGCTGACAATGGCGATGGTTTTTTCCGAAAATTCGAGCAGGAAGCGCCGCACCAGTTCGTCTACCATGCTGGATTTGCCGGCACCGCCGGTGCCGGTGATGCCGAGTACGGGTGAGTGTAGACCGGAACTCTGTTCCGGCTTCGCCGCTGCCGGAACGGAGTTCCGGCTTACATTCGCCGCTGCCGGAACGGAGTTCCGGCTTACATTCGCCGCTGCCGGAACGGAGTTCCGGCTTACATTCGCCGCTGCCGGAACGGAGTTCCGGCCTACATTCGCCGCTGCCGGAACGGAGTTCCGGCTTACATTCGCCGCTGCCGGAACGGAGTTCCGGCCTACATTCGCCGCTGCCGGAACGGAGTTCCGGCCTACATTCGCCGCTGCCGGAACGGAGTTCCGGCCTACAAGGGGCGCGATTTCTTTCTCGTAGAGTTCAGGATTGTTCTCGGCGATGGAGATGAGGCGGGCAACGTCTTTAGGGTCCATTTTGTGGGCAGTACCAGATTTGTCAACTTTTAAAAAGTTGACAAATCTGCCCACTTCGCCATTCACTGAAAACCCGATCGGAAAATCGCATTGCCGCAGCACGTCGTTGATCATCCCCTGCAAACCCATCGCCCGTCCGTCGTCCGGGTGGTAGATGCGGGTAATGCCATAGTCTTGCAACTCCTTGATTTCCTGGGGCAAGATGGTGCCGCCACCGCCGCCAAAGATTTTGATGTGTCCTGCGCCGCGCTCTTTCAGCAGGTCGTGCATGTACTTAAAAAACTCGGTGTGGCCGCCCTGATAACTCGTGATGGCGATGCCTTGTACGTCTTCCTGAATGGCGCAGTCCACAATCTCCTGCACGGAGCGGTTGTGGCCGAGGTGGATGATCTCTGCGCCGCTGCTCTGCATGATGCGGCGCATGATGTTGATGGCTGCGTCGTGGCCGTCGAACAGACTGGCAGCAGTGACGAGGCGGATTTTGTGGTGGGGGGTGTATGGTGCGGGCTGTTGCATAGTGTGGTGGTGTCAGTTATATCTCGGTCGCTGTTTCATCCAGTTCAAGAACCAAACGATTGCCTTGTAGTAAGGCTTTAATTCCCCTTCGGATGGAGTGGACCAGATTTCAATTTCATTGTCAAAATCCCTTTGATTCCAACGACGGTTTGGGCACTTCGTTTCGAGCACCTTCTTGGCAAGATCAATTCGGTCTTTCCTAAACTGCACTAACCTTTCATCATTAAGGTTCAGACGAAGATTAAGGTCATCCTCTACTTCGGCGGTCTGATTGATGGACTTGATCTCACCAGATAGAGAGTAAATGAGGATATCTTCAGAAGTTTCAGTAGATAAAGGATTCAATCTAATCAAGGTAACATCACCGTGCTTTTTGCCTTTAATGAAATGGCCTAATGAATTTTTACCGCCCTCTGCTTTATCGCAATGAGGTTTCCAGCCAGTACTCCCGTTACACACTGCAAGCATATTGCTCCAGACCAATTGTTGATCAGAATAGTCCTCTTGAGGCAAAAAATGTTCAATTTCCATTTTGGGCTTTGCGCCTTTCTCCTGACTTCTTTCCATGCTGATTCGCGCCATACAGTAGGCACAAAGATGACCCTGCTCTGCCAACAAAGCTTCCTGCCAATCTGATTGTGGGCCAGAATACATAGCCCCCGCAGTGTTACGCAAGTCTCGAAGTGAGTTAGGCTCTCTGCTTTTTTGAATGGACCTCATAGTATGTCAAGATAACCAGTGATGCGTTGAACTTCTCTATCTTGCTCACCCCTTCTCAGAATGAGAGATCGAAGGTATTTCTGAGCTTCCTTAGCGTCTCCTTTTTCAATTAGCGTGTAGATTTGGGCAATCTCTCTACGGTATTGCTCTTCTAGTTCTGGTACTTCAAAAACATCTTGAAGAATGGAATTACTATCGCGGCCCTCGGTAAACACTTGGCCTGACTGAATTTGGTAATCTTTCAAAACAAAAATGCTTTCTTTAGATACTCCGCTAAGTACTTGAGGGGAATGGGTAGTGATGAAGAACTGTAGGTTCGGAAAAGCGCTTAGCAATGCAGGCACCACAATACGTTGCCATGCCGGGTGGAGGTGCAAATCAACCTCATCAATCAAAACGATCCCACTCACAGCGTTGATCTTGTCCCCAAGCCAAGGATTAAGCACTGCAGCGCGGAGTGACAGGCCACTGACCAAAGATACCAAGTTTCTAGTGCCATCGCTCAACATGGAATAAGGAAGTATTTGACCATTGTCGAATACAAAAACCACCTCTGTGAAGCGGGTTTCGTCAAAAAAAATGCCTCGGCAACCAGGGAGAACCTCTGTAATGACCTGTTTGACTTTTTCGAAAGCACTGAAATCGAAATCAACCCCATGTCGTTGATATTTTTCTTGGCTTTTCTCCGATTTTTTAAACCACTTCTTAAAAAGAAACTGTGAAGACTTAGCCGTAGAGGCGTTCACATATCCTTGAATCCTTTTCCCGTTTATTTCAAGACCCGTATCGTTGCTTTCCCAAAAGAGCCTCCCCGTGGAATAATATGCAAACAAGGGCAGAACTACTTCTTCATTAGTTTGCAAAGATTTGGACAAATCATTGAAATAAGGCTTTATCTCATCAAACTCATTGACATGGCTGTATCGGACATTTACTTTTTTCAGGAGCCTTGACCAGGAAGTAGCGTCTTTGCTTTTCCCTAAAAAACCTTGTAGCGATATCTCTACGGTGTCGCTTTCTACTCGCTCACCGCGCTCAAAAATAGTCAGACGCGGGTCTTTCTTTGGATCAAAAGTGTAGCCAGCTCCTATTGTTTTCTGCGGTATAGCCTCTTTCATCTCTCCGAGAGCCCCAATTATTCCCAGTTTCATTGCCTCGAGCAGGGCGGTTTTTCCACTCCCATTTACGCCCACGAACACATTAAGCCGAGGGTGAAATTCAGTCTCTAGATGCTCAAAGCATCGGAAATTGTCAATTTCTATTTTACTGATTCTCATACTACGGCGATTTTCAGAAATGAAAGATGTTGATGGCTGCGTCGTGGCCGTCGAACAGACTGGCAGCAGTGACGAGGCGGATTTTGTGGTGGGGGGTGTATGGTGCGGGCTGTTGCATGGTGTGGTGTGATATAACTACGGCTTTTTCTGAACGGGCGTTACCTGAAAAACCCGTCCGTATTGATCCTCCAAAACAATGAAATAAGCGCCTTCGGGAAGTTGCTGCAGGCTATACGTCTGGGTTTCGCTGACTTCGAAACGATCGGTTAACCTACCTTGGGTGTCAAAAACACGGATTGCGCCGACGTTTTCGGCATTTTGGAGGGAAAATACATCCTGAACCGGATTAGGGAAGACCCGAACCTGCTGGTTAGCCAGATCTACGGTACCCGATGCCTGACATTCGCGCATGTGATAAACCACGGTGGTTGTATCGGCAGGGTTTCCCAATTTAGTAATTTTCAAATGCATCAGTGCGCAGCAACCTGTGTTATCAAAGTCAAACAACTCCATGTCCAAAGGTCCTGTCTCATTGGGCGACAGCCAGAATGTTCTTTGCGCAGTGAAGGAAAGTATATAATGCGCAAAAGGATCTGCCAATGTCAACTCGCAGCCAGAAGAGAAATTGGACCGGATGATTTGCCGCTCCCACGTAAAAGTGTCGGTCGTAGCAGAAAGATTGGTGATTGAGGCCGTCGCCTTGGCGCCCCCGTCAACCTCCACGCTGTACACCGGATTGGGGGTTACGCTGAAAGTAGATTGTGCCTGCAGCGAAAACAGCGAAAGCAAAAAGCAAAAAAGCAGGGCCGGGTGCAGCTGGTTTCCAGACCGGCTAAAGGATATGATGGCAGCATTCCGGCGTTTGTGTGGTACAAGTTGGTTCATAATCAGGAAGATGGTAAAAGGAGTGAGGTAAAAAGACAAGCAAAGATACACCGAATGACTTTGTCTACATTTGCCCGCATCAAAACAATGCACACCATGTCCAACTGGCAGATCAAACTCTCCCTTTTCCTCAACTATTTTGTGTTCGCCATCCTGCTCAACAGCGTCGGCACGGTCATTTTGCAAGTGCAGGCCAATTACGGAGTGACAGAAGGCGCAGCCAGCGTACTCGAAGCATTCAAAGACCTGACCATTGCAGGCGTATCGTTTCTGCTGGCTTCCTTCGTCACCCGCATCGGCTATAAAAATTCGATGCTGCTGGCGCTGGCTTTCGTGACGCTGGCCTGCCTGCTGATGCCTTCGTTGCCGGGATTTATGATGGCCAAGTTGTTGTTCGCAGTGATCGGAGTCAGTTTTGGTCTGATCAAAATGTCGGTGTACGCCACCATCGGCCTGGTCATTTCGGATAAAAAGGAGCACGCCAGTTTTATGAACTTCATCGAGTCGTTTTTTATGATCGGCGTGCTTACAGGCTATTTCATTTTCAGCGCCTTCGTAGACGATGCCAACCCACAATCTACCTCCTGGCTACGGGTGTACTACTTGTTGGCAGTAATTGCAGCAGCAGCCTTTGTGCTCTTGTGGACGGCCCGGCTAGACGAATCATCGGTAAAACCGCCCGTAAAACAGTCCTTGGCCGAAGCCTTTATGGAAATGTTCCGCCTGGCGGCGGTACCGTTGGTATTGGTATTCGTGGCGAGCGCATTCACTTATGTGCTCATTGAGCAGGGCATCATGAGTTGGCTGCCGACTTTCAACAGCAAGGTATTGAACCTGCCGATCACGTTGAGCATCCAGATGGCGAGCATCATGGCGGCTTCGACCGCTTTGGGGCGTTTTTTGGCGGGCATCGTATTGCAGCGGGTACATTGGTTTGCAGTACTGATGGGCTGCCTGCTGTGTTCGGCTGCGTTGGTGATTATCGCGATTCCGCTGGCGCAAGGACTAAGTGCTGGCACCGTCACAGGCTGGGGCGATGCGCCGTTGGCGGCTTTTGTGTTTCCACTCATCGGTTTGTTTCTGGCTCCTATCTATCCGGCCATCAACTCGGTGGTGCTGAGCACGCTGCCTGCCCGGAAACATGCAGTGATGTCGGGTTTGATCGTTATATTTTCAGCGCTGGGCGGTACCAGCGGCTCTATCATCACCGGCCATATTTTTGAAGCATACGGCGGGGAGCAGGCGTTTTATTTTTCGTTGCTGCCGATCGGGGTTTTGATGGTGTGTTTGTTCTTTTTTAATAGGCAGGTGAATCAGGCAAGTAGCAAAGCGGTGGAGGTTTGACAACGGATGAGTTGATTCACTTACTTTTCCACAACACCCGCTTAAACATCTTCCAAGCACGCTCATCACCCTCTTTGCAACGCATCGAATCTGATTGGACGACACCTTCCCGCCATTCCGTCCACTGAAGCAAAGTGGTTTCATTGTCCAGACAACCCTGCACAACGGCTTCCCCGACCAGCATGAGCGAATCGTTTTTCCAGCCGTACAGCCATTTAAAGTTCCCGCCACATGCGGATGAAAAATTCTCGGCGCGCAGTTGCTTAGGAACGCGGCACCAATAACTTAGTCATTTGATGCCACCCTTTGTTCCATCATACGACCGCTATTTTTCTTTAAATAGCCCCACTATTCGCAGAAAAATGGTGTTGTCTGATGAAAAAATGGTTGACCTAAAATGACTAAGTTATTGGTGCCGCGTTCCTTAACGAAATACTTAGTACATCTGTGGAATTATCCGCCTCTAAACGATCCCCCAAATCGTTCAGTACCTTGTTAATGTTGCTATAGTGATAATGAAAAAATTCACTCTCGCTAAGTTCTACAACACTGCGGGATATATCGTGCGCACTTAGACCCATCACCAGATTGGTCATCGCACGGCGGCGACTAACGCCAAAGTTTAAAAGAGCCTGGCAGAATCCGGCTGTTTGATTTTCACGCAAAAAAAGTTACGCACTGCGTTCTGCTTTTTCAAACTTTCAAGCAACATTCTTTGGTGGTAACTATCCAGCCGACTCGTCCCAGCGGGACGCTATCTTTGTAGAAGTGCCAAAATTGGAGTCCTGCGTGCCGTAGGTACGCTATCTACTCTGCGAAATAGCGTACCTACGGCACGCAGGACCGCTCATTCCTCTAATGCTACAAAGATGTTGCTCCGATGGAGCAGGGCGGCTGGATAGTTACCTTTGGTGACACCGCCAGCATTTGTGTCCAAAGTCTAAAATATTTAGATGACACGCTTTCACTTACAGAACTCAAGGCAAGTATAACGTCTGGCTTCAAAAATGATATTCAAAAGTGCCAGCATCCTTCGGTATGGCACTCTATTAAAATAGTCGCAAGCAAGACTTCTGCAAAATGGGGGCAACTTTTCAGTGATATACCAGATGCACTTACTTGGTAAGAGTTACTATTTCATTGGTCGCCTCCTCAAAATACTTCGCCACCTTCCCCGCCGCCGCCTTTCCCACCAACTGCTCCACCGCAGCCGGGTCCGCAGCCCGCAGCCGAATCAGCGAACCAAAATGCGCCAGCAGTTTTTCTGCGGTTTTGGTACCGATGCCGGGGATTTCGGTCAGTTCCGTTTTGATAAAATTGCGGCTTCGCTGGTTGCGGTGGAAGGTGATGCCGAAGCGGTGCGCCTCGTCGCGGGCCTGCTGGATGAGTTTGAGCGACTCCGACTTTTTGTTGATCAGCGCAGGCACCGGATCGTCGGGAAAGAAAATTTCTTCCAGCCGTTTGGCGATGCCCACCACCGTCATCTGCCCTTCGAGATCGAGCGCGCGCAGGCTTTTCATGGCCGCGCTGAGCTGGCCTTTGCCGCCATCAATAATGACGAGTTGAGGCAGTCCTGCTCCTTCTGCCAGCAGGCGTTTGTAGCGGCGATACACCACTTCCTCCATCGAAGCGAAGTCGTTCGGGCCTTCCACAGTTTTCACGTTGTAATGGCGGTAGTCGCGTTTGGCGGGTTTAGCGTTTTTGAACACCACACAACTCGATACCGGGTTGGTACCGTGCAGGTTGGAGTTGTCGAAACACTCGATCCAAAGTGGTACCGCTTGCATGTGCAGATCGGCTTGCAGGGTGCGGAGGATGCGCTCTGCACTGGTTTGTTTCCCGGTAGCATTCATGGCCTGCTTCTTTTTTTGGAGCAGGTGGTACTGCACGTTTTTCTCCGACAGTTCGAGGAGTTTTTTCTTGTCGCCAATCTTGGGAATGGTGAGTATCAACCCAGTTTCCGGCAGTACCACTTCGAATGGAACGATCAATTCCGTGGTGATGCTGTTGAATTTTTCCCGCAGCGACTGAATGGCCACCGATAAAATGGTCTCGCGGTCTTCGTCCAGGTTTTTGGTCAAGGTGAGCGTGTAAGTGTTCATGATGGCGCCGTTTACCACTTTCAGGTAGTTGACGAATGCCTCCGTTTCATCATCTGCGATGGAGAACACGTCCACGTCATGGATGCTGGGATTCACTACCGTGCTCTTACCCTGATAGTCTTCGAACAAGGCGAGTTTTTCTTTCAACAATTGCGCCTGCTCAAACTGCATCTGCTCGGCCATCCGCTGCATTTCCTCTTTCAGGTGGATTTTGACCGCTGCAAAATTGCCTTTCAGGATATTTTTGATCTGCTCGATCTTCCGGTTATACGATTCCTCCGATTCCAAACCGACACAGGGCGCCGCGCAGTTTTTGATGTGAAACTCGAGGCAGGGCTTGAACTTCTTTTTGTCAATGTTCTGCTGCGAAAGGTCCAACTGACAGGTGCGCAGTTGAAAGAGTTTGCGGATCAATTCCGCAATCTGCTCCACCCGGAATTTTTGCAGATAGGGTCCAAAGTAAGTAGAACCGTCCTTGAATGTTTTGCGCGTCAGAAACACCCTCGGAAACCGCTCGTGCTTGATACAGATATAGATCAGCGGCGATTTTTCGTCTTTCAGCATCACGTTGTAGCGCGGCTGGTGCTTCTTGATGAGCGTGTTTTCGAGCAGCAGTGCGTCGTGTTCCGTTTCTACAAGGGTAAATTCGATGTGGTGGGCATTGCGCACCAGCACTTTGGTCTTGGCGAGTTGGTATTTTTTGTCGCCGAAATAAGATGATAGGCGGTTGCGCAGGTTCTTCGCTTTGCCGACATATAAGATCACACCGGCAGCATCCAGGTACTTGTAGATGCCCGGATCGGTCGGGATGGTGGGAGCAAATAGTTTGAATTCTTCGTTGGTCATAGCAAGCCAGCGGTTCTTTGGCTAAATAAAGGCGAAAGTTAGGCAACAACTATTTGTTGGAAACTGCCTTTTTTTGTCCAAAAGAAATCATCTATGGAACGCGGCACCAATAACTTAGTCATTTTAGGTCAACCATTTTTTCATCAGACAACACTATTTTTCTGCGAATAGTGGGGCTATTTAAAGAAAAATAGGGGCCGTATGATGGAACAAAGGGTGGCATCAAATGACTAAGTTATTGGTGCCGCGTTCCTATGGCAGCAACCGCCGCTCAGACTCAAATTGCTCCTATTACTTCTTCCCTCACACCTGCTGCCCCTGCGGAGGGAGTGCCAAAACCCGTCCGCCCTATCTCTTGGCACGAATTTCAACGCCGATTTTTGGAGCGCGAGGACAAATTCAAATACGAATAGGTGGATGGCATGGTAGTCAAAACCCCTCGTCGCGGGAAAAACATGACCATTTGTATTGGCGATGACCCCTGCTCTGGATATCCCGTGATTCCGGGTTTTGCCATGCCTTCACAAGATATTTTCAAGTAACCCCTGCATCAGCATTTCCACCATGGGGATATGGAGCCGCCTGAAACAAGTGCAGTATTTTGCGAGCACCTCAATCTTTTATCTTCCGCAACCGCATTACACCGAATAGATGTTGGTCGGCCAATAGCGCGTCCAAAGCCTGATCATTTGGGTTCAGCAAGTAGTTGCCATCTTCTATTTTCTTGAAATGTGTGATGGCTTCATAGTGCGCGCGGTTGTTCTCAATAAGGGTGTCTGACATTTCTCCGAGTGCCGACACTTTCAGCAACAGGTCACCCGAAGCATCCGGAGCACAGTAGATGAGCGACCAGCCGGGCTTCCCCTTTTCACGCGTGTTGAAAAAAAACGCGCCGTCCTTTTGACGGGCGACCAATGTTTCCCTTTCCATGCTCAGGGTATCAGTACCAGGCAGTAACCCGTCATCGCCCTTCTGCACCCTCATATCGGTCTGAACTGCATTTTGGGAATCGAACCGGAACATCTTCGTGGGTTGCTGCGTCCGCGTGAGGATGTACCAGGCGCCGGATTTGACCATTGGAATATAGGCATTTGATTGTTTCGCAACTGAATCCGATGCTGTGGTGTAGAGAATGCAACGTTCGCCAATGGAATAACTGATGAGCCTTCCAGCCGCCTTTTCCTGGGCTAAAAATGTTTTTATACTGCCAAAATCCCGCTCATGAAAGCGGATCTCCTCTGAAACCAAGAGTTGACCATCGTCTAGTTTTTCAAAATAGAAACAAGGTTTCACCCAGGCATCCAGCGGGCCGCCCTCCTGAGGGTCGTCGGTCAGGATTTCATATACACCCTGCAAAACAGAAGGTGACTCAATGAGTGTTTGGCCACCTTGCGGCATGGGTTTTTCGAAGTAAAAATTGGTGCACGAAGTTGCAAACAGGAGGAGACTGACGCGAAACAGATTTTTCATAATATTGGATAGTTGTGGATGCTGGACCAGAGCCGTTAGGAACGCGGCACCAGAAGCGTTAAATTTTAAAATACGCTATAACCAACCTACTTGAAAAGCAGGGTGTTCATCCTACAATCTGGGCCATCACCGCTTCTCCATCTGCTGTCAAATCACCCAGCAGTACCGGCGCGATCGTATTGATCCGGCCAGCCTCAAAAGGCACTTCCACTTTCACATAGTTATCCGTGAATCCGGTCATCAAGCCCGTTTTTTTATGCTGCTCCAACAGCACAAGGCGCACGGTATTGCTATGCGCACTATAAAAGGCGCGGCGTTTCATCTCCGACAAACCGCGCAGCGCCTGGTTACGGCGGCGGCGCTCTTCTACGGGGACTGCGCCGGACATTTCCGCTGCCGGCGTATTGGCCCGTTCGGAATAAGTAAAAACGTGCAGATATGATACCTCCAGGTTTTGAACAAACTGATAGGTTTCTAAAAAATCCGCCTCTGATTCGCCCGGAAACCCGACGATTACATCGCAACCGATGCAAGCGTGCGGCATGGTGCGCCGAATGGCCGCTACCCGTTCGGCATAGAGTTCGCGGCGGTAACGGCGGCGCATTTCGCGGAGTTGTTTGTCGTTTCCCGATTGGAGGGGGACGTGGAAATGCGGCATAAACCGCTGGCTTTTAGCCACAAATTCAATGATCTCCTCCGTCAGCAGGTTGGGTTCAATGCTGCTGATGCGGAAACGGGCGATGTCCGCTACAGCATCCAGTTCGCATACCAAATCAGCGAACAACGCCTCTTTCCGGGGACGGGTGCCCTCAATCACTTCCGTGCCATTGCCAAAATCCCCGAGGTTGACACCGGTCAATACGATTTCCTGCACACCTTTGGCAGCAATCTCGCGGACGTTGTTCAGTACACTTTCTACGGTGTCGGAGCGACTGGCGCCCCTTGCCTGCGGGATGGTGCAAAACGAACATTTATAATCGCAGCCGTCCTGCACCTTCAGGAAAGATCGGGTGCGGTCGCCAAAGGAGAAGGAAGCGGTGAATGTGTTCACATCGCGCACCTCGCCAGCGTAGACCATACCTTTTCCCTGCGCTTTGGACAGGTCGTCCACGTAATCGAGAATACGAAATTTCTCGCCGGCGCCCAGTACCAGATCCACCCCGGGGATGTCGGCAATTTCCTGTGGTTTCAACTGCGCATAACAGCCCGTGACCACCACAAAAGCGTCCGGTTGCTGGCGCAGGGCCTGGCGGACGATCTTTTTGCATTCTTTATCAGCCTGTTCTGTGACGGAACAGGTGTTGAGCACATAAATATCCGCACCCTCCTCGAATTTTACAGGCAAATAACCGCTGCCCTCGAACAACCGCGCCAATGCGGAAGTCTCCGAGTAGTTCAATTTGCAACCCAGCGTGTGAAAAGCAACGGTTCGCGGTGTAGCCATTTGTGGTGGGCACAATGAATGGTGGACGAAAATTTCAGAGATCAGATCAGGATATTACTTTCTTAGTCTCCGATTCTTCCGGCTCCGGATCGGCATTTTCCGAAGGCTGTTCTGTGTCGGTATCAGGAGCGGCAAGGCCATTGGGAGACTCGGATATTTCATCGGCGGGGGGGGCGTTGTGCACAACCTCTTCAGATTCAGCCACAACTTCTGTCTCGTTCCCGGATGTTTCTTCTTGTAGCATGGCATCGCGGAAAAACTGGCGTTGAAACAACAAAATGCACAGGACCCCGGTCGTAATAGCCGCATCGGCAATGTTAAAAATGGGGCTAAAAAACAGGTATTGTTCTCCTCCGATAAGTGGCAACCATGCAGGCACATGGATCATTTTTATGGGAAAATAAAGCATATCCACCACTTTACCGTGCAAGAAACCGTTCATCGGGCTGCCCTGACCATACCCTTGGCCGAAGTTCACCAACTGGGCTATACCGTCTTCGGCATAGTGATAGGTGGAGTCCGAAAAAATCAATCCGTAGAATGCGCTGTCCAGGATATTGCCCACCGCTCCGGCCGTGATCAGCCCAACACTGTACACAAATCCCATCGGTGCTTCTGCCCGCAACAGCAACCGGATGTAGTAAATCAAACCGGCCACCATCAGAATCCGGAACGAGCTCAGCAGCAATTTACCGTACTCCCAGTCGAAGGTGATCCCGAAAGCCATCCCTTCATTTTCTACGAAATGCAGCCGGGCCCATTGTTGGCCGAACATCAACACCTCTTCATTATAGTTAAAATGGAGTTTGATATAAAATTTCACTGCTTGGTCAATCAAGAGTACCAGCAGCACCAGGTATGCGACTTTTAGGCCTTTGTTCATGTTGCGGAAATAAATTTTTCGGAGCGTTCAGGTTAGGTTGCACCTAAAAACTTGAAATAAAGCGCAAAGAAACGACGATTTAAGGAAATGGTTGTGCAGCGATTTAGCATGTCAACGCCTCTTGCCCCTAACCTTAACACAAATGCCAAAATACGCTTGAACAGGCCGCCGTTTCAGAGTCCGAAGTTTCGATCCGATATTTTTGAGTTGAGGGGGCAAGAGTTGGTCCCAAAAAGTTAAAATTTGAAAAACAAGGACGAAAGACTTCCTTTGCTTCGCCACAAATTCAGAAAAACCTACCTTCGCGCACTTAAACAGAAAAAGTTGGGGTTGTTTCGGCAGTCCTGCCCAATATTCTTCGCTGTTTTTCATCCAAACAACATAGCATTTACTTCGTCTATGAAAAAAACTACTCTACACATCCTCACCGTTTGCCTCGTGGTGTTGTCGGCAGTGACTACTCAAGCCCAAGACATCCACTTCTCGCAATTTTACCAAAGCCCCCTTAATCTCAACCCGGCTCTTACTGGGGTGATGAATTGTAACCACCGGATCGTGGCGAACTACCGCAACCAGTGGGCTTCGATCCTGAAAAGCAACGCATACAATACGTACTCCGCTTCTTACGACCAGAAAGTACCCGTCGGCCGCTATGATTATTTCGGCGTAGGTGGTACGCTGTGGGGCGACAAAGCAGGGGCTTCTGAATTTGCAACACTGCAAGGCCGTTTGTCGGGTTCTTATGCCAAAAAGATGGGTGGCTACCGCCGCAAAGCGCACTACCTCTCTTTGGGTGCTGATATCGGTATGAGCCAGCGCAGCATCAACAGCCAGAACCTGCAATGGCCCAGCCAGAACAATGGCAACGGCCAGTTTTGCCCGACCTGCCCACCGGAAGTGATCGCCGATCCGAACTTCCTGTTCGTGGATATGTCCGCAGGCGCTTTGTGGTTCAGCGTATTCGATGAATACACCAACTTCTACTTCGGCGGCGCATTCAGCCACTTGAACCGGGCGAACCAGTCGTTTGAAGACGCCAACATTCCGCTCTACAGCAAATTCACCTTCCATGCCGGTGGTGAATTCATGGCAGCACCGAAATTCGGTCTCGTACCGGGTATCGTGACCTTCCTGCAAGGCCCGTCTTTCCAGGTCAACGCCGGTACATCGCTCAAGTTCCTGCTCGGCAACAGCCGCCGCTACCACCAGGCTTTCCAGTTTGGCGTATGGGCACGGGTTGCGAACAAGTTGCAGTCCGCCAAACTCATGGACGCACTTATTCTGAGCACCCGCTTCGACTATGAGCAGTTCAACATTGGTTTCAGTTATGATGTGAATACTTCTTCACTGAACGCTGCTTCCAACGGCAACGGCGCATTCGAGTTCTCGATGGTGTATAAAATTTGCGGTCCGGAGCGTCGCGGCGTGTACTGCCCGAACTTCTAACATATCAAGCGTTCTGTTCACTGAGAAGGGGAGGGTTATCATTCAGGTTTTTCCATGGAAAACCCTGAATGATAACCCTCCCCTTCTCAGTGAAGGAACGGGGTCAAAATAACTTCCCATTTTCAGACTCCTCTTTTAGGTTCATATTTCCCGGTTTTTTCGTTCAATAGCGCTGCTATTCGCCTCAAAAACCAGTCATCTGACCCTAAAATCTAAAACCTGAAAATGAAAACTTATTTTGACCCCGTTCCCAAGCCGATAAAAGCCAAAAAGATTTGGCTGCCAAGAAAAAGTTTTTGACTTTTGCGGTAAGCACAAGCGTTCTTTACCCCTTGTTTTTTGATAATCTTTTGTAAATGAAAATTTTGGCAAGCCAAACACGTTTGCTAGAACTCACAGTTCAAAACCGAGATAAGTTATGTTTGGAAGTAGTAAAAGTACGGAGGAACCTAAAAAAACAACCATTTCCTCTACACCATCCGGCGCCCTCAATGCGCTGGTAAAAGGTACCACCGTAGAAGGTTCACTGCACTGCGAAAGCGACTTGCGGGTGGATGGCACCATCAAAGGTAAGCTCATCTGCCAGGCGAAAGTTATCATCGGTCCAACCGGCATGGTAGACGGCGAAATCCGTTGCCAAAATGCCGTGATCGAAGGTCGCTTCAAGGGCCAGCTATTCGTCAGCGAACTGCTCAATGTGCGCGAGACGGCTGAAGTGGAAGGTGAGATTACGACCAATAAACTGTTGGTGCAAAGCGGCGCAAAATTCAATGTAGCCTGCCACATGGACGCAGCGGCGGCCAATGGTTCGAGTAAGAACGTGGAAGTAAAAGCACCTAACAATGCCTCAGCAACAGCCCGGGAAGTCTCCACAGGAAAAGCGGAAGTCCGCAATTAAGGCAACCGCCAAATACAGCGGCTTGGCTTTTCAGTTGTTTGCAGCCTGCCTGATCGGTGTGTTTGTCGGACGTTGGCTCGATGCGCGTTTAGGCTTGGCCCGACCTACATGGGCCGTTTTTCTCACGATATTTTTCATGCTGGCTGCCCTGTACGCCCTGTACAAGCAGTTGCAGAACGATCGGTGACAGTACCCCGGAACTCCGTTCCGGGCGGTTCCCGGAACGGAGTTCCGGGGTACTGTCACCGCTTCATTCAAACGTCACTTCCACCACGTCTTCCACTTTCAGCCCAAGCAGCGTCGCAGCGCGGCCCAGATTAACCGCGATTTCGAGGAACCCTGCCGTGTTGAACAGGCAAAGTTGTTCTCCTACGGGTACGTCGCAATAGTTGTCCGAAAGGCGTGTGATTGGATCATTTCGTTTAAAAAACAGCGAAAAATTGCGGCCGTTGGCTGCTCGCTCAAATACCTCACGGCCGATATTGACCACCACATTGTCAAAATTGTCCACATGGATCACCGTTCCACGAATGCGGGTCGGCGTAATCACGGGCTGGATGCTGAAGCGCTGCAAAAGCGGTGCAGCAAAAGTGCCCAGTTCGTCGAAGGGGCGACCTTCCGCTAAATGCAGGACCGCATCGGCAAATATATTTTTCACAGCAAAATGCTCGTCGGTCGGCACTTCCAGCCCTCGCAGGTCGGTCGGCGCAAGGTCTTCGAAGAGGAGTGTCAGCAAGCCATTGTCCGGCGCGAGAAAAAAATGCCCCTGATGACGAGCGGCTACAAAGCGATAACCCTGGTCGTAGACGCAGTGTACTCCGATCAGGTGAATACTGCCTTCCGGGAATTCAGGCCATACATTGCGCACCACAAAAGCGCCCTGCACAATGTCGAATGGCTTGATGTCGTGCGACACGTCTACTAAACGGACTGCAGGACTCCGCCTTAACAAGGCGCCCTTGAGTGCCCCGACATAAAAATCCTGGGTTCCAAAATCAGTGGTTAACGTAACGAGTTGCATATCAACGGCCTATTTTCGGGAAACGCCGACGAAACTATCCGGCATGTTTTTTTGTTGGGAAATCCGCGTTCGCAACCTTAGTTTTGTGGACGATAGCGGGTATTTATTGATCAAAACGCATGGAGGCACGATAAACTTATTCACTGAAACCCATCTGCTGAATACCGTTTCCTCCCGCTGCAAAAATTTGAGGACTTACTTTTGAGCGAAATCATTCTTACGGTAGAGGGCATTGACCCTCTGGAACTCTACGGCGAAAACAACGCAAAGTTAAATCTTTTGCGCAAAGCCTTCCCGGATGTAACCATTACATCACGCGGTAACAGCCTAAAAATCACAGGCGACAAAAAAGACAGCCAAACTGCAAAGTCAAAATTCGAGATGATGGCGCGTTATTTGCGCGAACACCATGAGCTTCCCATTCAAACGGTAGAAGATCTGCTGGGTGGTGAAAACCCCTTTGAGGTGCGTATTCCGGTGAATGGCGACGGTTCCAGCGGCAATGTCATTCTTTATGGGCGCGAAGGAAAGCCGATCAAGGCCAAAACCCGCAACCAAAAACACATGATCGAGATGTGTGAATCGAACGACATCCTGTTCGCAATCGGTCCTGCAGGCACAGGCAAAACGTACACGGCGGTCGCGCTGGCGGTGCGGGCACTGAAGAACAAGCTGGTCAAAAAGATCGTGCTGACCCGCCCTGCGGTCGAAGCAGGCGAGAATCTCGGCTTTCTGCCGGGCGACCTGAAAGAGAAGGTGGACCCCTACCTCCGCCCGCTCTACGACGCGCTCGACGACATGCTGCCGATGGACAAGTTGAACTTCTTCATGGAGAACCGGGTCATCGAGATCGCGCCGCTGGCATTCATGCGCGGCCGGACGCTCGACAACGCCTTTATTATTCTGGATGAAGCGCAGAATGCCACGCCCCTGCAAATCAAGATGTTTCTGACCCGTCTCGGCCCTTCGGCCAAGTGCATCATCACAGGCGACCTGAGTCAGGTTGACTTGCCACATCATCAAAAATCGGGACTGAAACAGGCGATTGATATTCTGGAAGGAGTAGATGGTATCGCTACGATCACCCTGACGATCGAGGACGTGGTGCGCCACCGCCTGGTGAAAGAGATCATCAAAGCCTACGATAAAATTGAGTCCGAAGATCGCGCCCGCAAGGAGCGAAAAAAGGCTGAGCAAGCGGCCGATCGGGAGGAATTGCCGGAAACAATGCCGGAATGGAGGGCACCACGACGAGAGGGGGCGTGATTGCGTCTTGGATATCTTCCTGTCGGACTTTTGAAACAACCCCAGGTGTTGACTATATGAGCCCAAAACGGCTACTTTTGACAAAAAATATAGCACTGAACATTGCTGCACCTTTATGCTGTCCAATATGAATTTGCCCATCCTCTATACCATTGGTCATTCTAACCATGAACCAGCCTATTTTGCTGATCTGCTTCGGTTATTCGGCATAGACGGTATAGTGGATGTTAGAAGTATAGCAGCAAACAGCCGCTACCCACAGTTCAATAAAGCAGTGCTTAGGAACGGGCAAATAATAACTTGTAAATTTGATATGCTTTCTTTTCACCCAGATGACCCATCTTTTTGATTAAATAGCCCCACTATTCGCTCAAAAAGATAGCCCATCTGAGCAAAAACCAATCTATCTGAAACTTACAAGTTATTATTTGCCCGTTCCTTAGGAAATTCTTATAAAGAAGGAGGGCGCTGTTTAGCTGGTATCTTGATCGAATATGGAGTACCCATGCGCGATCTTGCTGGCATTACAAGTTGGTAGCTGGAATTTTGCCAATAACATCTTGAATCCAGCGCCACTTCAAAAAATCTATGCTTAAACACATTCTTTTCGACAACGACGGCACCGTAGTAGACTCCGAGATTATTGCCGTCCGATCCACGCTTCACGTCCTGCGGCAATATGGATTTCGAATGACGGAACAAGAGTACAGCCACCGGTTCCCGGGTTTGCTGGAGCGCGATATCATCGCCATCATCAGCCGGGAGTATGATATTCGGGTGCCGGAAAATTATTTGGATCTGCTGAGGGCAGCGCATGCCGGGGCCTTCGAGTTTGAGTTACGCGCTATACCGGGCATGACTTCCTTGTTCCGAAAAGTCAGGATGCCCAAGAGCATGGTGTCGAACGCCAGTGTCCGTCATGTGGAACAGTGCCTTCGCAAAGTGCGGCTGCGCGGTGCGCTTGACGGACACATTTTCTCTGCCGAACACGTTTCCAATCCCAAACCACATCCCGATGTCTACCACCATGCATTGGAAAAACTTGGCCTTCAACCTGCCGACGTGCTGGTGGTGGAAGACAGTCCGGTAGGAGTCAAAGCAGCCAAAAGCGCCGGGCTTCGCGTAGCGGGATTTCTCGGCGCCGCCCATATCCACGATGGGCATGACACCCTGCTGCGCGATGCAGGCGCCGATTTCATCGCACGCGATGCAAAGGCTTTAGGAAAACTGCTGGAAGGTTTCGGAGCTTTCGAAGTTCAACGGCCGTAACTATACAGCCGCCTTGAAATGCTTTTTGCCATACCACCTCGGAGCGGTCAGAGGTTTGTAGAAATGTAGCATTTCAATGTTTTCCTGACCTCGGAGAGTAGGCTGTCCAAACCGAAAAAAAACTCTTGCACTTTTTGTAAAAGTATCTTTATCTTTCAAACTTAATTGTTTGATTCCCAAATAAGTACAATTTAGAACCTCCCACAGAGATTATTTTTAGTA